>LFRM01047863.1_pt1 | contig 21628 bp, 16 predicted proteins | sample 618341 | NCBI WGS metagenome assembly LFRM01 (sample SAMN03654438, study PRJNA283298) | anaerobic digester metagenome | isolation source: pool of bioreactors CSTR01a, CSTR02a, and CSTR03a thermophilic anaerobic... | place: Denmark: Kgs. Lyngby | collected 2014-05-21 | reverse complement strand
AGAAAACAGGATTCCCGTCGATTTAGATGAAGTTCCGGAAGATTTGAAACAAGCTTTTATTGCAACTGAAGACAGGGCGTTCTATGACCACCCGGGAATAAACCTTTCCTCCTTCGTCCGGGCGGCAATAGCCAACCTACGTGCCGGAACGATTGTCCAGGGTGGAAGTACTATCACTATGCAGCTTGTGGAAAATGCCTTCTTCATTGATAACCCGTCACGTACTTATAGAAGAAAGCTACAGGAAGCCATTCTGGCTATTCAAATGGAAAGGCACTATACAAAAGATGAAATTTTAGAAGCTTATTTGAATCAAATCTATTTTGGTCACGGAGCATATGGTGTTCAAGCAGCGTCTCAAACTTATTTCGGCAAAGATGTTTCCGAACTCACTCTGGCTGAATCAGCTTTAATTGCAGGAGTAACTAATAACCCCGCTGCATTTTCCCCTTATAATGACGAGGAAAGAGCAAAACGCCGGCGGGCTGTTGTTCTGGATAATATGGTTGAAGCCGGCATGATCTCAAAGAGTACAGCAGAAAAAGCAAAGCAAGAACCAATAAACCTGTCGTCGGGATCAGCACCAAAAAATGACAGTAAGTTTCCTTATTACGTTGACGCCGTAGTGATGGAAGCGGAAAAACTGCTTAAAGAAAAGGGTATGTCACCTGCAGATTTATATAGAAGCGGACTCCATATTTACACCGCATTAGACGTATCAATACAGGAAAAAATGGAAAGTGTTTATTCCAATAAAAACAATTTCCCTAGAAGCTCCAGTGATGTTCCCGTACAAAGTGCAATGGTTGTCCTTGATCCACAAACCGGTGAAGTCCGGGGACTTATTGGCGGCAGGGAACATACCGTTGAAAGAGGACTTAACAGGGCTGTTCAAGCCAGGAGGCAACCTGGATCAGTAATTAAACCCATTGTTGTTTATGCCCCGGCACTTGAGCAGGGATATGCACCTGCGACTGTAATCGATGATGTCCCGGTAACATATAGGGGCAGCGGTTCTAAAGCATACAGCCCCGGCAACTATGACGGAAGGTTCAGGGGTCTCATCACGATGCGAACAGCAATACAGTATTCAGTCAACATTCCTGCCGTCAAAATGCTGGAAAGGATCGGCGTGGAAACCGGTTACAATTTCGGTAGAGATTTGGGGCTTTCCCTTGTTCCGGCTGATAAGGGGCTGAGCCTTGCCCTGGGAGGGTTGACAGATGGGGTATCCCCTTTGGAGATAGCCTCTGCTTACGGTTCATTTGCCAATGAAGGGGTATGGATTGAACCTCATCTTATTACTCGAATAACTGACCAACATGGGAATACATTGATTGACATGAAGCCTAAAAAGAAAGCCGTTATGTCCGAGGAAACAGCATACCTTGTAACCGATATGCTGCGGACTGTTGTTACTTCAGGAACAGGAACGAGAGCCCAAATCAGCGGTCATAGGGTTGCCGGTAAAACCGGTACTACCCAGTTGCCAGATCTACCTGCATTCCGAGGGAAAAGGGGCGAAAGAGATGCATGGTTTGTCGGTTATACCCCGGAATTAGTTGGGGTCGTCTGGTTAGGTTATGACAAAACAACATCGACAAATTATCTTCGCGGCCTATATGGGGGTTCCTCCTGTGCGCCTATCTGGAAAGCAGTCATTGAGGATGCCTTAAGACATACTCCTTCCAGAGAAATATCGAGGCCTCCTGGAATAGTAACAGCATCAGTGGATGCAAAATCCGGAAAACTGCCTAGCAGTTTGACTCCAAAGGAATTTATTATCAGTGAACTCTTTGCAAAAGGTACTGTGCCCACTGAGGTTTCCGATGTATGGGTTCAAGAAGAAGTTTGTTCTGAAAGCAATATGCTTCCTTCGAGTTTCTGTCCACAAACAGTGACAAAAACGTTTTTGAAAAGGCCAGTACCTTATACGGGATCAGTTAAACCCGAAGATGCCAATCTGGAACTGCCGTCAGAAACTTGTACTATCCATGGTTTTGGTGAAGGGATTCAGCTTAAAATATGTACTGATCCCAGACACAACGGAGAACTGTACCTGGCCAACGTTCCGCAGCATGGTCACGGCGGCTGCCCCGAGCGATATGTTGAGATAAGAACCTTTTCTCTCAACAATATTCCTGAAAACTACTGCAACCTGCCGGACCATCAAATAGACTCTCCAGCAGGCGGCAATAACGGTGGCGGACACTTTGAGGAACAACACCTTACTTTGAAAGGAAACCGAACAGGAAACGGAATTAACCTGTCTTGGAATTCAGTTGGTTCCGGATCAGTTGTTTTTACTGTTGAGAGATGGACAGCTAATGATTCTACAAGAAACAGCATAGGTACCACAAAGAGAACCTCCTGGGCAGACAGAAACGTCCAGAGCGGTACAGTTTATTATTATCGTGTTACCGCAGTAAATACACATACCCAGGAAAGAATTTATTCAAACCAAATTGAAATTCATTATTAAATTTAGAAACCCTGCAGTTGACTGCTCTGCAGGGTTTTTTCTTTAGGCAACCATGCTTAACAGTGTTTTGTGATAATCAAGCACCAATTAGCCCTGACCAGCAAGGAAGAGCCTTCTACCGCCCCCCGCTTGCTCAAGAGGCAAGTTCCGGACACTTCTGTTAGTTTATCCTGGCGGGACACCGGCCCACAACGGTCGTCCTCAAGCCAGAATATATTATTTCGTGACGGAAAAGTTCCCACGCCGGTTGTGGCGGTAAATCCCAAATACTGGAAAACAAAATTCACATTCTGGCTTTACGAGTACAGAGAAGCTCTTAGAGAATGGTTACAAGCTCACTACAGTCACCCCGGAACCGCCTTCCCCCTCTCCTCCCAAGCGGAAACCTGTAACCTGCGGATGGGTTTTTAGAAATTCATTAAGTCCCCTTCTCAGTGCCCCTGTACCTTTACCGTGAATCAAAGACACTTCATGGAGACCGGCAATTACAGCCTCATCCAGGTACTTGTCTACTTCCAAAACTGCTTCATCCAATGTTAACCCCCTTAAATCCTTGGAAGGTGAGATATTTGCACTTTTAGACACTAATGGTATTTTGACCGGGGTGTCTTTTTTGGTCTTTTCAGCTTTTTTTTCCAGCCGGAGATCAGAAATTTTTGCAGTTATCCTAATCTGTCCGACCTGCACTTGAACCTCTCCCTGTTCACCAACGGGTCCCGCAACAACCCCTACCTGCTGAAGTTGGGGAATCATAACCTCGTCACCAGGAGACAATGTTTGAGGTGCCTTTCCCGGATATGAAGGTTTCAAAGTCCCCGCTCCTTTTTCCAGGTCTTTTTCAATACTCCTTAATTTCTCCTGGGCAGACTGCACTGCCCGTACCTGCGCTTTTTCAGCTTCAGCATCCAATGTAGTCTTAAGCTCTTGAAGGAGACGTTTGGCTTCTTTTTGTGCCTCCCGGATCACTCTCCTGGCTTCCCTGTTGGCCTTGGCAAGAGTTTCTTTTTGTTTACGTTCTGCCTCTGCAGCCTCCCTTTCCAGTTCCCGTTTAGTTAACTCTAATTCAATTTTTAGCTGGTGCGCTTGTTGCCTCTCCTGTGAAGCAATACGTTTATTCTCCTCCAGGCTGGTTATTAAGTCAGCAACTTGCATATCTTCAGATGTTAAAAAACCCCTGGCGCGCTCGATTACTTTTTCATTAAGGCCAAGCCTGGCAGCAACCTCAAAAGCATTGCTCCTACCCGGAACCCCAACCAGAAGACGGTAAGTGGGCCTTAGGGTTTCAGCATCAAACTCTACAGACGCATTTTCAATTAAAGGCGTTGAATAAGCATACGATTTCAATTCGCTGTAATGTGTAGTGGCAACACACCGGCACTCTCGCTTGAGCAAATAGTCTAATATGGCCATGGCCAGTGCAGACCCTTCAGTGGGGTCTGTACCCGCTCCCAGTTCATCTAATAACACTAAAGCCCTGCTATTAACCTTAGGTAAAAAATCCACAATATTTTTCATATGTGAAGAAAAAGTACTAAGAGACTGCTCGATACTCTGCTCATCTCCGATGTCAACAAATACCTGTTCAAATACGGCCAGTTCACTTGAAGGGTGTGCAGGAATATGCAGGCCGTATTGTGCCATAACACAAAGGAGCCCCACAGTCTTAAGAGCTACAGTCTTACCTCCTGTATTGGGTCCTGTGACTACAATGATATTAAAGTCCCTTCCCAAAGGAACGGAAATAGGTACAACCTTATCTTTAGGAATTAGCGGGTGCCTCCCGTCACGAATGTAGAGGCTTCCATCACTAGTCAGCCTGGGTGCGCAACCGTCCATATCAGTACTCAGTTTTCCCTTGGCAGCAATTAAATCTATATAAGCAAGTATTTCCAAAGTTTGGGCAATTTCCGCACTGCGAAACCCAATTTCAGCTGAGAGATGACGGAGAATTCTTTCTATTTCATTCTTTTCTTCCGCCCTTTTACGGTTAAGTTCGTTGTTCAGCTCCAGCACTGAATAGGGCTCGATATAAACTGTTGCCCCGGTGGAAGATTGGTCATGGATCAAACCGGTAATTTTTCCCTTGCTTTCAGCTTTCACCGGTATCACATACCGGTTCCCCCTCATGGTAACCAAATTTTCCTGTAGATACTTCTGCATTTCCGAAGAACGAATAATTGCATTAAGCCTTTCCCTAATACCCAACTGCAGATCAGATATCTGTCTTCTTATCCTTGCAAGCCCGGGAGATGCACTGTCACGCACTTCGCCATCTTCACCAATACTGATATTTATTTTTTCCTCAATTCCAGGCTGGGGGATTATTCCCAAACCGAGACCCTTTAAACGGGGGAAAAGCCCTTCTTCCATTCTCTGCAGGAACAGCTTCAATTTCCTTGCACACCTGAGGGTATCAGAAACTGCCAGTAAGTCTTCAGGTTCAAGCACTCCCCCTCTATTAACCCGGCTTACTGCATCCCTGATATCCCTCAGTCCTCCTAAAGGGATGTCAGAATAAATCTTTAAGGCATTTACCGCTTCAGTAGTCTCTTCCAAACGAGCCTCAATTATTTGCCGTTCCCGGAGAAAATCCATTTTATCTACTAAATCCTGTCCAAGGCTGGAGGCACAAAACAGTTTTAGCTTATCCAAAATCTTTTGTAACTCAAGTCTTTTTTCCGCAGCTCCTGGCATTTTCTCTCTCCTCTAATCCCGTAGCATTAAACACCCCGAAAATAGTGACCCTTTGTAATTCCCTGAGGACTATATTTTTCCAACTCCTCCCGGGAATATACAGCTTCTTCTTCTGGATTAATACCTCTGGACAAAAGTCCTAAAATTCTATTGTATGCAGATACTACCCGGGCCACATAGGGAGCATCTTTTATTTTGGCTTCAATTCTAAAGTATTTAATACCCATTGATGCAAGAAGTGATAAATTTTCAATTAAACAAAGCTCTTTAGAATTGTAAACATACATCCGGCATTTTGTATCCGTTTTAACAGGAAAGGTCAAGTTCAACCTGTCCTGCAGCCCTATAGGGTTCCTGCAGGCTTGCCTGCAGGCGGTACTGCCTTTAAAAGAATTTTTCGTACTTAAAACGCAGTGTTCGGAAACCATAAGTGGGGGCCATCCATGAACTACACACTCAGCCTTTTTAAGCATTTCCCCAAATTTTTCCATCTCCTGCATGTTCAATTCAATGGAAAAAGTATATGAATCTGCCCCCTTTTTAAGAAAAAACATGGCAGTCTGCCTGTTGAAAATATTTAAGGGGTAATCGGCATGGATATTCTCTATTCCCAGTGATTTTAACAGCCGGAAAGAACCTAAGTTCCCTGCGGTATATCCGGAAGGTTTGAAACTTAGAGTACCCTCCACATACTTCCTTACCTCACATAACTCATTTTCATGCCAAATTCGCGGGAGGCTGATATATACTTCTGTGTTTGATTGTCCCGCAAAGCTGATAATCGACTCTACAGCACTGCTGGAGATAGATTTTCCCCAGAACTTTTCCCCTCCCAAATATATACGTCCTGCCCCGGATTCAATGGCTGCATATGCACTCTCCCCATCTCCCACGGAAACCGTAATAATTGGACAGCCAGACCCCTGTGCCGGAACCGGAGAACCATCCAAAAGGTCTCTCTTTTTTTGTCTGAACTGCGCCACCGAAAGCCCATTCCTCACCGGGTTTTGGCCGCGCTTTTCCTCAAGGAGTTCTACCAGCTTGCGCCGGCACTTATTTATTTCACTAAGAGGCAGAATTACGTCGTCTCCCAAATCATAATCGACTTCAATCAGTTCAAAGGGTGTATTGCCCAGGCGGTCAAGCTGCCGCCTGATGCTATCATGAGTCAGTGGTCTCTTAACAGCTTCTTCTGCCAAAAGGTCACCGCTTACCGAAACGTGATTGTCCAGATCATCTTTTCCGGTAAGAACCATGGGCCTGCCGGAATGCAGCTCCACTTTGATACTTAAAGGTATTTTCCTTTTTTTTACCGGGGAAGTAAAAGACTGCTTGGCAGCAGACATAAGCTCTACATCATAAGTCTTAAAAACCCGGTCCCCCGGATGAATATCTTTGGTAGTCTTTACTTTAATTTGGGCTTCTCTGCCTCCGGACAAATGGTTTACTTCTTCAGCCCCCAAAAATAACCTGTCAACGGTAATTTCTTTTCTTCCTCCGGAAGTAACCCAAAATTCAATTACATCCCCGACATTCAAATCTCCTTCCGTACGTATAACCACGTTGCCTGTTTCCCGTTTTACTTTCTTAACCCTGCCTAAATAAACTCCCCTGTTGTTGGGCCTGTCCACACTCATTAGAGCCTGCCCGGGATTTCCAAACAGGTATCCCGGAGTGAATTCCCGGTTAAAAACTTGAGCTAATTCCTGCTGTTCCCTGTACTGAACATGATATCCATCCGGGTTTTCCAGGTACCTGTCCAGGGCCTGGCGGTACACCCTAACAACAACAGCAACGTATTCAGGCCTTTTCATCCGCCCCTCGATTTTAAGACCTGTAACCCCTGCTTCAATTATTCCAGGCAAGTGTTCAATGAGGTTGAGATCCTTTGGACTCAGTAAATGGCTGTACCTTTTTTCACCCCCGCTGGATGGGGTGTTTATTTCCTGAAGGGAATATGCCAGCCTGCAGGGTTGGGCACACCTTCCCCGGTTCCCGCTGCGGCCGCCTATCATACTGCTGAGGAGACACTGTCCGGAATATGAAATACATAATGCACCGTGGATGAAAATTTCCAACTCCATATCCGTTCTTTCTTTAATCCGGCGTATGTCTTCAAGGGATAACTCCCTGGCAAGAACAACCCTCTGTACACCCATTTCTTCCAGGAATAAAATACCCTCCGAGTTGTGTATTGTCATCTGGGTACTGGCATGAATACTCAAACCGGGGATAAGCTGAGCGGTACAGCGCATAAGCCCTGTATCCTGCATGATTACAGCATCCACACCGGCATTATACAGGAAATGTAAATACTCAAGTGCCCTGTCCAATTCTTCATCATGCACAAGGGTATTGACGGTAACATATACTTTTACCCCATAAATACGGCAGTAGCGAAGGATTTCAAGGAGTTCTTCATCCCCAAAATTTTCGGCATACTGCCTTGCACTGAACTGTTTGCCCCCCAGGTAAATAGCATCAGCACCATTCTGTACTGCCGCCCGGGCAGCTTCGGGGCTGCCGGCAGGGGCTAATAATTCGACCGGTAAATGCACCTAAACTCCTCCTGATAATATTAAAAATAGACCATACAATCCTTCTAATTTCTGCTGTGTCTAATTAACCCGGCACAATGTTCGATATGGATTCCCTTTGCCTCTAACTGGTCTAACACAAGATTAAGTCCAATAGAATCACTGGCCATATGACCGGCAATTACCACGTTGATATGGTTCTTTTCCGCTTCCTTCCGGTGCTTCTCACCCATATGCATACAGACGATTGTACCTACCCCCACTTCCGAAAGCTTGCTGTAGGCATCTTGAGAACCGCCCGTCCCTCCGGTCATATCCACGAAAATCCTTCCTGTACTCCTTTCTTCACTGCCCACCACGATTTTCGGACCTGCATTCAACTTTACAGCCTGGGAATACTCAGGAACTTCTTTGAGGAGGTCAACTACTTCTCCCACTGTCTTGGGGTTCTTACGCTCAAATAATTCCTCCAGATAGTGCACCACATTGTTGTCTGCAGGAGTATGGATACACATAAAGGGAATATCCAATAATCGCGCCACATCCACAGGTTTGTTGTGATTGGAAGGAAGGACGCTCCGCTCCACCTCAGCAATCCGTGGAATCATCAAGCCCTCAGCCACATTAATTGGAACTCCCATGCTGAATAAAATATCCTCTTGTATATCCATAACACCATGCAGCCTTGCCAGGGCTTTCCCCTGGGGGTGGTGTCCTATTACCAGGTCAAAATGCTTCCCTCTTTCCCGTAACCTGTCAGCAAGCAACAGCTCGGCACTGTCAATGTCGATGCCCGCCAAAATTGAATTTACCTCCGTCTCAGGATCACCCCAAAGGATACGGGTATCATCATAGGGATTTTCCAACCTTTCTAAGTCATAAAATTTTTTTTCTTTTTCTTCAAGCTTGTCATACTCCTCACGGCGTTTGTCTAAATCTTCGAGAACTTTCTTCCTTCCCCTGGGGTCAGCCTGAATACCTTTCTGTACAGCCAGCTCATATATTTCTCTCAGTTTCATAGGATCCTTTCCCCCTTTTCTTGTTTTACTTTTTTGATACAAACTTACTGCCTTTAATATAAAACCGCAGAGGCCAGTCGGCGGCCTTTGAAATCCCAATTCGTGTTGTCTGCACGATGCAAAAAGGTTCTGGTGAGGGCTGCTCCAAAAACTTTACCCTCCCTTCTACAACACTGATCCCATTTAATGACATATCTATGCCCAAGGCCTGAACAAGTTTCCCCGGCCCGCTGCATAAATTGTAAATGCTGTCCTGTCCCCGGTTTTTACACATAATATCAATTCCCTCTAACGGTTCCAGTGCTCTGATTAATACTGCTTCAGGAGAACCTTCAGGGCCTGAAGTTACGTTAAAGCAGAGATACATCCCATAAATAAGATAGATGTAGGCATGCCCTGAGGGGCCAAACATAACTGCATTTCTCCTGTTCTTTCCCCTGGCAGAGTGACAGGAAGGGTCATTAATTCCCAAATATGCCTCTGTCTCTACTACTTTTCCTGAAACAAGCCCTTCATTTCCTTCAAAGACCATTATTTTCCCCAACAGATTCTTGGCTACCGTAGTTGTGTCCTGTATGTAAAATGAATAGGGAAGAATTTTTCTTTGCACAGCTGGGTTCATTTCAATAAAGCCTTCCTTCTCCGGTCTTTTAATATCTCCTCAACCTCTTCCTTTGAGTAAGTATTAAGTACATCAGACTTTTCCAGCCATCCCCTCCGGGCATTAGTCACACCGAAGGCGATGTCCTGAAGGCGGACCTTATCGTGAGCATCTGTATTTATCGCTATCAAAATGCCATTTTCTTTTGCCCGCCGTGTATTCTCGGCACTTAAATCCAAGCGGTCGGGGGAGGCGTTTATTTCCAGAATGGTTCCGGTCTTTGCTGCTACTTCAATAAAACGGTCCAAATCAAGATTATAAGGAGGCCTTCTCCCCAGAATCCTTCCGGTAGGGTGGGCAATGATGTCCACATAGGGATTTTCAAGGGCAGAAACCAGCCGGGATGTCATAGTCTCCAAATCCTGTCTGAAGCCCGAATGGACAGACGCAATTACAATATCCAACCGGCTCAGGACTTCTTCACCAAAGTCTAGCAAACCGTCTTTAAGTATATCCACTTCCAGCCCTTTAAAAATTTTAAAGGGAGAGTACTCATACTGTAGTTTCTCTATTTCTTTCCATTGTGCCTGCAGCCGTTCCCACGAAAGTCCGTTAGCTATTGCCAAAGATTTAGAATGGTCAGTTATAGCCAGGTAGGAATAACCACGGGAAATGGCTTCCTGAACAAGCTCCTCTATGGTGTGAATTCCGTCACTCCAGGCTGAGTGACAGTGCAAATCACCCTTAATATCCGAAATTTCAATGAGACAGGGGAGTCGGCCTTCTCCCGCGGTCCTGATAACTTCGGGGCCTTCCCTGATTTGCGGCGGAATATAGGAAAGACCCAACAGTTCAAAGATTTCCTTTTCATCTTTAACAGGAACCACCCTGTCATCCACTATAACCTGGTTTCCCGTCAACCGGCAGCCCTTGCCTGCAGCAAAGACAGTAAGTTCACGGAAGAATTCTTTGGATCCCGTAGTCCAAAACAGCACAGGGATAAACTCCTGTTCCTCAACCAGCATTACATCAAACTTTACACCTAACCAGGTCAACCCTTCTATCCTGTTATCTGTGGATTGACTGACCTCTTTTACATGGGGATGTTTTGCAAAGTTTTCTGCTATAAATTTTTTATCGTCTACTGAAGCAACAATATCCACATCATGGACCGTGTCCTTACCCCGCCTGATACTACCGCTTAAAGCCACCCGGTGAGTTATGTCCAGTGAACTGAGGAAACCAACCAATATTTCAGCAGAGGCAGAAGCAAGGTTAAGGGGACTTGAATCTCTTTGGGTTTTGATAATCTCAAGACCCCTGATAATATTTACTTCAGTTTTCGGTCCCAGTCCAGGGAGTGCACGAATTTTTCTTTGTCGAGCCGCTATTTCAAGTTGCTCCAAGTCCTTTATATCTGTGTTATTATAAATTACTCTCGCCGCGTGCAGCCCTACTCCGGGAAGCTGGGGGATGCTTCTAAAGACAGGAGGAATTTCCTCCCTTAGCTTCTCCAGCATGCTGCACTTGCCCGTTGTTATCATCTCTTCCAGCTTTTCGGCAATGGCCTTCCCAACCCCGGGAACATCACGGAGAGATCCCTCTTTATACAAGTCCTCCAAATTTAGCTGAAGATTGGTTATTGAGGCGGCAGCTCTTTTGTAAGCTCTGATCTTATATGGGTTTTCTCCCTTAATTTCCAGCAAGTCTGCTATCTCATTCAAAGACCAGGCTGCCTCTAAGTTGTTCACTCATTCTTCACCCCCGGATATTTCAATTATACCCAAAGGCAAAAAAGTAATCACTCAACAAAATAAAAAAGCCTGATACCAGGCTCTACTTCTTCTTCTGCTCCTCTTCCAGCGTTCGAAGAAGCAACTCATAATCGTTTTTTACTCTAAACAGTTCTTCGGCAAGGTTTAGGGAGGTAAGAATAGCAAGCTTATTTAAGGGTAAATTGGGAAAACGCCGGCGGGTTTCCTCCATAAGGTTGTCCACATAATCAGCCATCTCTTTGATCTTTTCTCCTGAATAAGCACCCTTTACTATGTAGTCCTGTCCCAATATCTTTACTTTTGTACGGGTTTTATTTCTTTTGTTCAATACCCTTCCGTTTTTCAAAATAGATTCCTCCCTTACTTTATGGAGGATTTCGCTATATACCGCAGAAATCCTCCACAAAAAAGGGTAATGAGTAAAATTTTACCTTAGTTCTGCACCAAATTCAGTAAATAGTTTCTGTTTAATTTCTTCATGTTTTTCATTTATTTCTTCATCAGTTAAAGTACGTTCGGGAGAGCGATAAATGAGGGAATACGCCAGGCTCTTTTTATTTTCAGGAATCTGCTTGCCCCGGTAAACATCAAACAGGCGGCACTCAGCTAAAATATCCCCTCCTGCATTTATAATAACTTCTTCCAGCTCTGCGGCAGCAATATCCTCTGAAACGATTATCGCCAAGTCTCTTTCAGCTGACGGGAAACGCTGCAGCACAGTATATTGTTTTTCCTGGCTGCCTAGAGCCGCCAACACTGTAAAATCAAGTTCAAAGATACAGGCTTTAGAGCTTAATTCATAGTTCTCCAACACATCAGGGTGCACTTCGCCCAGAACGCCAAGTATTTTATCTCCCCTGATTAACCGGGCAGATCTTCCTGGGTGAAGACCAGGGAAAGAGCAAGGTTCCCACTTTGTATCTTTTATATTCAGCCTGTCCATTAATTCTTCCAGAACGCCTTTGAGGAAAAAGAAATCAAATTCTTCTTTGCCCCACTTCCAACCCCCGAACATGCTGCCCATAACCAACCCCGACAAAACAGGGCTTTCAATAGGCTCCCCAGTCTCTTCCCCAGGGTGGAAAACACGACCGAATTCAAAAATACTCAAATCCAGTACCTTTCGGCTGACGTTTCTTTGAGCAATTTCAAGAAGATTGGGTATCAGGGACGTACGCATTACGCTGTGTTCCTCACTAAGAGGATTAGAAATTTCCACTCCTTTGCGCATTGAATGGTCTTCCGGCAGCCCCATCTTATCAAATGACTTTGGATTCAAAAAGCTGAAGGATATAACCTCTGTAAGTCCGCATCCCGTTAATATTTCTTTACACTTTCTCTCAAGTACCTGTTCCCAAGTCATCTTCTGCTGGCCAACATCACCTTCGGGAATTGTAAGAGGTATTTTTTCATAGCCATACAACCGGGCAACTTCCTCTACCAGGTCGATCTCCCTTTCAATATCTAATCTAAAAGGAGGAACGGTAACCAGCAGGGTATCATGCCCAATACTGTCGCTCTTTAGATCGATAGATCCAAGTAGGTCAACAATTTTTTCCTCACTTAAATTTAGGTCCAACAAATTATTTACCTTTTTAACGTTTAATTCAATTTTAACCGGTGTCCATTTCCTGGGATAGTTATCAACGACGCCACTGGCAACCCTGCCTCCGCCTAAATTAGCCATTAACTTCGCGGCCCTGTCAGCTGCCTCTCGGGCTCCTTCAATATTAACTCCCTTCTCAAAACGCATTGAAGATTCTGACCGAAGGCCAAGTCGTTTAGAGCTTCTTCGAATATTGACCATGTTGAAATTAGCAGACTCAATTAATACCGTAGTAGTATCTTCCATAATTTCACTGTTTTCACCGCCCATAATGCCGGCAATAGCCACAGGTCTTTTGCCGTCAGCGATTACCAGGGTGTTTTCATCCAGCTGTCTTTCCTGGCCGTCCAGTGTAATTATTTTTTCACCTTCCCCTGCCCTGCGAACTACAATAGTCTTCTCTTCTAAAAAACGGTAATCAAAAGCATGGAGAGGCTGTCCCATTTCCATCATTACAAAGTTGGTAACGTCGACAATATTACTGATAGGCCTTACACCCACCGCTCTTAAACGATTTTGCAGCCACGCCGGGGAAGGTCCGATTGTAACCCCTGTAACAACTCTGGCTACGTATCGGCCGCATAGATCGGGATCCTTTATCTCTACAGAAATCATATCTTTTGTGAGGGCATCCGTACTTTCTTCAAAATCCAAATCAAGCGGTTTTAATTTAAGACCTGCAATAGCCCCCACTTCACGGGCAATGTTCCTAATGCTCATACAGTCCGCCCTGTTTGGGGTCAAATCTATTTCAAAAACTGTATCATCAAGATTGAGGGTTTTCTCAACGCTGTCACCTACTACACTGTCTTCGGGAAGGACCATTATCCCCTCCTGCTGGTCTTTGGGTAACAGTGCAGCATCTAATCCCATTTCATCTCCGGAACATATCATGCCGTGAGATTCAACCTTCCTGATAACAGCCTTTTCAATTTTTTGTCCGTTGGGCAGGCATGTCCCTATCATTGCTACCGGAACCTTTTGGCCTGCAGCCACATTAGGTGCCCCGCATACTATGTTTAATGGTTCACCCTTTCCAATATCTACCCGGCAAAGAGAAAGCCTGTCTGAATTGGGATGGGGGTCAACATGTTCAACGTATCCCACCAATACCCCTTCCATGTTTGGTCCAAGCCTTGTAACTGAACTTACCTCTAACCCCACCATGGTGAGCTTGTCAGCAAGCTCCTGAGGGTCCATATCTATGTCAACATAATCTTTTAACCACTGGTAGGAAACAAGCATTCTCAGGGTACACCTCCTCTAAAATTGTGCCAGGAACCGGGCATCATTTTCAAAGAACACCCGGATATCGTCAATACCGTATTTTAACATGGTAATACGTTCAACACCCATCCCGAAGGCATATCCGCTCACTTTATTCGAATCATACCCGGACATTTCAAGCACCTTCGGGTGCACCAATCCGGAACCAAGTATTTCCAACCAACCGCTGTGAGAGCATGTCCTGCACCCTTTTCCGCCGCAGATAATACACGATATATCTACTTCTGCACTGGGCTCAGTAAAAGGAAAATAGCTTGGCCTCAGTCTAAATTGAACACCTTTTCCAAACATCTGACGGACAAAAGCAAAGAGTGTACCTTTCAAATCTGCAAAAGTAACATTCTCATCAACCAAAAGCCCTTCAACCTGATGGAACATGGGAGAATGGGTAGAATCATCGTCCCTGCGGAACACTCGACCTGGAGCAATAATTCTTATAGGCAAATTTGGAACCATCTCGTCCATAACATGAGCTTGAACAGGAGAAGTCTGGGTTCTTAACAGGATATTATCTGTGATAAAAAAGGTATCCTGCATCTCCCTGGCAGGATGATCTTTAGGGAGGTTAAGCCGTTCAAAATTATATTCATCAGTCTCTATTTCCGGCCCTTCAGCAATGGAAAATCCCATCCCGATGAAAATTTCCTTAATTTCGTCAAGCACCTGGGTTAAAGGATGCTTTTTTCCCAAGAGAATTTTTTTTCCAGGTAGAGTGACATCGATTCTTTCCCGGGCAAGTTTTTTCTCCTTTTCCCGATTGCGAATCTCTATCCTGCTGGTTTCTATTTGCTTTTCGAGAAAGTCCCGCACCTCATTAGCCAGTTTTCCCACTGCAGGCCTCTCTTCCTCACTCAACTTTCCCATACCGCGAAGCAATTGGGTCAATACGCCTTTTTTCCCCAAATACTTGATTCTAATCTCTTCAACTTCATTTAAATCCTTTACTCGGTCTAATTCCTCCATTGCATCTATTTTAATTTTCTTCAGTGAATCTAACATTTCCACCCTCCTTACGTCATTTAAAATTTCCAAAAATAAAAAAGCCCTCTCATTGAGGACGAAATTATCTTCCGCGGTACCACCCCTTTTAATCCAAAAACAACATAAAATAATCGGACTCTCTTTAATCAAGAATTTTAACGTAAAAAACGGCAAAGCTTAACGGGCATCCTTTAGGCTTCGCTGCTCCCGGGCGAAATTCACTCAACGAGGTAATAGTAGGCTCTCAGTCAATGACTCTACTTCCCTGTAATAACCTTAAGCCGCTGGGCTACTGAACCCGATCATAGCATTTTTCAATGTTCATTTACAATAAACAGCTAAATTATTGCACAATTAGTCTCCTGTAAATGATGTAGGCAGTGATGGAACCAGTCTTTTCAAAAATCCTCCAAAACACCTCGGCGGACGACAGCAACCACATCACAACCTTTCCAACATTTTTAGAGCTCAACCAAATTAAATTATATCATAGGCACATAGGCAAGGCAAGAATTCGCGGCACCTAGTCAATGATTTTGCCCTCATCTGAAATATATTCCCTTCGAACTTTTTCGTAAAGCAAAATAGCTGCAGCTATGGATACATTAAGGGACTCCGTTCTGCAGGGGATTTTAACCAGACAGCCGGCCTCCTTGAATTCATGACTGGGACCGCAATTTTCGTTTCCTACAACTACAGCTACCCTGCCTGAGTAATCCGGTTCATGGTAAGGTTTTTCAGCACCAACATGGCCAACTACCACCAGGTACCCATTAGTTTTCAGCCAATCTACGAGGTCGGACCGGCACTGTTCGCCAATCAGTTTCAAACGCAGTATTGATCCCATGGAAGAACGAACCGTTTTCCCGTTGTACGGGTCAACGGTATTTTTTGTTAGCACTACTCCATCTGCTCCCGCAGCATCTGCTGTCCGGATTATTGTACCTAAGTTGCCGGGATCTTGAACTCCGTCTACCACCATTAATAATCCGTTTCCGTTTTCATCAATCACATCGTTAAGAGAATATTCTTTTTGCTTGGCTACAGCAACCACACCCTGGGGGTGCTCCGTTTCTGCCACCGTTAATAAAAGGTCCCGGGGGACAAAAAAGGTTTCACATCGTTGGGAAAGCCTTTCTATTAGGTCCGGCTCTACTCCTTCGACCGTTAGGGCATACTCTAAAGGATAATTAGCATTGATCGCTTCATCAATTAACCGGATACCCTCCAGCAAAAACAACCCCTCTCGATCACGAAACTTTTTATTATTTAGTTGTTTGGCTCTTTTTATATATTGGTTATGAGGAGATTTTAATGTTTTCACCCGTTATCTTCCCAAAGCAATTATTAGTCTTAGAAAAAAACAAGAATCCCTCCGCCAGTGGAAGAATTCTTGCTGTGCTACCTATTTGGAATTCAATGTTTCCTTGGCAATATCCGCCAATTTTGCAAAAGCCTCGGCATCATATACGGCCAACTCTGCCAGCATCTTACGGTTAATGTCAACACCAGCAAGTTTAAGCCCGTTCATAAATTTGTTATATGAAATGCCATTTTGCCTTGCAGCGGCATTAATACGGCTAATCCACAATTTTCTGAAGTCACCTTTTCTCTTTTTTCTGTGGGCATATGCATAGGAAAGTGACTTTAACGCCTGCTCGTTAGCAGGTCGAAAAGATGTAGACTTTTTACCAAAGCTCCCCCTTGTAAGCTTGAGAATCTTTTTATGTTTCCTGCGTCTGTTAACCCCTTTCTTAACACGGGGCATATAGAAAACCTCCTTTCAAACAACTCTGGAAATCCTAGCTTCCCGGAAGCAGTTTTTTAATTTTTTTAAGATCGGCAGGGTCTAAGAGACCTGCTTGTCTCAGGTTGCGTTTTCTCTTGCTGGTCTTCTTACCCAATATATGGCTGTGATACGCCTTGGACCTTTTAAATTTACCTGTACCTGTTTTATGCAACCTTTTGGCAGCACCCCTGTGAGTTTTCATCTTAGGCACAATTTCTACCTCCTCTCTTACTGCTCACTGCTTTTTGTCCTGTTTTGGTGATAAATGCATGATCATATTTCTTCCTTCAACAGAAGGTTTTTTATCCACAACACCAAAATCCTTAACTCTCTCAGAAAAACGTTCACACAAAATAAGACCCAGGTTAGAGTGAGAAATCTCCCTGCCCCTGAACATAATTGTAACCTTGACCCTGTCTCCGTTGCTCAAAAACCTAATAGCATTCCTTGCTTTTACTTCAAAATCGTGTTCTTCAATACCTAAACGCAGTTTAACTTCTTTCACGTTTATGGTTTTCTGTTTTTTCCGTGCTTCTTTTTCTCTTTTGCTCTGTTGAAATTTATACTTGCCGTAATCCATTATCCGGCAGACAGGCGGTTTTGCTTGAGGAGCTACTTCCACCAAATCCAACCCCGCTTGTTGAGCAAGCAATAACGCCTCCCGAGGAGAAAGGATACCCACCTGATCACCATCAGCTCCAATTACCCTTATTTCTTTTGCTCTTATCTCCTCATTGATTCTAAGCTCCTTGCTAATAGCAATGTCACCTCCAGTAGTATTTTTCCTGTAAAATAAAAAGTGGGCATAATCCACCCACTTATTATCAGTAAACCAAAAACCTTATAAGCAACTATATTAGCGCCATAAGGTGAGAAGCGGATGGCTTCTGCTTAAAAACACATTATACAATTATTTTCCACAGTACAGAAGTATAGCACGAATAACGAAGATAAGCAATATAGATTAGTTATAAGCTTTATCATTTATTTCTTTTTTTATTCCAGAAATGAAGTCTTCCAAAACAAAGCTTCCCTGGTCTCCCTCTTTTTGTTTCCTTACCGACACAGTATGGTTCTCTACCTCATTGTCTCCGACAACAAGCATATAAGGGATCTTCTGCATCTCGGCTTCCCTGATTTTATAACCGATTTTTTCATTTCGTGAATCCACTTCCATACGGATACCGTTATCCTCAAGAGTCCTTTTAATAGAATCAGCATATTCCAAATGTCTTTCTGCAATAGGAAGTACTATCGCCTGAACCGGTGCCAGCCAGGTTGGAAACGCCCCGGCAAAGTGCTCGATCAGAATACCGATAAACCGTTCGATACTTCCAAGAACAGTCCTGTGCAGCATCACAGGTCTGTGCTTCTCTCCGTCCGGACCAATATAAGTCAAATCAAACAATTCGGGCATCAGCATGTCCAATTGAATGGTCCCGCACTGCCAGGTCCTTCCAAGGCAGTCCTTCAGGTGGAAGTCAAGTTTTGGCCCGTAAAAAGCCCCGTCACCCTCATTGATAACATAATCCCTGCCAGAAGCTTCGGCAGCTTCCCTTAGGGCGTCAGTGGCTTTTTCCCAGACTTCATCTGAACCCATAGCGTTTTCCGGTTTGGTGGACAATTCCACATGATACTCGAAGCCGAAGAGACTGTAAAATCTGTCTATCAAATCCATTACCCCGATTATTTCATCCTTGATCTGGGAGGGCAGCATATAAAGGTGAGCATCATCCTGGGTAAAAGCACGTACACGCATCAGACCGTGCAATACCCCGGACAGCTCATGTCTGTGCACTAAGCCTAACTCACAAACCCGCAGGGGCAGGTCACGATAACTCCGCTGCTTTGTTTTATAAAGAATCATCCCTCCGGGACAATTCATTGGTTTTAAAGCGAAATCCGCATCATCCAACTTGGTAAAATACATATTTTCCTTGTAGTGATCCCAGTGGCCTGACTGTTCCCAGAGCTCCCGCCTTAAAACTATAGGGGTTTTTACTTCCTCATAACCCCATTTTTTATGCTCCTCTCTCCAAAAATCCTCCAGAAGGTTCCGGACAATCATCCCTTTGTTATGGAAAAAGGGAAATCCCGGAGCTTCATCATGCATACTGAACAAATCAAGCTGTACCCCCAGCTTGCGGTGGTCCCTCTTTCTTGCTTCTTCCATTCTTTTAAGGTATTCATCTAACAGTGATTTTTTAGGGAAAGAGGTACCATAAATCCTCTGCAGCATAGGGTTTCGTTCACTGCCCCTCCAATATGCTCCGGCTGTACTTAAAAGTTTAACAGCCTTGATTTTACCCGTTGAAGGAACATGAGGCCCTGCACACAGGTCAACAAATTCTCCCTGTTTATACATGCTTATCGTACTTTCTTCAGGCAGATCCTCAATCAGTTCTACTTTGTACGGCTGGTTGGTTTCTTTGAAATATTCAATCGCTTCTTCCCTGGGAACCTCTTTTCGGCTGAATTCATAATCTGCTTTAATAATCTTCTCCATTTCCTTTTCTATAGCCTGTAAATCCTCCGGGCTAAAGGTAGTATCCATGTCAAAATCATAATAAAAGCCATCCTTGATAGAAGGGCCAATGGCAAGTTTAGCACCGGGAAACAACCGCATTACAGCTTGAGCCATAATATGGGAAGTGCTGTGACGGAAGACTTCCTGAGCTTCGCTCATATCAAAGGTAATTACTTCCAGCTCGCTGTCCTCCTCAACAGGAGTAAACAAATCAACTAGCCTGCCGTTTAGCCTGGCAACAACAGCTTCTTTAGCCAGCCGTTTGGAAATATCCGAAACAATATCCATTATCCTTGTACCCTGAGGATACATCCTTTCACTGCCATCTTTTAAGACAACCTTTACGTCCATTTGGTTAACCTCCTTTTCACAAATAAAAAAGCCCACCCCTAGGGGCGAGCTTAAACTCACGGTTCCACCCTAATTAGCATTACGCCAACTCTTTCAATGATAACGGGGAACAACCCGGCGCCGGTTACTATTTTCCATTTCGCCGGCACAGCTCCAAGGTGGTCTTCCACCTGCCACTTCCGGGATGCTTCCAGCCCAGGCATCCCTCTCTTAAAGGGTTAACAAGTGTACTTTTCCTCTTCACCGCTTTTTGCACATATCAGATTTATTATAGTACCAGCCATCCCCCTTGTCAAACAACCCATACCCAAAACAAGCCAATCAAGCTACATAATTACAGCCGCCAGGCCAGCCTGCACCAAACCAATAAAGAAACCGACAACCCCTCCCATAATTTTTATATAATTCAGCTCCTTGGAGGAAACCTGAAGGATTAACCTTTCAAGGTCGCGGATTTCAAATTCATTAATTCTATCCTCAATAATTTTACTTAAATTAATCTTTTGCCGTATTTCCTGGCCTATACTTATACTGAGATTATCCAACATTGCAGGGAGTTCTTTTTTTATTTTTTCCTCAAATATATTTGCCAGGATGTCTTTAATATATCCCGGAATGTAATGTGGCATCTTTTTAACAATAGTATTTAAAACAGCCTCCAATGTGGAATTAAGAAGGCTATCCTTTGTCTCAGCAGCTTCCAAATAGGATATAAAATCATCAATAGAAAAAAGCTGTTCTTCAACAACTTGTCCAATGTTTGCCGCTATTTCCCTGCGCCTCTTGGATATAACGCCGTGAACCTGCCATTTAGTTAAGGGAATCTTCACCGGTTCGTATGGCCAAAAAATAAGTTTGATAGCTAATACATTCGTGCTCCACCCGATAAATGCACCAAGAATGGGTATAATAATAAGTCTGGTAGTCAAGGTAATCCCTTTCTGGATTTTTCTTGTACTATAACAGAGAATTTTATATAAGTAAACTTAGGCCAGGGAAATTGAAAGGAGGGACAGCCCGGAACAAAAAAGGAACTAATATCTATGAATTAGTTATCATGAAGTTTAGACATTTGGAACAGCCAACACAGATGGTCACACGTTCATCGAAAACACTTTGAATGGTAGACACTGCAGAATTCATTTTTTCAACAGGTCCGGGTAAATGCATTACAATTTCCGTTGGGGCAATTGTAATTAGAGCACTTACCAACAAATCTTCATAGCTTAAATCATTATCCATCAAATCAAGGATAAACCCTTCAAGGAAATCATTATCAATCATTTTGTAGTTCTGATCATACATGCTGAATATCCCTGAAGAGGCAAACATCACATGGACCTTATCCAATCTTGGTTCCTGAGTATCAACAAAATACCGTAATAGGTCGATAAAGTCATCGTATTCTTTTTCCAACAGATAATCTTCTACAGCTTCGTCAACAAGTCGTTCCAACTCAAATAAATAATCCTTCAAACGAAAATTAACGAATCCGTCGATTGTAATTATATTACCCAATTCCAGAAAATCGCTTGCGCGGGCTGAAATTTCCCTTTTCCATGTGGGACCGGTTTTCGATTGGAAACAGGAAAACTGTTCTTTTTCTGTGCGCAACATTTTCTGAAGAATACGTTCAATTTCAGCATTTGAAAGACTTTGATACTTCTTTGTCATTATTGCCCTAACTAATTCAGGCTTCCACCAAGTTGTAATGACATCTGCAACAGCTTCGGCAATGTGGTGACAGCAAATCGCAAAAACCGTGTCTTCATCCCCTGAAGATCCAGCAGTCTCAATATCTAACCGGCACTCTATAAGATCATAATCTCCGTCCTTGCTGACGGACATATCTATTATGATTCCGCGTTCTTTTAAGAAGGCAGCGTCCGTTAAAAGTCTCTTATAAATGGGCCCAAGATGTTTAGTAGCACCAATTTTTATAGTCTCTGTCATGGCAGACACTCCTTTCTTAGTGCTAC
>LFRM01164917.1_pt1 | contig 21640 bp, 21 predicted proteins | sample 618341 | NCBI WGS metagenome assembly LFRM01 (sample SAMN03654438, study PRJNA283298) | anaerobic digester metagenome | isolation source: pool of bioreactors CSTR01a, CSTR02a, and CSTR03a thermophilic anaerobic... | place: Denmark: Kgs. Lyngby | collected 2014-05-21 | reverse complement strand
TACTTCATAGAGCATTCAGAAGAGCGGATATTGCAATAGTTCACTCTCAAGGATTTAACCCACACCCTAAGATGAGTTACGGACATGCATTAGCACTTGGTACTGAAAGTCAAGGAGAATACTTAGACGTTGAAATAGAAAGTGATGAAATATCAATAGATGAATTTTTAAGTAGATTAAATGCTGCTATGCCAGTAGGTATATCATTTATAAAAGCTATGGAAATAACTAAACAAACACCTTCTTTAACATCAACTATAGAATATGGAGAATATTTATTTAATATAGATTTAGAGAAGCCTTTATCAAAGGAATTTGTAAAAGGTAAAGTTGTTGATTTCATGAGTAAAAATGAAATATTAATATCTAAGAAAAATAAGAAAGGTAAAACTGTAGAAGTAGATATAAGACCTATGATAAAGCACTTTGACGTTATAGATGTTGAAGAGAACTTTGTAACATTTGGATCTACTATAGCTACAGGGTCTAAAGCTAACTTAAATACTAATATATTAGTTCCTATGATAGTAGAAATGTTAGGATTAGATATGGATCCTTTAGATGTTGATATATTAAGAAGAGATTTATATGTAGTTGAAAATGGAGAACTAGTTACTCCAATGTAGAGAAGAGGTGGTTATCCACCTCTTTCTTTATTTATAAAAATTAAATGAGGAAGTGATTAATTGAAAAGAGTTGTGATTGAGTCACTAGTAGCTTCTCAAAAGACTGCTGTTTTAGATGATGGAAAGCTAGTTGAACTTCTAGTTGAGGATAAATGTAGTGCTAAAAGTGTTTCCGATATTTATAGAGGTGTTGTTAAAAAGTCTTTAAAGGGAATTGAAGCTTTTTTTGTTGATATTGGTAGTGAGAAATTAGGTTATCTCCCAATGAAAAATAATGAGAATATTAAGTGCGGTAATGATGTTTTAGAACAAATTAATAAAGAAGCTGTAGGAACGAAAGGTGCTAAACTTACTACAGAGATTAGCTTTGCAGGTAGGTATTTAGTTTATATTCCTTCTAATGATAGAATTACTATATCTAATAAAATTAGTAGTGAAAAGGAAAGATTTAGATTAAAAAAAATTGTTCAAAGAATAGATGATAATTTTAAAGGTATTATTAGAACAGAAGCAGTAGGTTGCACAGAGGAAGATTTACTTAGAGATATTGAAGAACTTAAAGATAAGTATAATGAAGTTGAAAAAGAATTTAAACTAGGACTGGGGCCTAAACTTCTTTATAAAGATTTAGACTTTGCATCTAAGTATGTAAAGGATAATGTTAATGATGATATAGAAAAAATTATAGTTAATGATATAGATAAGTATAATGAACTAAATAACATAGTAAAAAACATTAATAGTTCTTATACTAGCAAGTTAGTTTTAGAAGAAAATAAAGATATTTTTGATTTATACAGAGTACAATCTCAAATAGATAAGTGTCTTAACAAGAAGGTATGGCTTAAGAGTGGAGGATATTTAATAATTGAAAAAACAGAAGCTCTTACAGTTATAGATGTTAATACTGGTAAATTTGTAGGCAACTCAAAAGTAGATGAAACAATATATAAAACTAATTTAGAAGCTGCTACTGAAATTGCTAGACAAATAAAAATAAGAGATATTGGTGGAATCATTATAATTGATTTTATAGATATGCATAAAAATGAATATAAAAAAGAAGTAATTAATACCTTAGAGATAGAGCTAAAAAAAGACAAAAGAAAAAGTGAAGTTTTAGGAATGACTAAACTTGGTTTAGTAGAGGTAGCTAGAAGAAGAGAAAAAGATTCTATAGATAAATATTATATTAATGATTGTAATGTGTGCTGTGGTAATGGGGGTACAATATCTGTTAATCATATGATAGATAATATAGAAAAAGAAGTAATGAGAATTAGTGAACATACAGCATATAAGAGTGTAATTATAGAGTTAAATCCAGATATATTTAAAAATTTTGATGAAAAATATATTAATATAATTAAGTTAATTGGTGAAAAATATAAATTGGAAGTAGCTTTAAAAGAAAATTCAAAAATAGTATTAGAAAAAATGAATATTATTTTTAATAGTTAGTTGACATATAACTTAAATTATAGTATTATTTATAACTGTAGTGCCGCTCAATAAAGGTTCTGAAAATCTCTTAAGTGAGTACCTTGTATTGGCGAGTTTAAGACCGAGGAGGTGTATTTATGTACGCTATAGTTAAAACTGGTGGTAAGCAATACAAAGTTTCTGAAGGTGATGTTATATTCGTAGAAAAGTTAGAAGCTAACGAAGGTGACGTTGTTACTTTAAACGAAGTATTAGCTTGTTCTAAAGATGGAAACTTAGTAGTAGGTAGCCCTGTTGTTGAAGGTGCTTCTGTACAAGCTAAGGTAGTTGAGCAAGGTAAAGGAAAGAAAATAATAGTTTTCAAGTACAAAGCTAAGAAAGACTACAGAAGAAAGAATGGACATCGTCAAGCATACACTAAGTTAGTTGTTGAAAAAATAAACGCTTAATTGTAGGCTATTATGATAAAAGTTAAATATTATCATAATGATGATTTCATGCTAAAAGGATTTTGCTTAAAGGGACATGCTGATTATGCTGAAATAGGCTATGATATAGTATGTGCAGCTGTTACATCTAATGCAGTAGCTGTTATAAATTCTTTAAGTACCTTACAGAAAGTTGAATTTGAAACTGTAATTGGTAATGAAGGACATATAGAGTGTATCGTTAAAGATAAACATCTAAATGAAGCTCAATTATTATTACAACATTTTCAATTAGCTATTAGTGAAATTAAACGGGAATACCCAAAAAATATAAAAATCTTAAAAAAGTAGGAGGTGACTCCAGAATGTTAAAAATGAACTTACAATTACTTGCATCTAAGAAAGGGGTAGGGTCTTCTAAGAACGGTAGAGATTCTATATCTAAGAGATTAGGTGTTAAGAGATTCGATGGACAAGTTGTTACTGCAGGAAGTATAATAGTTAGACAAAGAGGAACTAAGATACATCCAGGAACTAACGTTGGAAAAGGTGGAGATGACACTTTATTCGCATTAGTTGACGGTGCTGTTAAATTCGAAAGAAAAGACAAGAAAAGAAAGAAAGTTAGCGTATACCCAGTTGTTGCTGGTGAATAATATGCAAAGAAAGGAGTGTTCATACACTCCTTTTTTACTTATTAAGAAATATATTTAAAATATATAAGGTATATAGCATTTTAAAATAAAAATATTTTTATTGGTCGGGAATAAATGCTAAAATAGAATTTATATAATACTTTATGGTAAAAATAAATTTAAAAAGCTTTAAATAAGAAGGTGAATAATATGTTTATAGATAAGGCTAGAATATTTGTTAAAGCTGGAAACGGTGGAAACGGTGCAGTATCTTTCAGAAAAGAAAAATATGTTCCAGCTGGTGGTCCAGATGGTGGAGACGGTGGAAATGGTGCTAGTGTAATATTTAAAGTTGATTCAGGTTTAAGAACTTTAATGGACTTTAAATATCAAACTAAGTACAACGCTCCAGCAGGTGGAGATGGAACAAAGAAAAGACAAGCTGGTAAAAATGGTGAAAACTTAGTTTTATTAGTTCCTCCAGGAACAATAATAAGGGATGAAGCTACAGGTCTAGTAATAGCTGACTTAAAAGAAGATGGAGAAGAAGCTGTAGTAGCTAGAGGTGGTAGAGGTGGAAAAGGAAACCAACACTTCGCTAATGCTATAAGACAAGCTCCGGCTTTTGCAAAATCAGGAACTGATGGAGAAGAAAAGTGGGTTATATTAGAATTAAAAATGATAGCAGATGTTGGTTTATTAGGATTCCCTAATGTTGGTAAGTCAACTTTCTTATCTGTTGTTACTAAAGCTAAACCAAAGATAGCTAACTATCACTTCACAACTTTAACACCTAATTTAGGAGTTGTTCAAACTAAGTTTGGAGATAGTTTTGTTCTTGCAGATATACCAGGACTTATAGAAGGTGCTGCTGAAGGTATAGGTTTAGGTCATGATTTCTTAAGACACGTAGAAAGAACTAAAGTATTAATACATATAGTAGATATATCTGGTATAGAAGGTAGAGATGCTTTAGAAGATTTCGATAAAATAAATGATGAGCTTAAATTATACAATGAAAGATTAGCAACTAGACCTCAAGTAGTTGTTGCTAATAAAATAGATATAATGGAAGATGAAACTGTATTTGAAGACTTCAAAGCTGAATTAGAATCAAGAGGATATAAGGTATTTAAAATGTCTGCAGCAACAAGACAAGGTGTAGATGATGTTATAGCTTATGTTTCTCAATTATTACAAGAAGCTGAAGATATAGAATTAGTTACAGAAGAAGAAATGTATAAGCCAGAACTTGTACAAGAAGAAGAAGAAGGATTAAGCGTAGAAATAGAAGATGGAGTATATGTTGTTACAGGTAAAGCATTAAGAAGAATAATGTACTCTGTTAACTTTGATGATATGGAATCTGTTCAATTCTTCCAAAAATCTATGGAATCTCAAGGAGTATTTGATAAGCTTAGAGAAATGGGAATTGAAGATGGAGACACAGTTAAGATATACGACATAGAGTTCGAATTCTATAACTAAGATAAATAATAAAGACATAAAGAGGTGTAAGTCATGTTAAAAGGAAAACAAAGAGCATACCTAAGATCGATAGCTAATACTTTAAAGCCTATAATACAATTAGGTAAAGAAGGTGTTACTGAAAATTTCTTAGATCAATTAGATGAAATGTTAACAGCTAGAGAAATAGTTAAAGTTACTATATTAGAAACAGCAGGATTAGAAGCTAAGGAAACAGCTAATGCTATATGTGAAGCTTTAAGAGCAGAATTTGTTCAAGCGATAGGATTTAAATTTACTATATACAGAAAGAACTTAGAAGAGCCTAAGATAGTATTCCCTGGTCATGAACAAGCTAAGGCTAAAAAAGTAGATAATACTGTAACTAAAAAAGGTAAAGCTACAAAGAGATCAAGAAGATAATTTTAAAGGAACTATCTCAATAGAGATTAGTTCCTTTTTTATTTATAAAATCATTTAAGACTAATCTGGAAAAATATGTAGAAAAAGATATATTTATATGTTAATATATTGTCATATTAGGTGAGTGATAAACTTAAACATATTAAATGTATATTATTTTAAGGAGAATATAATATGAGAGTTATAATAATTGGTGGAGTAGCTGCTGGTATGAGTGCTGCTGCAAAATTAAAAAGGATGCAACCTGAATATGAAGTTGTAGTTTATGAAAAAACAGATGTAGTATCATTTGGTGCATGTGGACTTCCTTATTTTGTTGGAGGATTCTTCGATGATGTAAATAATATGATAGCTAGACCTGCTGAAAAGTTTAGAGAAAGTGGAATAGATTTAAATATCTTCCATGAAGTTATAGATGTAGATACTGAAGCTAAAAAACTAACTGTTAAGAATTTAACTACAGGAGAAGAGTTTGTAGATACATATGATAAATTAATGATAGCAAGTGGAGCTAGTAGTATAATACCTCCAATAAAGAATGTTAACATAGAAAATGTTTCAACATTAAAAAGTATGTCAGATGGTATAAAAGTTAAAGAATTAATGAACAAAGAAGAAATCAAAAACGTAGCTATAATAGGAGCTGGATTTATAGGTTTAGAAGCTGTAGAAGCTGCTAAAAAACTAGGAAAGAATGTAGTAGTATTCCAACTAGAAGATAGAATATTACCTCAAGTTTTTGATAAAGAAGTAACTGATATATTAGAAGAAGAAATAAGAAAGCATGATGTAGATTTAAGATTAGAAGAAATAGTTGGTGAATTAGTTGGAGAAACTAAAGTAGAAAAGGTTATAACTAATAAAGGTGAATACGATGCAGATTTAGTTATAGTTGCTACTGGTGTTAGACCAAACACTTCATTCTTAAAAAATACTAATATAAATATGTTACCAAATGGAGCTATTATAGTGGATGAATTTGGTAAAACTTCTGTAGAAGATGTATATTCAGCAGGGGATTGTGCGACTATACAAAATATAGTTACAGGACAAGATTCTTATGTACCATTAGCTACAGGTGCGAACAAATTAGGAAGAATAGTTGGAGAAAATTTAGCTGGTGCTAATAATACTTTCCAAGGTTCTTTAGGTTCAAGCTGTATAAAAGTAATGGATATGGAAGCTGCTTCAACAGGTTTAACTGAAATTCAAGCAGCTAGATTAGGAATAGAAGTTAAAACTAAGTTTATATCAGATTTTAACCAAACAAACTACTATCCAGGTAGAGATAAGATGTATGTTAAGTTAGTTTATGATGCAAATACTAAAGTTATATTAGGTGGACAAGTTGCTGGATATAAAGATGCAGTTCAAAGAGCTAATGTTATAGCTGCATGTGTATTTGGTAAGTTAACTACTAACCAATTAGGTATGTTAGACTTATGCTATGCACCACCTTTTGCTAGAACTTGGGATATATTAAACGTAGCTGGAAACGTATGTAAATAGATAAATAAAAAGTTACCTTAGTTAAATAATTAGGATATAGAGGTATCCTTAAAATTTAACTAGAGGTAACTTTTTTATATTATGAATTTAATTATAATATTCTAATAATCAAATTCATCAAAATTTAAAAGTTTATTTAAAACTCGTTTTATAATATCATAATTAAAACCTTTATAAGCTAGATGTTGAGAAATTTTTTGATAAATCTTATTTCTATCTTCATTTTTTACTCTCTCATATCTTTTTTTAGCTAAATACATAGCATTTTCAAACTCAACATCAGAATCAATATCAGAAACTACACTTTCAATAGTAGTTCTATCTATTCCCTTATTGTATAAATTTTGTTTGATTTTATTTTTTCCGCATTTATTTAATTTTAAATTAGTATTAGCAATTCTTTGTGCTAAGTCTTCATCATCAACAAAGTTATATTTTCTTAAAAACTCTAATACATCTTCTATAACGTCAGGTTCAAAATCATTAGATAGTTTACTTATTATATTTTTTTCAGACTGAGGAGCTTTAGAAAGTATACTTAAAGCTTTATTTTTAGCTTTTATATACATTTCATCTCTAAGAATAGACCTAAGGTTATCTTCTTCTATTTCCATACCTTTTTTTAAACCTAATGTAAAAACTATTTCTTTGTATATTCCCATAAAGAATTGTTCATTCAAATATATATTAACTCTATCTTCATTTTTTTTCTGAGCTTCTATCTTAGTAATAATAGGCAATGTAATACCTCCTTCTTAAATAGTTAGATATTAATCTAAATTATACAATAAAAAGTAAGATAATTGTATTCATTACTTAAAAAATTAATGCTACAATATATATTAGAAATTACAAAAGGAGATTAATTATGGGAATTGATAATAAAGTAATAGAATCTAAAAAAGAAAATATACAAAAATCAAATTTTCATAAATTAGAAAATAATAAATTAAAAATTGGTATAATGGGGGGAACCTTTGACCCGATACACTATGGACATTTATCAATAGCAGAGTATGTTAGAGAGGAATTTAACTTAGATAAAATTTTATTTATACCAACAGGTAATCCACCACATAAATCTAAATTAAGAACGGACAAGCTAGATAGATATAATATGGTGTTATTAGCAATAAAAAATAACAAAGGATTTATTGCATCATCAATTGAGATAGATAGAGAAAAAAGTACATATACTATAGATACATTAAAAGAATTACATAAAACTTATAAAAATAGTGAATTATACTTTATAACAGGTGCCGACACTATATGTGATATGGAAAACTGGAGAAATGTAGGAGAAAATTTTGAGTTAGCTACATTTATAGCTGCAAAAAGGCCCGGAATAAGTGAAGAAGAAGTTAAAGAAAAAATAGAAAACTTAGAAGAATTATATGATGCTAAAATAAAAACTGTAGATGCACCATCATTAGATATATCATCTACATATATAAGAAAACAAATAAAAGAAAATAAATCTGTTAAATATTTGATACCAGATGAGGTACAAAGCTATATAGATGAAAAACAAATATATAATTAGAAATTATAAATGGAGAAGATAGAATTGGATTTAAAAAGTATATTGATAAAACTAAAAGATATGCTACCAGAGCATAGGTTAAGACATTCAGAAGGAGTAGCTGAAAGTGCAGTAAAGCTTAGTGAAATATATGGATATAATAAAGAAAAAGCGTATTTAGCTGGAATATTACATGACTGTGCTAAGTATTTAAATGAAGAAGAAGTTAATTATTTTGTAAATAAATATGGCATACAACTAGATTCTTATGAAAAAAATAATATAGCTTTATCACATAGTATAATAGGAGCTGTATTGGCTAAGAATGAATTTAGTATTCAAGATGAAGAAATAATCGAAGCTATAAGATATCATACTACAGGTAAAGAAAATATGAATAATTTAGAAAAAATAGTATATATGGCAGACTTAATAGAAGAAAATAGAATATATCCAGGTGTAGAAGAGCTAAGAGAATTAGCATATAATAAACAAATGGATAAAGCACTTTTAAAATCTTTTGACAATACTATAAAGTTGGTTATAGAAAGAAATCAAATTATACATCCTAGAACAATAGAAGCCAGAAACTATATATTAAAACAACTTTATAGTGTATAGTTGTAAAAATAAGTAAATACTAATAATATAAATTATTATTAGAAAGTTGTTATTTTGTGGTATAATAATAAAATGACAAAAAATAAGAATGGAGGAAATAATATGACAGTAGAGCAAATGGTTAAAGTTATATACGATGCTATAGATGATAAATTAGGTAAAGATATATCTATAATAAATGTAGGAGCAGTATCAAGCTTATGTGATTACTTTGTAATAGCAACAGCTGGTTCTCAAAGACAAGTTAAAGCTATAGCTGACAATGTAGAAGATGAATTAACAAAGTTAGGAATAGAAGCTAGAGGTAAAGAAGGATATGAAACTCAAGAGTGGATATTATTAGACTTTGGTGATATAATGGTACACGTATTCAACGAAGAAAATAGAGCATACTACAACTTAGAAAAAATGTGGAAAGATGCTCCATACGTTGATGTTGACACATTAGCATAATATCTATATAATTAAAAAATATAAATTAAAATTATAAATAGACTAGAGTAGTAGAATTAATAACTTTTTTCAGAGAGCTAGTGGAAGGTGTGAACTAGTAAAAGTAAAATTTGAACTTGCTAGATAAAATCTATTTAACCGTAGTTGGTATAAAGACTATCTAAGAGGGTCATATTAAATATGACCAATTAGGGTGGTACCGCGAGCAATATCCTCGTCCCTAAACAGTAATATGTTTAGGGATGGGGATTTTTTTATAAAAAATATATAGGAGGATAAATCATGAGCGTTTATAAACCAAATGAAATTGAAACTAAGTGGCAAAAAACTTGGGAAGAAAATGGACAATATAAAACTGATACAAATGATACAACAAAACCAAAATACTATGCATTAGAAATGTTCCCATATCCATCAGGAAACTTACATATGGGTCACGTTAGAAACTATTCTATAGGTGACGTTGTAGCAAGATTTAAGAAAATGCAAGGATATAATGTATTACATCCAATGGGATGGGATTCATTTGGACTTCCAGCAGAAAATGCAGCTATAAAGCATGGAGTACACCCAGATAAGTGGACTATGAACAACATAGCTGAAATGAGAGAGCAATTAAAAACTTTAGGATTAAGCTTTGACTGGGATAGAGAAATAGCAACATCTACACCAGAATACTATAAGTTTACTCAACAAATATTCATAAAGATGTTAGAGCATGGATTAGCATACAAGAAAAAATCTTTCGTTAACTGGTGTCCATCTTGTGAAACAGTTCTTGCTAATGAGCAAGTTGTACAAGGAGCATGTGAAAGATGTGACTCTGTTGTTATAAAGAAAGACTTAGAGCAGTGGTACTTCAAAACAACTGCGTTTGCAGAAGAATTATTACAAGATATAGATACTTTAGATGGATGGCCAGAAAAAGTTAAAACAATGCAAAAGAACTGGATAGGAAAGAGTACGGGAGCAGAAATAACTTTCGATATAGATGGAAGTGATAAGAAGATAACAGTATTCACTACTAGACCAGATACAGTTTATGGAGTTTCTTACATGGTATTAGCTCCAGAACATGCATTAGTAAAAGAGTTAGTATCTGGAACTGAGTATGAAGAAGCAGTAGAAAACTTTGTAGCTAAGATGCATACAATGACTGAAATAGAAAGAACTTCAAGTGATGTAGAAAAAGAAGGTATGTTTATAGGTAAATACGTAGTAAATCCTGTGAACGGTAAAAAAGTACCATTATGGATAGCTAACTATGTACTTGCTGACTATGGTACAGGTGCAGTTATGGCAGTTCCTGCACATGATGAAAGAGATGCAGATTTTGCAGCTAAATATAACTTAGAAATTAATGAAGTTATAAATGAAGATAATGTAATGATAAACTCTGGTGAGTTTGATGGAATGGATGCGTCAAAAGCATTTGATGCAATAATAGAAAAAATAGAAGAAATGGGAAGAGGAAAGAAAACAGTTAACTATAGATTAAGAGACTGGTTACTTTCTAGACAAAGATATTGGGGATGTCCAATACCTGTGGTATACTGTGATGATTGTGGTATAGTTGCCGAAAGTCAAGAAAACTTGCCTATATTATTACCTACAGATGTAGAATTTACAGGTAAAGGGGAATCACCACTTACAACTTCAAAAACATTCATGAATGCTGTATGTCCTAAGTGTGGAAAGCCAGCTAGAAGAGAAGTTGATACAATGGATACATTTGTTGACTCTTCTTGGTATTTCTTAAGATATATAGATCCTAAGAATACTGAAGAACCATTTAGTAAAGATGCTGTTAACAACTGGATGCCAGTAGACCAATATATAGGTGGAGTAGAACATGCTATATTACACTTACTTTATGCAAGATTCTTTGTTAAAGCATTTAACTCAATGGGAATGTTAGACTTCAAAGAGCCATTCAAAAACTTATTAACTCAAGGTATGGTTTTAAAAGATGGAACTAAAATGAGTAAATCTAAAGGAAATGTTGTAGCACCTTCAGAAATAATAAACGAGTATGGAGTTGATACTGCTAGACTATTCGTATTATTTGCTGCACCACCAGAAAGAGACTTAGAATGGTCAGACCAAGGTGTTGAAGGATGTTTCAGATTCTTAAACAGAGTATATAGATTAGTAGATGAATTAAAAGACATAGCTAAGTCAGAAGCTACTTTAGGAGAATTAACTAAAGAAGATAAAGCTATGAGATTCACTATAAATGCTACTTTAAAGAAAGTAACAGAAGATTTAAATGAGAAGTTTGGATTTAATACTGCTATATCTGCATTAATGGAATTAATAAACGAAATGTATAAATACAAAGAGTTAGAAACTAGAAATGATGCAGTTATAAAAGAAGGTATAGAAACTATAGTTACTATAATAGCTCCATTTGCTCCACATATAGGTGAAGAATTATGGGCTATGATAGGTAAATCAGGAAGTATATTTGATATAGCTTGGCCTAAATATGATGAAGCTGCTTTAGTTAAAGATGAAGTTGAAGTAGTTGTTCAAATAAATGGTAAAGTTAGAGGTAAATTAAGTGTAGCTGCAAATATATCTAGAGAAGATATGGAAGAAGCTGCTATGAATGATGAAAAGATAAAAGCTTTAGTAGAAGGAAAAACTATAGTAAAAGTAGTTGCTGTTCCTAAGAAGCTTGTTAATATAGTTGTTAAGTAATATACAAAAAGATGTCTTTAAAAAAGACATCTTTTTTATTTAAATGATTAAAATACTATAAGTAAGTTTAAAAATTACAATATAAAATTAAAGTTATAAATTATAGAATAAGTGACAAAAAATGAGGAAAATAGAAGGAAAACACTGTGAGTTTTAAATGTTTTAAAAAAATTTTTTTTGAAAAAAATATTGAAATATAGACATATCAATAGTTTTAATATTTTTTGACAAATCTAAAAATTAAAATAAATGTTTTCCTGTTGATTTTTATAAAAAAAAGGTATAGAATAAAGTTGTCGAAAGCAAGTATATAAATAATAAAATATATATTATAGGAGTGGGACAAAAATGAGTATATTAACATTACAAGATGTTCAACAAGCAAGAGAAACTATAAAGGATATAGTTAAGAAAACTGATTTATTAGAAAGTGTTAAGTTAAGTCAAAAGACTGGGGCAAACGTATACTATAAATGTGAGAACTTACAAAAAACAGGTTCATTCAAAGTTAGGGGAGCTTGTAACAAGATAGCAAGTTTAACTGAACAAGAAAAAGCAAACGGTGTCATAGCGTCAAGTGCTGGTAACCATGCACAAGGTGTTGCACTAGGAGCTAAGATGAGTGGAATAAAGGCTACAATAGTAATGCCTGCTACTGCACCACTTGCAAAAGTTACTGCAACTAAAGGATACGGAGCAGAAGTTGTACTTGAAGGTTTAGTATATGATGATGCATATGCAAAAGCTGTTGAGTTACAAAAAGAAACTGGAGCAACTTTCTTACATCCATTCAATGACAAATATGTTATGGCTGGACAAGGAACAATAGCTTTAGAAATATTTGAACAATTAGATAACAATGTAGATACAATAATATGTCCAATAGGTGGAGGGGGAATAATAGCTGGTATAGCAGTTGCTGCTAAAGCTTTAAACCCTAATGTTAAAATAATAGGTGTTCAAACAGCTAATATACCTTCAATGAAAGAATCTATGGAAAATGGAGAAGTTACAACTGCATTCAAAGCTACAACAATAGCAGATGGTATAGCAGTTAAGACTCCTGGAGATCAAACATTCGAAATAATAAAAGAATTAGTAGACGAAGTTATAGTAGTTGAAGAACATGAAATAGCTCAAGGTATGTTATTCTTATTAGAAAACCAAAAGTTAATAGCTGAAGGTTCAGGAGCTGTATCAACAGCAGCATTATTAAGTGGAAAATATGTTCCAGCTGAAGGTGAAAACGTTGTATGTGTTATATCTGGAGGAAATGTAGACGTAAATACTTTATACAGAGTAATAGGAACTGCATTAACTGAAGAAGGAAGAAGATTCGCATTCAAGACTATGATACAAGATAAGCCAGGCGGATTAGCTGAGTTAACTAAAGTTGTAGGTGGATTAAATGCTAACATATTAAATGCTAACTTAAGTAGATTAACAAAAGGTCACTCTTTAGGAAGCTTATATGTTGAAATAGAATTAGAAACATTCAACGAAGAACATAAAAATGAAATAAGAAAAGCAGTAGAAGCTGCAGGATTTATAATAGAAGAATAATAAAAATATATTGAAATATACTTTAATTTAAATATTATACTTGTAGAAAAAAGTGGAAAAAAATGTAAAAAATAACGATATTTTTCACTTTTTTTCTACAAAAAAGTATACAGTGTATATGAAATAGTAGTATAATATTAATGAAAAGGCAAACAATAAACACAAAATTAATTCTTATAAGAAAAGGAGAGGTTGAAAATGAAACAAGTTATACATACAGAAAAAGCTCCTAAAGCAATAGGACCATATTCTCAAGCTATAAAAAATGGAAACATGGTATTCGTATCAGGACAAGTTCCATTTGATCCACAAACTATGGAAGTAATAGAAGGTGGAGCTAAAGAACAAGCTGCTAGATCATTAGAAAGCTTAAAAGAAATATTAGCTGAAGCTGGAGCAACTTTTGCAGATGTAGTAAAAACTACAGTATTCATAAAAGATATGAATGATTTCGCTGACATAAACGAAGTTTATGCTTCTTACTTTGGTGAAAATAAACCAGCTAGATCTTGTGTAGAAGTAGCTAGATTACCAAGAGATGTTAAAGTTGAAATAGAAGCAATAGCTATAGTAAAATAGTTAAGATATATTAGTAATGACCATGCCTTTTAGGCTGGTCATTTTAAGTTAACGCAAAAGTGGAAATGATTTCCATTACTACTAGAGATAAGATAATTCATGAAAAGAGGTATTATAATGGCTAAAGATTATAGTGTATTTGATGTCGTAGGACCAAATATGATAGGTCCATCAAGTTCTCATACGGCAGGTGCTGCAAGATTGGGAAAAATGGGATTAAAAATAGCTGGTAAAGCTGTAAAGAGTGTTAAGTTCTACTTACATGGTTCATTTGCTGAAACTTACAAAGGACACGGAACAGATAAAGCATTAGTTGGAGGAATATTAGGATTCCAACCAGATGATGCTAGAATAAGAGATTCTTTCCAAATAGCAGAAGAACAAGGTGTTAATTTTGAGTTTATAAAATGTGACTTAGGAGAAGCAGAACATCCAAATACTGTTAAAATGGAAATGGTATTAGAAGATGGAACTACTTCAATAGTAAAAGGTGCATCTATAGGTGGAGGTAACGTAAAACTTACTGAAATAGATGGATTAGCTTTAGATTTCAATGGAGCTAGACCAGCAGTTATACTTGAAATAAAAGATATACCAGGAGCTGTATCTTTCGTTACAGGTCTTCTTGCTCATAATAATAAAAATATTGCTATGATGTCTACTAATAAGCCAGCTGGATCTAAGTATACATTTGTTACTATAGAAACAGATGAAGAATTAGATAGTCACATATTAGATCAAATAAAGAAATTTGAAGTAGTAGCTAAAGCTGTAGTTTTAGACAGATTCTAATCAGTAGGAAGGTGAAATAAAATGAAATATAACTTTACAAGTGGAGCAGAATTAGTACAAAAGTGTAAAGACTTAAATATGACTATAGGTCAAATATGTATAGCAAGAGAAGTTGAATTAACAGGACTTTCTGAGGCAGAAATAAGAGAGAAAATGGCTGTTAGTTTAGATATAATGAAAAAAGCTACTGAAAGAGCAGTAACAGAAGATATAAAATCTGTAGGTGGTCTTATAGGTGGAGAAGCTAAGAAATTAGATAAGCACAGAAACTCACAAAGAACAGTTTGTGGTGGATTAATGAACAAAGCTTTAGCTGCTGCAATGGGAACTATGGAGGTTAACGCTTCAATGGGTCTTATAGTTGCTGCACCAACTGCTGGTTCTTGTGGTATATTACCAGGAGCTATAGTTACTATAGGTAAAGAGTACGGATTTAGCGATGATGAAATGATAGATGCATTATTCGCAGCTTCAGCTATAGGAGCTATAATAACTAGAAATGCAACTGTTGCAGGTGCTGAAGGTGGATGTCAAGCTGAAACTGGTGCTGCTGCTGCAATGAGTGCTGCTGGTATAGTTGAATTAATGGGAGGAAGTGTAGAAGCTGCTGTTTCTGCTGCATCTCACTGTTTACAAAACGTAATGGGATTAGTTTGTGATCCAATAGCTGGTCTTGTTGAAGTTCCTTGTCAAGGAAGAAATGCAATAGGTGTTGCAAATGCTTTAATATCTGCTGAATTATGTTTAGCTGGAATATTAAATATAATACCATTTGATGAAACTGTTGAAGCTATGTATAAAGTAGGTAGAGGACTTCCTATGGAGTTAAGAGAAACTGCATTAGGTGGAGTTGCTGCTACTTGTACAGGAAACTGTTTAACTAAGAAAATATTCGGATAATAAAAAAGAGGCATATGCCTCTTTTTTTATTATTTATTATCTTCTTTTACGTTTTTTAGAATATATATTTCTTCTCTTTATTCTTGTAGCTCTTCTTATTTTTTTTCTTATTATCACAAATNNCAAATGATAAAAATAACACAACTAAAGCTACAAAAGCTAATATTAGTATCAATATAGTCTTTATAATAGGATTATTTAATATTAATGTAAAGATATTATTTACATCATTTTGAGCTATTAATTTAATATTGCTAACAGGCTCAGAATCTTTATTTTTATATATCTTTAAAGTACCGACAACATCACCTTTTTTTATAGGTAATTGTATTTTATTTAATTCAGTTTCTGCTTTATAAGTAGGTGTAGTCTCATTTTTTCCTATAACATCGTAGTAATTAGACTCAGGAGCATAATTTAATTTTCTTTCTTTTGAATACCAAATTTTCTTGACACCAGTATAATCATCTTTATTTATAGCTGTTATAGATTTAAAGTTTTCAAATCCATAATCTAGTAAAGTTCTACTAGATACATACATCTCATCTCCTACATTTTTAAATACAGCAGAAATTAACCTCATATTATTTTTCTTAGCTGAAGATAAAAGACACTTTCCAGCAGCATCAGTATATCCAGTTTTTATACCATCAACTATATCGTATCTTACTGGAACTTGTTGATTTCTATAAGGTATAGTATGATTTGAGCTACCAGTTAAAAATTTATTTGAGTTGATAAATTCTCTATCTATTTGTCTATTTTCATTTGCAGGGAATTTTACAACTTTAGTATTTACAATATCTCTAAATGTAGGATTGCTCATAGCCTTTCTAGACATAAGTGCCATATCATAAGCAGTTGTCCAGTGGTGATCGTCAGGTAATCCACTAGGATTATTAAAGTGTGTATCTTTAGCTCCTATTTTAAGAGCTTCTTTATTCATTAAATCTACAAACCCTTCTATTGAACCACCAACATGGTTAGCTAATACAACAGCTGCATCATTACCAGAAGTAAGTAATAAGCCTTGAAGTAACTCCATTACTGTAAATCGTTCACCCTTTTTTAGATACATACTAGAACCTTCAACTGGATCTATGGTTACAGTAACATATTCATCTAAATTTTTAGCATATTTAAGAACTATATATGCAGTCCACATTTTTGTTGTAGACGCAGGGTATAGTTTCTCATGTGCATTTTTCTCATATAAAACTTGTCCACTTGCATAGTCCATAAGAACTGCATATTGGGCAGGTATATTAGGTGGAGAACTATCTGCAAATGAAATACTACTACTACATAACATTGTTGTAAATGTTAGTAGAAAAGCTGATAAAATCGATAAAAGTCTTCTCATTTTTTTCCTCCAATTTTAAGTTTACATACTAGTATAACATATTTTTGTACACAATTAAAATAGAGGAGTGATGGAAATGAGAAATGTAGTAAAATTAATTGTTATAGCTATAGTAGTAGTTATAGGATCTATAATTTCAATTAAAAATTTAAAAGATATTAATGAAGGTTATATAGTTAGTGACATTGAGAATAAAAATGAAGTTTATGAAGAAAGTAAAACTATTGATATTAATAATAATACAAAGAATACTATGCAAATTAGTAAAGTTGAAACATCCTTAAATGATAAAGTAACAATTTATATAAGTGGGGAAGTTAAAANNAGGATGCTAATTTAAATGGTATAAATTTAGCTATGAAAATAAAAGATGAAGGACATTATATAATACCTAAAGTTGGAGAAGAAACAAAAGATACTGTTGTAAATGATAATGAATATAGAAATGAAAATAATACTTTAAATGAACCTGAAAGTAATAATGATAACAAAATAAATATTAATACAGCAGATTTATCTGAGCTTGATTCACTGCCTGGATTTGGACAAGTGACAGCTCAAAAGATAATAGAGTATAGACAAGAACATACAAAATTTAATTCTATAGAAGAACTAATGAATATAAAAGGTATTGGAGAGAAGAAATTTAACAACGTAAAAGATTATATATATGTTCAATAAATGGGGAATTATGTTATTATATTGTAAGTAGTAATTATATGGAGGAGCAAAAATGGAGATAACAAAAAGACTTACAGATATGACAACTTCGGGAGGATGAGCAGCTAAGATAGGGCCAGAGGTTCTGGCTAGTGTTTTATCTCAGCTTCCAAAAAATGAGTCAGATAAATTAGGTAACTTATTAGTAGGATTAGAAACGTCAGATGATGCGGCTGTTTATAAATTAAATGATGAAATGGCATTAATACAAACATTAGATTTCTTTACTCCTATGGTAGATGATCCTTATGTATTTGGACAAATAGCAGCATCGAACTCACTATCAGATGTTTATGCAATGGGGGGAAAACCTACAGTAGCTATGAATATTGTTTGTTTCCCGTCATGTCATGATATGAATGTGTTAGCTGAAATATTAAAAGGTGGTATGGATAAGGTAAAAGAAAGTGGGGCATTATTAGTTGGAGGTCATACAGTAGATGATAAAGAGCCTAAATATGGTTTATCAGTATCAGGTATAGTACATCCAGATAAAGTTTTATCTAATGCTACATGTAAAGTAGGAGATAAGTTAGTTTTAACTAAACCAATAGGAGTTGGAATTTTAAATACTGCTATGAAAGAAGGTTTAGTAGATGAAGAAACATCTAAAATAGTAGTAGAAACTATGGTTCATTTAAATAAATATGCTGCGATGAGCTTTGATAATATAGAAGTAAACTCAGTTACAGATGTTACGGGGTTTGGTCTATTAGGACATGCATTAGAAATGGCTAAAGCATCTGAAGTAACTATAGAAATTGAAGCAAATGAAGTTCCTATAATAAATGGAGCTATAGATATGGCTAGAATGGGTATAATCCCTGCTGGTATGTATAGAAATAAAGAATATATAGGAAAAGATGTAATTTTAGAAGGAATTGAAGAAGCTATGGAAGATATACTTCATGACCCTCAAACATCAGGAGGTTTACTAGTATCAGTAAGAGCAGATTTAGCTGATAAATTAGTAGAAGACATGAAGAAAAATGGTTCTATAGAAGCTAAAATTATAGGTAATGTTATAGATAAGAAAGATTCCTATATAAAAGTTAAGTAAAGTTTTAAGGGGGAGTGTTGATTTATGAATAAGAGAGATTTATTTGCTCAATTACCTTCGGTAGATGAGGTATTAAATAATAATAAAATTATAGATATATTAAATGAATATCCAAGAAATATAGTTATAGAGTGTATAAGAGAAGCTATAGAAGAAAAAAGAAGATGTATAATAGAATTGAAAGAAGAAAACTTTAATGAATTTAAGGTTTCATTAGATGAAATAGTAACAAATATAGTTAATAAATGTAATCTAAAGTATTCTTTATCATTAAAGAAAGTTATAAATGCTACAGGAACAGTAATTCATACCAACCTAGGCCGTTCTCTTTTAAGTGAAAGTTTAAAGGATGAGTTATGGCAATCTGCATCTAGATATTCTAATTTAGAATATGATATAGATAAAGGTGAAAGAGGTTCTAGATATACTCATTTAACAGAAACTATAAAGAGATTAACAGGTGCAGAAGATGTATTAGTAGTTAATAACAATGCAGCTGCAGTACTATTAGTATTAAGTACTATGGCTAAAGGTGGGGAAGCTATAGTATCAAGAGGAGAGCTTGTAGAGGTTGGTGGTTCGTTTAGAATACCAAGTATAATGGCTCTTAGTGGAGCTGATTTAGTTGAAGTAGGTTCTACAAATAAAACTCATATGAAAGATTATGAGGAAGCTATAACTGAAAACACTAAGGTATTGATGAAAGTTCATACTAGTAACTATAGAATACTAGGATTTACACAAAGTGTAGAAGTTGATGAATTATGTGAAATAGGTAAAAAGCATAACATACCTGTTATAGAAGACCTAGGTAGTGGTGTATTTATAGATGTTTCAAAGTATGGTTTAACTTATGAACCAACAGTGTTAGACTCTATAAGAAAAGGTGCAGATATAGTTACTTTTAGTGGAGATAAGATGCTTGGTGGACCTCAAGCTGGAATCATAGTTGGTAAAAAAGAATATATTTCTCAAATGAAGAAAAATCAATTAACAAGAGCTTTAAGAGTAGATAAGCTTACAATATGTGCACTAGAAGCTACATTAAGAATGTATTTAGATGAAGAAAAAGCTATAAAAGAAATACCGACACTAAGAATGTTAACATATACTATGGAAGAATTAGAAGAAAAAGCAAATACTTTATATTCTAAATTAGAAAACTTAAATACATATGCAAATATAAGAATTGAAGATGGATTATCTCAAGTTGGAGGAGGTTCTATGCCTTTAGAAACTATAAATTCTAAAGTTATAGCTATTACTCCTAATAATATGAATGTATCTACACTAGAAAAGAAATTAAGACTAAGTGACTCACATGTTATAGCTAGAGTATATGAAGATAAATATGTTTTAGACATTAGAACAATATTTGAAGATGAATTTGATATTTTAGCTAAAGAAATAGAAAGAGCTTTAATAGGAGGTTAATTATGAAAAATATAATCATAGGAACAGCAGGACATATAGATCATGGTAAAACAACTCTTATAAAAGCTCTTACAGGAAGAGAAACAGATACATTAAAGGAAGAAAAGAAAAGAGGTATATCTATAAATTTAGGATTTACTTACTTTGATTTACCAAGTAAAAAAAGAGCTGGTATAGTAGATGTACCAGGACATGAAAAGTTTATAAAGAATATGCTAGCTGGAGCATCTGGATTAGATATGGTGTTATTAGTAGTAGCTGCTGATGAAGGTGTTATGCCTCAAACTGTTGAGCACTTAGATATATTAACATATTTAAATATAAAAAATGGTATGATAGTTTTAACTAAGAGTGATACAGTAGATGAAGAATTTAGAGAATTAGTTAAAGAAGATATAAGAGAGAAGGTTCAAGGAACTTTCTTAGAAGAAGCTGAAATAATAGAAGTTGATTCAATATCTAGAAAAGGATTAGATGAACTTATATCAAAAATAGATGATATGACAGAAGAAATAGAAGATAAAAACTTAAACTCTCCAGCTAGACTTAATATAGATAGAGTATTTTCTATAAAAGGATTTGGTACAGTTGTAACAGGTACTTTAATAGAAGGTAAAATAAGTGTTGATGATGATTTAGTTATATATCCTAAGGAATTACCAACTAAAATAAGAAGTATACAAGTTCATGGTGAAAGTGTAGATACTGCTTATGCAGGACAAAGAACAGCAATAAACATATCTAATGTTAAGGTTGAAGAAATAGAAAGAGGAGATGTACTTGCATCTGTAAACTCTTTAGAAGAAGCTATGATGTTAGACGTGAAACTAAGTATAGTAAAGCATATGAATATAGGTTTAAAACACTGGGATAGACTTAGACTATATCATGGAACTAGAGAAATTTTATGTAGAGCAGTTCCTTTAGAAGTTGAAGAAATAAATCCTGGAGAAAGTGGATTTGTTCAACTAAGATTAGAGGAAAGTATAGTTGCTAAAAAAGGAGATAAATTCGTAGTTAGACGTTACTCACCTATGGAAACAATAGGTGGAGGAGTTATAGTTGATACGAATCCTAGAAAACATAAAAGATTTGATAAAAATGTAATAGAAGCTTTAGCAGTAAAAGAAAAAGGTGAGCTTACAGATATATTAGAAGAATACATAAAAGCTAATTCTAAGAATTATCCTAACATAAAGGATATAATGAGTTATAGTGGTGAAAATGAAGCTAATATAAAAGAAGCTTTAAATAAATTAATAGAAGAAAATAAAATTGTTGCTATAAACAATATGTATATGCATAGCATTCAATATAATAACTTAAAAGAAGTACTATTAAAAACTTTACAAGACTATCATAAGAAATTTAGACTTAGAAAAGGTATGGTAAAGGA
>LFRM01205156.1_pt1 | contig 21680 bp, 20 predicted proteins | sample 618341 | NCBI WGS metagenome assembly LFRM01 (sample SAMN03654438, study PRJNA283298) | anaerobic digester metagenome | isolation source: pool of bioreactors CSTR01a, CSTR02a, and CSTR03a thermophilic anaerobic... | place: Denmark: Kgs. Lyngby | collected 2014-05-21 | reverse complement strand
GTATTGTCATCGGGCGGAAGTGAAAATTTCCCGGCCTTCCAATCCGCCTTTGCCTGTTCTATCCGTTCTTTCCGGGAAGATATAAAATTCCACCACATATGCCGTGGCCCCAACGGCTCGCCCCCAAGAAGCATTAGACGGGTGTTTTCCTGCGCCATCACATCAGGCAAGCTGTCCCTGGCAAAAACCAGCATTTGGCCAGCCACATAAATTTGCCCCTGTATCTGCAGTTTGCCACTATTAATATAGAGCGCTCTTTCAGGATAAGCCCGAGGCAACGGTACCCGCATGCCCATGCTTACTTCCATATGCAGGTAAAATAACGGAGAGTGAACCGTTACCGGGCTTTCCAGCCCAAAAGCGCTACCGGCAATAAGTCGGGCCCACAGGCCTTCCTCCCTCATGACCGGCAACTCAAACGCAGCAAGATAAGTTGCTTATAACCAAGACTATCCCGATGCGTCATTTCACCTTCGAACAGATAAGTCACGGTAGATAGACCAATATGGGGGTGAGGCCTAACATCACGCTCAAGTGGAATGTGCGCCACCATATCATGAGGCCCCATTCGATCAAAGAAAACAAAAGGACCTACCGATCGGCACTTGCGAAAAGGCAACACCCTGCCCACCTCAAATCCACCACCAAGATCATGGCGGCGTGTTTCAATTACGATTTCTGGCATGATGGTTTTTCCTGTAAAATCAAGGCATAATTCATGATAAATGAAATCCTTAAGCTTGACTTGTGGTGTTTTTACCCATTAGCCGAAAATCATAACCATTACTTACATATTTATATTTTAAGTATTAAGTAACTATCATATAATCGCAGCACCTGAAAAGGTGAACGGCCCCGGGTTGATTGCAGCTTGGATACAATCAACCAAAGCAGTTGTCGCAAATTTGCTGGCTGCTTTGCCGTCCTTCATAAAATTGCCACAGACCCTGCCCCGGCTATTTATTAAAAGCCATGTTCGGTTGGGGCATCAGGATTTACCCAGTTCCCTTAACTGTTGCTGCAAAGTCATTCTATCCAAGGTCTCCAACGGCAGACTCATTAAGTGTCTAATCCGGTTGGTCACCTGAAAAAGCACATTATCAAAAGCCCTGCGCTGTGCATCTGCATCGCCCTGAACGGCAACCGGATCAATAAATCCCCAGTGAGCGGTAATGGGTTGCCCCGGCCACACAGGACACACTTCCACGCGGAAAACTACCGGCACTATATGCCTTGAAATGATCTTTACCGATATTATTCATGATAGCTTCGGCCATAATGCTTCTTGCCGAGTTGCCTGTGCAAATGAACAAAACGTTGTATTTTTTGTTAGCCATATTACTCCTCTTTATTTGTTAAATCACAGTTTCTCAGCGCAAAATCCGGCCTGCTCCTGGAGCCGCTCAATCCCTACCGGTTCTTCCTTCAACAACGGTACAACCGCATAACGCCGGGCATGTAACGTTGCCACCGCCTCAATTTCTTTCAATTCATTTAATGCCCGTTGCCGAAGCAAAGCAGATGTTGGTTGACTTGCCGCCACACTGTTATTGACAATCCAGGCCCAGGGCTTGATACCAGCCCGCTGCCAATACGCCGGGTTACTTTATGTACCTTTACTTGACAGTCTTAAATTTTTTACCCAAACTGGCCAATTATCATTAAACTTGTTACCCTCAAATAATCTTCTTTTTTATAACAAAAACATCAATGGACAAACAATTAAACAAGCAATGGTATTACGGCTGGAACATTGTGGGGGCCGCTACCATTCTGACCTTACTGACTGTGGGCATGCGACTGGGCATCGGCCCGTTTTTTTTACCTATTATCAATGACTTGCAATTTACCCGCAGTGAACTGTCAGGAGTTATTGCCATCGGCATGCTTTTTTACGGGCTTGGCATGCCCGTTGCCGGCCATTTGGTGGGTACCAAGGGTACCCGTTTTGTGCTTTTGTCAGGGACAGCCATTGTGGTTGCTTCTTCAATCTGGACAACCATGGCAAGCAGTTTGACCAATTTTTTCTTTGCCTATGGTATTTTCCTTTCAATTGGATTGGCCTTTACCAGTCAGGTAGCGCTAACACCCGTCATCAGCCGCTGGTTTATCAGGCAAAGAGGCATGGCGCTGTTCTTTTTATCCACGGGTTCCATGGCAGGTATCGCCATCATGACCCCCCTGTTTACGTATACTAATGAAACTTTTGGCTGGAAAGAAACTATCCTTGGTTTTGCCGCCGTGTTTGCCCTTATTACTATTTTCTCTGCCCTGTTCATCATTCGCGAACACCCGCCAGAACATGCCGACCTGTTAAATAGCGCTTCAGCTAAAAAGACAACCGCTGCCAAACCAGCCACGCAAACAGCTCCCGTCAGCCTGAAACAGGCCTTGCGCACCGGACCATTCTGGAAAGTAGTACTGGGACTGTTTGCCTGTGGCTATAGCATGAACCTGTTAGGTGCCCACGGTGTTCCAATGTTGATGGACCACGGTTTTGACTCGGCCAGTAGCGCACTGGGAATCGGCCTGATTGGCCTGATTGCCATTTTCAGCACTTTAGTACTGGGCCGTATTTCAGATATCCTGCCCAGACGCCATATGTTGGCGGTTATTTATTTTGTACGCGGACTGGGTTTTTTCGGGTTGGTCATGGTTGCCGTTAACTGGCAGCTTTTTGGCGTAGCCACCGTGGGTGGCGTAGTCTGGGCAGGCAGCATCGCCCTTTCTTCCGCCATTCTGGCTGATATTTATGGCGTAAAACTGGTTGGCGTACTGTATGGCCTGGCTTATGTAGGGCATCAGCTGGGCGGCATGATCAGCTCATGGCTGGGGGGATGGGCCTATGAAACCTTCCAGACACACTGGATTTCTTTTGGCTCTGCCGGTTTCTTCTTGCTGCTTGCCGCCATCATTTCATTAACGCTACCTGATAAAAAACAATTCCAGCCTGCTTGATGGCACGGCCAGCCTGCTCACTTTACATTGAAAACAAATGCATAAATACACTTTGAAAATCCGTGACGGGAAAATTGTTCAGATCCTTGCCAAAAGCGGTGGAGACGCCATTAAAAAAGCCGTCAAGGCATATGGTTGCCAGCCTGATGAAATTCTGGTTATTGCGGCTCAAAAAATAGAAGCCTACCGGCCAAAATAAGTATGCCATCACAACATAATGCAACGTCTGAAGGTTATAATTCGCATCTGATTTATTCATGCCTCAAAAAATCACCGGCAATTTATAACCCATTAAAGGCAAATTAGTTGCAACACTCCTTTGAAATCAATGCCATCGCCAGTTTCACGCTGGCCATTCTGCTCTTGTTTATCGGTAAGGGCTTAAGCAACCGCCTTACCTGGCTACAGAAATACAGCATCCCGGAACCCGTTATTGGCGGGCTGGTTTGCACGGTTATTGTTTGCATTGCCTATTATCTTCTGGATATTCGGATTTCCTTTACCCTTGGTGTACGCGACATACTATTGCTCTATTTTTTTGCAGCAATTGGACTTGGCACCAATATCCAAACCTTAAAACAAGGCGGTCGGGCCCTGGTTATCCTGGTGATTGTGGCCACGGTTTTCATGGTGTTGCAAAACCTCCTAGGCATGAGTATTGCCAAGTACTTTGGCATGGACGCCCGAATCGGCCTGATGGCAGGTTCTATTTCATTAACCGGTGGCGTTGGCACCACCATGGCCTGGGCCAAACATTTTGTAGACACGCTAGGACTGATCAATGCCGTTGAAGTTGGGATTGCGGCCAACATGATGGGCATGATTTCGGCCTGTATTATTGGTGGTCCGATTGCCAGCTTCCTGATCAAGCGGCACCACATACAAAGTTCAGCCGACCCCGAACTTGATATTGGAATTCGCTACCAGGATGAGCCCTATAAACGGCTTAACTATTACGGTGTGCTGATGGCCATTTTCTGGCTGAATATTTCCCTGCTCATGGGCAAAGGGATTATTAGCATGATTGAACTAACGGGCCTTAACTTGCCTGCCTTTGTGGGTTGCCTGCTGGCTGGCATCATTATCCGTTCAGTGACATCGCTGGTGGTACCCAATGGAGGTCGCATCTGGCGCTGGCATAGCATGCAACCAGGCATTGCCCTTATCTCTGATTTAAGCCTGGGTATTTTCCTGACCATGGCCCTGATGGGTTTACAGCTGTGGGTCTTGCAACCCATGATCCTGTTCATTACCACCGCTATGATTGTCCAGATTCTACTGGTTGTTATTTTCACCCTAGTGGTGGTATTCAGGGTTATGGGGCGCGATTATGAAGCCGCCGTCATGTGTTCGGGCTTTGGCGGCATCGCGCTGGGTTCAACGGCCACGGCAATTGCCAACATGAGCGCCGTTACACGCGTATACGGCAATGCCCCACGCGCCTTTATTGTAGTGCCGCTTGTTTGCGGATTCTTTATTGACCTGATTAACGCGCTTATTATTGGGTTTTTGGCCAGGTAAAACCGGGTTATGAAACAGCCCTGAACCTGCTAACCCAGGCAGCCAGCCAAAAACTGACGGCAAGCAGGATTGCGCAAATGGCTATCGCCCAAATAACGGCATCGTAACTCTTGGTACTTGACCAGATCCAGGCCGCCACCAAGGGTGAAAAAGCCTTGACCAGGGTGCTGGGAAAAGTCAAGATACCATTAAGCGCACCATATGCCCGCTTGCTTAACATTTCGGGCACAACCAGCCCCCGCACAATGGTAAAAATCCCGTTACTGGCGCCATACGCCACACAGGCGGCAGCAACAATCCATATACTGGAAGGTTGCATCGCCAATACAATAAACACGACGGGAAAAACAGCAACCACCAAGGCACCAATGCGTCGCATGGACATGCCCGCCGCAAACATACTGATCAGGATGCGACCGGCCACCTGCGCCGGCCCAATGGTGGCAATCACCCAAACCACGTTTTGGGTAGACAACCCGCTTTCAATAAACAGCGGATACATATGAAAAGTGAAGGCAGTGAACGCCCCTGCATAAGCTGTAAGCGCCAGCATCAACAGCCAAAACACCGGTTGCCGGAATGCAGCGTTTATTGCCTGCTGATCGGTTTGTTGATGAGCGTCAAGGTGTGGCTGTGTGGCATGGACAATATCTTTTTCTGGCCTGATAAAGCCATAATATAACGCGGCACAAAGCACGCCATTAATAGCCGCCAATACCAGCAAGGCATCGCGCCATCCCCAAAGATCAAGCAGAAGCTGAACCAGTGGAATAAATACAGTGCTGGCAAATCCCCCCCATAAAGTAATGGCGGTAATGCCTGACCTTGCCCTGGTCGCCCCTACCCGGCGCACAATAACAGCAAAGGCGGGTTCGTACAAAGTGGTCGCCTGCAATGCACCCAAACCGGCAATAAGCAAATAAAACCCAAGCAAACTGCTTACATGGGACCACATAAAAAAGAGTACCCCTGCCAGCAATGACCCACCGGCCATAATCACTTTGCCGTGCCCTTTATCAACCGCCACCCCTACCGGGTAGGCAAGAAACCCCGCCAGCACCAGGCCAGCCGTTGCGGCCCCGTATACATTGGTTCTGGACCAACCCAGTTCTGCAATCATGGCTTCAGCAATAAGGGGGAAGCTGTAATACAGCGACCCCCACGCACATATTTGACCAATCCCCAGTGCCGTAATAAGCACAAGGGCACGGTCAGGACCTTCCAATGTACCGGAAGCACCTTGCGATACATTAAGCTGAGAACTGGACATGAATGGGTTATTCCAAGGTTAATTCCTGTAACGGATTAGGGCTGCAGGCAGTATGTTTGCCAGTGGCTGCGCTATTTCTTTGGGGGTACAGTAGCAATCACAACTTCCCCATCTTCTTTGGTAAAAGGGGCTTGTTGCTCAGCCGGCAAAATTTCCAGCACCACTTCAGACGGACGGCACAAACGCACCCCATTGGCAGTGATCACAAATGGCCGATTCAGCAAGACAGGATGTGCCTCTATGGCATCCAACAACTGCTCGTCGGTAAGATCCGGGTTTGAAAGCCCCTGTTCCTGGTACGGCGTACCCTTTTCCCTTAATGCCTCGCGAACGGTAAGACCGGCTTTGGCAACCAGGGATTTTATGGTTTCACGACTAGGCGGATTTTTTAAATACTCAACAATCACGGGCTCGATGCCTGCATTGCGTATCATGGCCAATGTATTGCGAGAAGTACCGCAAGCAGGATTATGGTAAATGGTAACGTTATTCATGGAGTTCCTTTATGGTGACTGATCATATATTTCAAGCTTGGAATAGCTATACATATTAACTGCCAGCTGGTGCATTAAAACTTTAAATGACTGTTAATCAACAAACATCAACTCCGGCAGTATACTATAATTCGATAATTATCGAAATATGGAAACATATAAACCATAAACAATACTGGACGCTTATGGAAACCAAAGATGCCGTAAAAGCCTTGTCTGCGTTGGCCCATGAAACCCGGCTTAAAGCCTATCGCCAACTGGTACAGGCTGGCTCTGCCGGCTTACAGGCCGGACAACTTGCTGACACGCTGGAAATGCCTCCCTCCTCCCTTTCCTTTCATTTGAAAGAATTGATGAATGCCGATCTACTGGAATCAAAACAGGAAGGCAGGTATGTCATTTACTCGATAAAATTCCCGTCCATGTCAGCACTACTGGATTTTTTAACTGAAAACTGCTGTGCCGGAGATCGCTGTTAACAAGCACACTGACTTTATTCAACAGGAAATAACGTGTTTACATCCATAGCAATTTTTATGGTGACTATTGCTTTAGTCATTTGGCAGCCCCGTGGCTTGGGCATCGGCTGGAGTGCCTCTTTGGGGGCCTTATTGGCACTGCTGTTTGGTGTCATACAAATAAGCGACATTCCGGTCGTGTGGGACATTGTCTGGAATGCAACCGCCACCTTTATTGCCATTATTATTATCAGCTTATTGCTGGATGAAGCCGGGTTTTTTGAATGGGCAGCCCTGCATGTTGCCCGCTGGGGCGGCGGCAAAGGTAAATTCCTGTTCGGTCTGATCATTTTGCTTGGCGCCGCCGTTTCCGCCTTTTTTGCCAATGACGGTGCCGCCCTTATTCTTACTCCTATTGTTATGGCCATGCTGCTAGCCCTGGGGTTTGGAACGGGTGCGACCCTGGCGTTTGTCATGGCCGCCGGCTTTATTGCCGATACGGGCAGCTTGCCTTTGATTGTTTCCAATCTCGTCAATATCGTTTCCGCTGATTTTTTTGATATCGGCTTTGCCCGCTATGCCGCTGTCATGGTACCGGTTAACGTTGTGTCGGTGGCAGCAACGCTACTGGTTTTACTTTGGTATTTTCGAACCAGCATTCCCGCTACCTATGATCGCACTCAACTTAAACGCCCAAACGATGCTATTCGTGACATCACCACCTTCCGCGCAGGCTGGTGTGTGCTGGCCTTGCTGTTGATCAGTTTTTTCATTCTTGAAGACGTTGGCATTCCGGTTAGCGTGATTGCCGGTATCGGCGCAGCTATCCTGTTAGTGATGGCTGGTCGCGGACATGTGATTAGTGCCCGAAAAGTCATGCGTGAAGCTCCCTGGTCTATTGTGATTTTTTCTTTAGGCATGTACCTGGTTGTTTATGGCATGCGCAATGCCGGGCTAACTGATCATATCGCAACACTTTTGAACTGGCTGGGTGGCCAGGGGCTATGGGTTGCGGCTATAGGAACCGGATTCCTCACGGCCTTACTGTCTTCCATCATGAACAACCTGCCTACCGTGCTGGTGGGTGCCTTATCGATTGAAGCCAGCCAGGCCACCGGTGCCATTAAGGAAGCCATGATTTACGCCAATGTTATTGGCAGTGATCTTGGACCTAAAATCACTCCTATCGGCAGCCTGGCTACTTTGCTGTGGCTGCATGTTCTGGCCCGAAAAAACCTGACAATCACCTGGGGCTATTACTTCAGGGTGGGCATTGTGATAACGCTACCGGTTTTATTGGCAACCCTGGCGGCCCTGGCCTGGAGATTAGGCGCAGGCTAAAGAGAGAACAGCAAGAAAAACCATTACAGTAACAAAGCACGGGATCTTACTATCTGTCATATTTGGCATTATTTACTAATAAAAATTAAATTGATACGATATAATCCCGTGCAGAAATTTCAATTATCAAACTATTTCCGGGATAACCAACCATGCACCCTGTGATCGCTAAAACCCTAGGCGGACTATCGTTAAGTTACTATATCCGTCAATTTATATTTGGCCTGATTTTTCCGGCTTTGTTCCTGTTCATGCAATCACAAACCACACAGCCCACATCAATCGGGATGCTTGTTTTTTTAGTCATTTCAACCTTGCTTTATCCTTACTCCCGCTTTGTTTATGAAAGCATCATAGACTTCATCATGGGGAAAAATGTTTTTTTTATTAATACCGTTGTGATGCTAATTACGAAATTGATAACGATGCTGTTATGCTGGGTATGCGCAATTTTCATTGCGCCTGCAGGTCTGGTGTATTTGTATTTTTACCATAGTAAGCAACAAAATAACAGGTAACAATAACCAGACATAACAGGCAATCAATTAATATTACCGCCTCACTTCATATTTCAGGGATACCTTTTCATGGCGCCATCGCTGTTCGATTATGAAAGCTATTTAGAAGCCTGTGCAAAACAGGATGAGCAAGCCTTCAAAGCCCTGTATCAGCAGGAATCCGCGCAAATGCTGGGGCTGGCCATCAGCATGCTTGGCGATCGCGCGCTGGCCGAAGATTGCCTGCACGACACTTTTGTACAAATCTGGCGGCATGCCCGGCGTTTCCAGCGTGCGCTGGGTAGCGGGCGTGCCTGGATCTACAGCATTCTGCGCTACCGTGCCCTTAATCAATTGCGCAACCACGGCCGCTACACAGAACTGGATGATGAGTTTATTGAACGCCTTGCCGACGATAGTCCCCAGGCCACCGAACTGTTTGAGCAGAAAAGTGAAGAGAAACTGCTAAACCGCTGTTTGCAAGGTATCGACCGTAACCGCAGACACCCCATTTTACTGGCCTTCTATCATGGGCTGACCCATGAACAAATTGCCAGCCGCCTAACCATCCCACTGGGTACCATTAAAAGCCGTATTCGCGCCGGACTTCGCGCCTTACAGGAGTGTTTGCAAGCATGAATACCCAACACCCCGATGAACTTCGTACCTTAATTGGCGAATATCTGCTTGGCCTGCTTGATGAAGCGCAAGCCCGGGAAATTCACGATCAGATTGAAAGTGATAAAGACGCCGCCAAAATGGCCCTGCAATGGCAACAGCATTTTCTTGAACTTAGCGACCAGCTGCCGCCACAAACACCCTCGGCCCAATTATGGCCACGCCTGCAGAAAAGTCTTGGCCTGGACGCCCCCGTCAAACGGGCCAGCCCATGGAAAACAGGGTGGCAAAGCCTGGCCGCCTGGCGTTTGGCCAGTGCCGCGCTGGCGTTTGCCTTGCTGATTGTTATTTTGCCAGAACTGTGGCAAAACGACATGTCCACCAACCGTTATACCGCTGTCCTGCAGCCTCCGGGTGAATCTGCCCAGCCCGGCTGGGTCGTGCATATTGATCAAAGTGGCGGCCTGCTGCTGGAGCCCCTGAACGATCAACCCATCCCGGCCAACCGCTCCATCCAGTTCTGGACCTTGGTTGATCCGGCCCTTGGTCCACGCTCTTTAGGTTTGGTGGAGCCGGGCAAACCACTGCAACTGCCCGTAGAAAAAATTGGGGCCGTCCAGGCCGGACAGCTGTTTGAACTGACCCTGGAACCGGAAGGCGGCTCTCCCATTAACCGACCAACGGGACAAGTACTTTATATTGGCAGGGCAGTCATGGCCGCTCTCAATTAAAACGGTTTTTACATAAAAGTCACGATTGGGAAATTTATTTTCCAATCGCGACATCCAAGGCATTCTCTCGCGGGTATATATACCAGGTGCTTTAACAAAGTACCGGCAAGGTTGATATTTTTCAGCCTTGCATTCATACCAAAAAACACTGAGAGAAATTTTATGAACATGCGTAAAACCCTGCTTTCGATTACTTTAACCGCTGGCGCAAGCGCCCTTTTGGCAGGCACCGCCAGTGCTGCAACCCTGCTGGCCCTGACTGCCGATGGCCAACTTTATAAAATTGACACCAACAACCAGAAAATAACGGCCAACATGGCTGCCAGCAGCCCAAGCCCTCTGCGCGGTTTTGATATACGCCCCGCCAATGGCAAGCTTTATGCGTTGGGCAACGACCATCAGCTATACAACATTGATCTGTCCAGTGGCGCCGCCAGCAAAGTAGTGAAACTGAACAAGGAATTGCCAGGCAGCGGCCAAGCCGTGGTTGACTTTAACCCTGCCGCTGACAAGCTGCGTTTGCTGGCTGACGACGGCACCAGCTTTCGGGTTAATGTAGAAACAGGTGAAGTCGCTGTGGATGGCAGCACCGTCTATGCGGCAGATGGCCCTCATGCCGGCAAAAAACCCAATATCGCGGCCGGCGCTTACACCAACTCTTATGCGGGCACCAAAAGCACGGCCCTGCATACCATTGACCTGGCCAACAATAGCCTAATGTTGCAGAACCCGCCGAACGACGGCATTCAGCAACCGATTGGCAAAATTGCAGATGACCTGAAAGCAGTGGCCATGGATATTCACAGTGATGGCAAAGGTGGCAATACCGCCTACCTGCTAACAGGCTCCACCCTGCATGTACTGGATCTGGGCACTGGTAAACCCAACACCCTGGGTAAAATAGATGGCCTGCCAGGCAATGTCATTGATATTGCCGTGCTGCCAGGCATGTAAGCTTAAGAACGGAAACGCCTTTGGGCGTTTCCGTTTCACACTATTTTTCGGAGAGCAGGGAAAACCCACCCTAAAAAAACACCCCACTTGCCTCGAAGTCTGCCGCCTTAAGACAGCTTTTGACTAATGCAGGAATAAGCGGCCTTGGATCATCATGACGATAATGCAGGCAATAATCCAGTTTTTCCAGCCCATAACGGCTTTTGAGCAACACCAGTTTTTGTTGGCGCACCAGCCCGTTTGCCAGGCCCTGGGGTAAAAACCCAACACCGGCTCCTTCCAGGAGAAGCCCTGCCACTACACCCCACTGGTTGCATATCAGGGTGTGGCCAAATTTCACACCTGAACTTTCAAGCCAGCTATCCAGAATGTGCGTGGCACCCGAACCACGAGGCAGTGTGATCAAGGTTAGCTTTTCTACTGATGCGAGCTCCAGTAACGGCAAACGGCGGGCAATATCGGGCCGGGCACACCACACAAATGATGAACTGCGCAAAGGGATAGAAGTCAGCCCCGGCCGCCTGGCATGGCCCGCAATCACGGCCACGTCCAGCTCTCCTTTTTCAAGCCTTTCGGTTAACGCCTGGCCAATATCGGTTAACACACTAATCGCCAGCGCCGGATGCTGCGTTTGCACTTGATGCACCCAGGCCGATAACCAGGTAATGGACGCCAGTTCACCTGAACCGATTCGACAACGCCCCTGTAAACCCGCGTTTGCCAAAACAATTTCCTTTAGTGCTTGCGCCTGCTGCAACAAGGCAATGGCATGGGGCAGCAAGCGTTCCCCGGCATCGGTCAAGCTGGCTTTATGGCCGCTACGGTCAAACAGGGGCTGGCCTAGTGACACCTCCAGTTCGGCCAGGCGCTTGGACAACGATGATACCGTCAAATTCACCCTTTCTGCCGCCACCGCAAAACTGGGACTACTGGCCGCCCAATAGAATGCTTCCAATTGTTTTAATGTCATTATTGAATAAAAGAAAACAAGTTATTACGATATTAATCGCTTTTTTATTAGCAGCAATCATTTTACAGTGACTCATCGTAAACATATTCATATTGTCCAGGTAAGCCCATGAAAGCATCAGCCCATCACACCCCACCCCTGCAAAACACATCCAGCAGTGCATGGACAGCCTTTAACGGTGCCAACACCAAAAGCAAACTGGCAAACATACTTTCCCTGGAGGATTTTGAAACAAAGGCACGCGCTTATTTACCCAAAGCACTTTACGGTTACATTGCCGGCTCGGTTGAAACCCGCCAAAGCTGGAAAGACAACTTCAATGCATTTGAAGAATGGGGCTTTGTGCCACGCGTACTGCAAAATGTCGCACGGCGCAGCCAATCAACCACACTGTTCAACCATGAATGGAGCTGCCCTTTTGGCATCGCCCCCATGGGCATTGCGGCCCTTTCCACCTATGACGGCGACCAGGTCATGGCCCGGGCAGCGGCACAGGCCAATATCCCTTTTATTTTAAGCGGCTCTTCACTTACCCGCCTTGAAAGCATCATGGAGGTTGCCCCCAACAGCTGGTTTCAGGCGTATTTACCGGGTGAGCAGCAGCGGATAAATGGACTCATTGCACGAGTCAAAGCCGCTGGCGTACAGACACTGGTTATCACCGTTGACATACCCGTGGCCGGCAACCGCGAAAACAATATCCGCGCCGGATTTTCAACCCCCTTAAGGCCCAGCAAACGCTTAATTTGGGATGGACTGACACACCCACGCTGGTTACTGGGCACCTTTTTGCGCACCTTGATGGATGGCGTTCCTCATTTTGAAAATTCTTTCGCAGAGCGTGGTGCTCCCATTATTTCACGCAATGTTGAACGGGATTTTTCCAACCGGGAACACCTGGATTGGGGCCATATCGAAAAAATCCGTGAGCAATGGCCTGGTCATTTAATCATTAAAGGCATCTTGAATGCGCAAGATGCCGCCCTTGCCAAAGCCAAAGGTGCTGACGGCATCATTATTTCCAATCACGGTGGCCGCCAGCTTGATGGCGCCGTTTCACCGCTACGAGTCTTGCCCGATGTTGTCCAGGCTACCGGCAAGCTTCCCGTTATGCTGGATGGCGGTATCCGCAGGGGCAGTGATGTGCTCAAAGCCCTTGCATTAGGGGCCAAATTTGTATTTCTTGGGCGCCCTTTCAATTTTGCCGCGGCTACGGCTTCACAGGATGGGGTTAACCATGCCATTGCGCTACTGAAAGCCGAAATTGACCGCAATATGGCTATGCTGGGCGTGAATCAGCCTGAAGAACTGGGAGAGGCGTTTCTTATGCGCTTATATTGTGAATGCCGAGGCCGTTACCAGCGCATTGGATACTGCCGTTGACACCGCAGACATGATGACTTGGGTATGCCCAAATACGCTTGCGCGTTTGAACAGGTAGCTGCTCCCCCCTGTCCCTGCCTTATGCCTGGGGGCTGATGCTGGCAGGAACATAAAAAACAACGGCAAGCGCTGTTTTCCTGACAAATATCAGGTCAAATGTATTTTATTAAGATATTAAGTATTGATATAAAATACCTTAATCCGTATGATATGCAAATATAGTAAAAGCACAATTTCAAAATACCTGTATTTTCCATAGCATGACGCAATATCAAGGAGACACAAATGAAAACAGTTAGTCCTGTCCGCAGAGCCCTGATAACCACCCTTCTATGCAGCAGCCTGTTCATGATGCCATCCATGGGAATGGCCAACAACAATTACCCAACCGGCCCGGTGACCATGATGGTGCCTTATCCGGCGGGTGGTCCCAGTGATTCGATTGCCAGGGTCTTAAGCGGGCCTATTGGCAAACAGCTAGGTGTTCAGGTCATTGTGGAAAACCTGGGTGGCGCCACCGGTTCCATCGCTGCTAACAAAGTACTAAATGCCAAGGCTGATGGTAGCTATTTCTTTCAGGGAACCGCCAACGAGCTGATTTTGCCACCCCTAACCAATAGTGCTATCAAATTCAAGCCGAACGACTTCCGCAGTGTTCATCCTATAACCACGTCAAACCTTGTGTTGCTGGTAAAACAGGATTTGCCGGTTAATAGCGTTGAGGACTTTATTGCACTGTCTAAAAAACGGGCTTCCAGCACACCCCTGACTTATGGTTCGGTGGGTGTAGGCTCCCTTTATCACCTGATCTCGGACCGGCTTTCCCAAACCCTTAATGCAAACCTGGTCCATGTTCCCTACCGTGGAACCACTAACGTAATGCAGGACCTGGCCGGCGGGCAGATTGATTTTGCCATCCAGGCATTTTCAAAAAACATGAAAGATATGGAGAAAGAAGGTCGCTATAAAATTATTGCCGTCCTTTCAAAAGAAAAGCCCGAAATCCTGCAGGAATACCCCATCCTGAGTGACGCCAAAGGCTTTGAAGACTTCAACTACTTTACCGGCTCTTCCTATCTGGTGAAAAAAGACACGCCGGAACATATTGTTGAAAAGCTGAACAAGGCCATTTCCGCTGCCGTACAGGAACCGGAGGTTAGAAACGCACTGGGAGCCGATGGCCGTGTTGTTGCCAATCCAATGACGCCTGCACAAGCCAACGATTTTTACCAGGCAGAAATCCGGCAAACTGAAGATGTCATCAAGCAAACCGGCTTTAAGGGAAATTAAGCCAGACCATTTCAGCCACAGCAGGATAAAGAATGAACAGCCATACAAACTATATGCAGGCGCATTTTGACGAATTTGCCAAAATCCGCCACGATATCCACCAACACCCGGAGCTTGGCTTTAAAGAACATCGCACCAGCCACATTGTTCAGCAGCTACTGAAAGAATGGGGTTATGAAGTCCATACCGGTTACGGCACCACCGGTGTTGTGGGCGTGCTAAAAAAAGGAAACAGTAATAAAACCATGGGCATCCGGGCCGACATGGATGCCCTGCCCCTGAAGGAAACCACCGGGTTGCCCTATGCCAGTGTGCACGACAATATCATGCATGCCTGTGGCCACGACGGTCATACCACCATGCTGCTGGCAGCCGCCAAATACCTGGCTGAAAAAGGTGAGTTTTCGGGCACATTGAACCTGATTTTCCAGCCTGCCGAAGAAAGCCTGGGCGGCGCCAGGAAAATGATGGATGACGGTTTATTCAAGGATCACCCCTGCGATGCCATTTTTGGCATGCATAACGCACCCGGTTTTCCGCAAGGGCAATTGCTGTTCCGTGACGGGCCAGCCATGTCTTCTTCCGATTACGTAACCATAACCATTACCGGTGTCGGCGGGCACGGTGCCCACCCGCATCTGGCCAAAGACCCGATTGTGGCGGCAGCCAGTATTATTATGGCGCTGCAAACCATTGTCTCACGTGAAGTAAACCCCAGCCAGCTGGCCGTTATCACCATTGGCGCCATGAATGCCGGCCATATCAATAACGTGATCCCCCAACAGGCCGTCCTGGAGCTTTCCGTTCGCGCTCTCAATGCCGAGGTTCGCAGCTTACTGGAAAACCGCATTAAAGCGCTGGTCAACGCACAAGCCGAAAGTTTTGGCGTAAGGGCGGATATCCACTACGAACGGGGCTACCCGGTACTGGTTAACACGCAGACAGAAACCGACTTTGCCCGCCAGACAGCCATTGAGTTTGCCGGCCAGGACAATGTCGTGCTTCAGACACCTGCCCGGCTGGGTAGTGAGGATTTTGCCTTCATGCTGGAAAAAGTGCCTGGATGTTATTTGTTTATTGGCAATGGTGAAGGCAACAAAGAAGGTGCCTGTGCCGTTCATAACCCTAATTATAATTTTAATGACAAAAACCTGGTAAATGGTGGCGCATTCTGGGCCTATCTGGCAGAACGCTACCTGAGCCATGCCGGTTAACCGGCCTGATTCAAGCCTGTTTTCAATTAATATGCGCCTATTCTTTGCACGGTTTCAAGCAACATGGGCGCGTATTTTTTTTCAAACTCATCCAGGCTTATTTCTGACTGGTTAATGGCCAGCTGGATGGCCGCAAGCGGGTATCCATGACGGTCCAGCAAGGCAGCACCAAGGCCCAGTTCACCATAAACAAACTGTTCTTTAGTGAGCCCATAGCCTTTTTTTCCCGCCAATTCAATTTCATTCAAAATCACCTGCCGGTCAAGCACGGTATGATGGGTAAATGCGATGAATTCCGAACGGTCCAGAATATCATCACGCTGTCCGGCATCAAGACAGGCCAATATTGACCTGCCACCGCCGCTACAGTAAATAGGTACCCTCTTGCCCAATAATGAAGAAGAATAATACTCTGACTTATATTGATGACGGACTGCATAAACCGTTTCAGTATCATCAAACAGGCTTAGGCTTACACGACAGCGGCTAAGCTGGCATAACTCAAACAGATGCGGATTCACCGTCTCGATAAAAGCATCGTTCCTTAAAAAATGAAACGCAAGATCCAGCACTTTCAGGCTTAATGAATAACGACGGCTGGACTCATTTTTATTGATATAACCCAACGTTTGCAAAGTATGTGTAAAACGCTGCACCGTACTTTTATCAAAACCGGTCAGCCTGCAAATATCCATCAGGCTTAACTCTCTTTCACTTTGACTGGTCTGTTCAAAACACTTCAGTACATCAAAGGCCTTGCCCACTGATTTAACAACAAGCGCGTCATCTTCTAATAATTTTTTCTTGGTCATTATATGTAGAGTTGAACAAATAAGTACAGGTAAATTCTGAGCTGGGAAGTTCTAGTATAAAGGATGTGCTTACTTCGGACTAGCAAAGACTGCCAAATCGGACCTGATCACATAAATTCAAAAATCGCGAATTGCCAGAGCCTGCCAACTCCACTTAAAAAAGAATTAAAAACCAGACTGCCACTCTCCTGTAGAATCCCCTTATCTTGTCACGACTTTACTTGGATTGCATGCCCTCCTCTCAACGTACCTCCCTTTTATTTGCCTTTGCCATTATTGCCGTTGCCTTAAACCTGCGCCCCGTGCTGGCTTCGATCAGCCCGCTACTTGACAGCATTCAGGCAGCAACCCAGATGAGCAACACTGCCGCCAGCCTGTTAACCACTCTACCCATTTTTGTCATGGGTGTGTTTGCCTGGCTGGGCAAATTTCTACGTGGTTTTTTGGGAGAAAAGCAAGGCATTGCACTGGGTTTGTTACTCATTACCCTGGCCTGTCTGGCTCGCTTTCAATGGATAAGTACGGGTGGTTTACTATTAACCGCCGTTGTGGCCGGAGCAGGTATTGCCATGATTCAGGCACTCGCACCCAGTATCATCAAACGAATTTTTAATACTCACGCAAACCGGGTCATGGGGCTGTACACGACCGGCATTATGGGTGGTGCGGCTTTTACGGCTGCAGCGGTGGTTAAACTGGAAGACATCACCCATTTATCCACGGCATTGGCTATCTGGACCATACCGGCGCTTTTCACCTTGCTTGCCTGGCTACTGCTAACAGACAAAAAAAACCAAAAACAAGCCGAAGTCAGCGTCAATAATCATACGCATACAAGGCAAGGCTCTTTCCTGAAACAGCCACGTGCCTGGGAATTAATGATTTATTTTGGCATTTCAACCGGTGCCTATACCCTGGTGCTGGCGTGGTTGCCCCCTTTTTATACTTCTTTAGGCATGAAAGCCGCCAACGCCGGTTTTCTACTGAGTGGCATCAGTGTAATTGAAGTGCTTGCCGGTTTAACCGTTTCGGTTTTTACCCACCGTGTTAAAGACCAGCGTTTCTTGTTAATTGGGGTTTTGTTTTGCCTTGCGTTGGGTTTGTTATGTTTAATATTTGCACCCTTAACGTTGGTTTACCCGGCCATTGTTTTACTGGGCATTGGCCTGGGCGCCATCTTTCCGCTATCGCTTATTCTTACTTTAAGCCATAGCAAAGAACCTGCCCGCGCCGGAGACCTTGCCGCTTTTGTTCAGGGTGGTGGCTATATGATTGCCAGTTTCCTGCCTTTATTTGCCGGCATTGTTCGTGATGTGTTTGCGGATTTGACTTATGCCTGGGGATTAATGCTGGCAGGAACAGTCTTGCTCATTTTGATGAGCTGGCGGTTTTCCGAACGGTCTTATCGGGAGGGGTTGTAAACCCAACAATAATGGATACTCTCGTACGCGCTCCCACGCAGGAGCATGGGAGCGAGCCAAGCTTCCCAGTTTTTACTCTCGTTCTGCGCTCCCACGCAGGAGCTTGGGAGCTAGCCAAACGCACACTCGTTCCCATGCTCCCGCATGGGAATGCATACATTTTTCAGCCGTATTTAACCAAACACATTTTCTTGAAGAACAAAATAATAAGCCAGGCCTGACAGTAATGAAACTAGGGAATTTCCCAAGTGGTTCCTCAATAATCATTTGAATTTTTTCTTGTATTGTCAAGGTTTTGAAATCATATGCTTTTCATTACTTCCCACATGAGCTTTTATTTTTGTTAAGACGGCCATAACTAAAACGAAAGGGACGGAAAAAAATTACAACCCTATGATTTAAATAATAAGAATCAATAGGAGACAGAAAATGCAAAAAATAACACGCAGAACCTTGTTGGGTACATTAGCGGGCATGGCCTTTGCCACAATGCTGCCTGCGCAAATAGCAATCGCTTCCCAAACCACCTACCCAAACAAATCCATCCGCATGGTTATTCCCGGACCACCCGGCGGCGCTACCGATATTATTACGCGCTTGGTAAGCGCCGAACTCAGTAAAGAACTGGGCCAAACCGTGTGGGTAGACAACAAGCCCGGAGCAAGTGCCACCATTGGGAATAATATTGTCGCCAAGTCTGACCCTGATGGTTACACCCTGTTGTTGACCTTTACCGCCATTGTGCAAGCTCCGTGGTTATACAAGAATATTCCCTACGATGGCTTAAAAGACCTGATACCCATTACCCAACTGGCCCGCTCCGCAGACCTCTTCCTGGTACATAAAGATTTGAATGTAAATACACTGGAAGAGTTTATTGAGCTGGCCCATAAAAATCCAGATAAATACGCTTACGGCACTTATGGCAATGGTACCTCATCACATATTCATGGCGAACAATTCAAACGCGTTAAAAATATTGAAATGATGCATATCCCTTATCGTGGTGCCAGTCCGGCCTTGCAAGCCCTGCTGGCTGGCGACTTGAATGCGGCATTTATTGACATTACCACTATGACCGCCTACCTGGATTCTGATAAATTCAAAATACTGGCCGTGACCGGATCAGACAGACTAAGCACTCTGCCCAATGTGCCCACCTTTACCGAAATGGGTATTGAAGGTTTTACTTCTAATGGCTGGCTGGGTATTTTTGCGCCCGCAAACACCAATCCTGAAATGGTGAGCTTCATCAGTAAAAAGCTGGATAAAGTTATGGGATTACCAGCCGTCCAGCAGCGCTTCAAGGACTTTGGCTTGCGCCAAGTACGCAACACCCCACAGGAATTCAAAAGTATTCTGCTGAAAGACTACGAAAACTACGGAAAGATTATTAAGGCAGCCAATTTAAGGATTGATTAATAGACATCAATTTAAAGCATTGATGAGTCACCATGAATGCAAAGATGAAACCAATCACTCATCACATAAAGGAATGAAAGTGCAACAAAAAAGAAATCCTTATTGGCCCAAAGGAATTCCGCATAATATTACTGTACCGCAAGTAACCTTACCCCATTGCTTACTCACATCTGCCCAACGTTTCCCCAATAAAACAGCCATTGTTTTTTGTGAAAACACCTTCACTTACGCAGAGCTGCAAACCCATGTGGACAGCATGGCCGCTTACCTGCAGAAAGCCTTGGGTGTACGCCCAGGAGACCGGGTATTGCTATTTAGTCAAAATTGCCCGCAGTTTGTGATTGCCTATTATGCCGCCTTAAGCATTGGGGCGGTGATTGTGCCTGTTAATGCCATGTGCACCACCGAAGAGGTACGCTACTTCATGGAAAACAGCGACGCTGAATATGCTTTTGTGGCACGTGAATTGGTTGACGCCGTTTTGCCCTGCATGCAAACAGAAAAAAGCAAAGGTTTAAAGCATATTGTTGTGCATATCTATAAAGACATGCTGACCAAGCTGGACAGTCACGATATCCCTGCGTTTATCAAGCAGGATTACGCCCCCATTGAGCGTCCTGATGTCCATGATTTCCAGACTATTCTGATAGAAAAACGCTATCAGGCCGGTGCACTGGAAACATCACCACATGATTTCTGCGTCTTGCCATATACCTCTGGCACCACCGGTAAAGCCAAGGGTTGCATTCATACGCATTTCACCATGCTCAGCTCTATTTATGGCTCCACCATGTGGCGTAACATGCATTCGGAATCGGTCATTCTGGCGGTGGCGCCCATGTTTCACTTGCTGGGTATGCAAAACAGCATGAACATTCCCATCTTTCTGGGTTCAACCGTTATCATGATGCCCCGCTGGGATGCCGGCCTTGCCGTTAAACTTTGCGCCAGGCACCGCGTTAGCTCATGGACAGCACCCCCGGCCATGGTCCTTGACTTCTTTTCCCACCCATCAGCCCGGGAGGCTGACCTTTCCAGCCTGAGCCTTCTTACCGGTGGTGGTGCAGCCATGGCCGAGTCGGTTGCTTTAATGCTGAAAGAACGTTTCGGCATTGTATATAACGAAGGTTATGGCATGACAGAAACCGCTTCTTTCCTGCACTGCAACCCACTGAATCACCCCAGACGTCAATGTCTGGGCATTGAAACACAAGGCGTGGACAGCCGTATTGTTGACCCGGTTACCTTGAAAGAATTACCACGCGGTGAAATAGGCGAACTGGTTACCAGCGGTTCACAAATCATGCTGGGGTACTGGAAAAATCCAGAGGCGAATGAAGAATCCTTCTTCGACATGGATGGCAAACGCTTTTTCCGTACCGGTGACTTGGCGCGTATTGATGAAGACGGTTATTTTTTCATGACTGATCGTCTAAAACGCATGATTAATGTATCGGGGTATAAGGTTTGGCCCAGCGAAGTGGAAAACACCATGTTCGCACACCCGGCGATCCAGGAAGTATGCATTGTGGGCATTCATGATGAAAAACAGGGCGAACAGGTCAGGGCGCTGGTGGTACTGAAAGATGGTATTGTGGCTGGGGAAAAAGAGATTATTGCCTGGTCACGTGAACATATGGCGGTTTACAAAGCCCCACGTAGTGTGGCATTTTTTGATGAACTACCCAAATCAAATACCGGTAAAATCATGTGGAGAAAATTGCAGAATGAGCAAAATGCGGAAGCTATTACCTTGAAAAAATAAACGATACCAAAGGAAAGGTTTAGTTGCTGGCTTTGAATACCCGGTGTTTGTCAAGATAGTTGTCACTGTTTTTTTGTCTTAAGCAGCTTGTTGCACCTTTATCTCTTTTTCAGGGTTCAACGTGACAGGTCCAATCGGCTCACAGTTTCTGACTGAACGTGTTCCCCAGCGTGAGGGGTTACGCTGCTTGGCCTGCTCCAGTATTGCCTGGCGTTGAGCCAGTAGTGCGGTGTCTTTACCGTTATGCCGTTGCTGGGGTGTAACGAAGTTGAGTTTGCTATGACGATGCTCGGTGTTGTACCAGCTTACAAAACGCTCAACCCATTGCCGTGCCTCATACAGCGAAGAGAACCCGTTTGATGGCCACTGTGGACGGTATTTCAGCACCCTGAACAGGGACTCCACAAATGCATTGTCATTACTGACCCGGGGACGACTGTAGGAAGGCAAGACGCCCAGTTCTTCGAGTTTGGCCTTCATGGTCTGTGCTTTCATCGGCGCCCCATTGTCTGAATGCAGAATCAGGGGTTGATGCAGGCATTGCTCACGCAACAGACAACG
>LFRM01157601.1_pt1 | contig 21698 bp, 17 predicted proteins | sample 618341 | NCBI WGS metagenome assembly LFRM01 (sample SAMN03654438, study PRJNA283298) | anaerobic digester metagenome | isolation source: pool of bioreactors CSTR01a, CSTR02a, and CSTR03a thermophilic anaerobic... | place: Denmark: Kgs. Lyngby | collected 2014-05-21 | reverse complement strand
TAAATCATATGCGTGCCTCCAGCTTTATTCGTTATTTTCAGAATTCTGAGCAATTAATTCGTTAAGACGGCGATCAAGCTCGTGTGCCGCGCTGTAGCCCATGCGCCTTAGGCTTAGATTACGTGCAGCAACCTCGATGATGATCGCAAGGTTACGACCCGGGCGTACGGGCATGATTTGGTAGGGAACCTTCACGCCTAGGATCGTAACGGTTTCTTCCGTCAGCCCAAGGCGGTCATATTCCTTAGCGGAGTCCCATTTTTCCATATGGATGACCATATCGATGGATTTGGTTAGAATAACTGAGCCTACGCCGTACATCGCACGAATGTCGATGATGCCAATACCGCGGATTTCCATGAAGTGGCGAACCATTTCAGGCGATTCACCGATTAAGCGATCATCCGCCACGCGGCAAATATCAACCACATCATCAGCAGCCAATTGATGACCGCGCTTTACGAGTTCAAGCGCTGCCTCGCTCTTGCCAACGCCGCTTTCGCCCGTCAGCAAGATACCAACGCCGTATACGTCAACGAGTACACCGTGACGCGTAACATGTGGTGCGAGCACACGGTTGAGGTACATGATGATTTGAAGTGTGAACTTGGTGGTCTTTAGCTTGCTTTGAAAGAGGGGAATATCGTGCTTGTTAGCAAGGTTTAGCAGCTCGCGAGAAGGCGGCATGCCCCAGCATAAGACGATACAGGGGATGGGGAAGCTCATAAAGCGCTCAAGCACGGCAGTGCGCTCTGAGCTGTCAAGTGATTCAAGGTACGTTAGCTCAACTTTTCCAAGCACCTGAGGGCGTTGGTGTGCGAAGTATTCATAAAAACCGCAAAACTGCATGCCGGGGCGATTGATATCGGTGACATCAATGTCCATTTCAGTCTTTGTGGTCTCATTGAGTAGTTCGAGGTTGAGACTGGTTTTAAAATCCTCTAGACTAATCACATTTTGTCCTCCTCTGCATCTTTTGAAAGGATATGTTCTTGGATGAATTTTGCCAGACCGTCCTGTGCATTGGTCAGGCAAATGTAGTCGGTTGCTTCCTTGACGTCATCCCTTGCATTGCCCATAGCAACGCTATGTCCTGCAACGGTTAACATGCTCATATCATTGAGGCTGTCGCCAAAGGCGATGACATTCGCAATATCAAATTTCATCAGTTTTGCTAAGCGAATGAGCGCATCGCCTTTGGTTGCACCCGGCGGCTGCGCTTCGATGAAAAAAGGCTTGCTGACAGTGAAGTTGGCACGATCGCCGAAATGCTCACGAATGAGAGGGAGAACACGCGTAACTTCGCTGGGATCGCTGACAGATAAAATCTTTGGAACCGGAAAGGTAAGGTATGACAGCAGGTCACCGACCGCTTTGCCGTACATGCCAGTTGATTTTTTGTAGAGCTTGGAGGCTTTGCACTCCTGAGCATAATAAAAATAATCATCCTTGTAATACTGCACATAAAACCCCTGATCCGTTAGAAATGCACAGATTTCTTTGGATATTTGAACGTCAAGAACAAGAGAATCCATGATCGTATGATCCGCGTTGACCAATTCGGAACCGTTGCCCGAGATATAGGGGAGTCCTGTCTGTAGCTGGGTGACCAGCGGTTTCATGCTGGACATCATCCGTCCACTTGCAGGAATTACGCGGATTCCTCTTTGCATACAGCGGCGCAGAACATCCATGGTATAGTCGCTGATTTTGCCTTCTTCATTTAGTAAGGTGTCATCTAGGTCCGTTACAATGGTATCAATCGTCACGTTGTCTTACTCCTTTATCCTTGGTACGGCGCTGCTTAAAAAAATGCAAAAGCAGCTCGCTGCATTCATTTGCCAAAACGCCGCCGATACAGGGCAGCCGATGATAGAATGCAGCATCTTGTGTGAGTGCGTAGACGCTTTCTACGCAGCCCTGACGTTCATCTCTTGCACCAAAATAGCATTTTCCAACACATGCCATGCTAAGTGCACCCGCGCACATGGGGCAGGGCTCAAGCGTAACGTAGAGCGTGCAGTCATTGAGTCTGCGTGTCCCAATCTGCATGGCAGCTTCGCGAATGGCGAGGATTTCTGCATGTGCTGTGGGATCGCCGCTTGTTTCTCTGAGATTATGCGCAGCTGCAATGACCGCTCCATCATGAACCATCACTGCACCTACCGGTATCTCGCCCATCCCGTAAGCCTTCTTCGCCTCGCCAAGCGCAAGGGACATCATTTCTTCGTGTATGCTCATGCGCCTGCTTGCAAAGTGCTCTGCTCTGCTTGGTTTTCTGATGAAACCTTCTGATTCACAGCGTCCGCTTCTTTAAATGTGGGGACGAGGCGGTGCAGGCACGATAGCATGTTGCCGCTGGTGNNTTGCCGCTGGTGTCTATGCAGGTTTGCAGCTCCGCTAACATGTTTTCCATGACTGCGATGTCCACTACCTCGGGATTGGCAACGAAGATTTTTTCCTTTTCGGTTTTAGCTATCCCTTCACCAGCAAGGAGGAGTTCTTCGTAGAGCTTTTCGCCAGGCCTGAGGCCTACGTACTGAATCTCAATCTTTTTACCATTGGCGGGGGCATACAGCTGAATCATCTGCTCAGCGAGTTCGCGAATCTTGACAGGCTGACCCATATCAAGCACAAAGAGCTCGCCGCCTTTTGCAATGGATGCCGCTTGAAGCACTAGGCTTGCAGCTTCGGGAATGGTCATAAAATAACGAATGATGTCAGGGTGGGTAAGCGTGAGAGGACCGCCGGCACGAATTTGCTGCTCAAAGAGCGGAACAACGCTGCCATGTGAACCAAGCACGTTACCAAATCTCACGGCTGTGAATTCGGTGGTGCCTTCTGTGTTGAGCGCTTCAATAACAATCTCTGCAAGGCGTTTTGTTGTGCCCATAACATTGGTTGGGTTCACAGCCTTATCAGTTGAAATGAGCACAAAGCGCTTAACGCCATGCTTGATGGCGGCTTTTGCGGTTAAGTAAGTACCAAATACATTGTTTTTCACAGCCTGAGCAGGGCAATCTTCCATGAGAGGCACATGCTTATGAGCCGCAGCGTGCAGCAAAATTTCGGGCTGATAGAGCGCAAAGACCTCGTCAAGGCGATTGGTATCACGGACAGAGCCAACGCATAGTATGAGCTTGTCGCTGAGATTGCCGGGATATTGAAGACGCAATTCGCTAAAGAGGTCATACATATAGTTCTCGCTGATATCGTATAACACGATGCGCTTTGGAGCAAAGTTCAGCAGCTTTCTGCAAAGCTCACTGCCAATGCTTCCGCCGCCGCCTGAAATCAGGACGGTTTTATCATGGAAAAAAGCAGCAACCTGTGTCATGTCAAGCTGTTCTTCAGGTCTGCCAAGCAAATCGTTGATATTTAGATCGCGGAGAGTGCTGGACGTGTTGGCGTTAGAGCCAACATCCTGCAGATGCCCGACCTTTCGTACACGGCAGCCTGTGGATAGGCATTTTTCAATCAATGGCTTCAAATCGCCCTTGGGGGTTGCGATTGCGATGATAATATCATCAATGCTGAAGTCGCTTGCCAGCTTGAGTATATTCCCTGATCCGCGTACAACGGGAACGCCGCTTAGTCTGGATCCTGTACGCGCTGTGTCATCATCAACAATGATAACTGGCACAGAATTCCCATAGCTGCCACGCTGCAAATCGTGCACAACACTTGCGCCTGCCCATCCTGCACCAACCACCATCACGCGGCGGACATTGCTTTGACCGCTTTTGAGCAAGGCGAGGGGCTCTTTGGTCACAACGAAGCGATAAACCAAGCGTGAGCCGCCAATAAGGATCATGCTGGTAATCCACATGAGCAGATAGATCATTCGGTGCATACGGAAGAGATTTTGCGGGCGCACAAAGCTATTGGCTATGATTGAGAAGGCATAGGTAAGCAAGGATGCAATCAGCGTGGTGATTGCAATGCGAAGAATATCACTTGCAGATGCGTATTGCCACATGGTTTTGTAGAAATCGAAGAACCAGAATGATAGGATGAAAATAAGCGTCATTGCAGGTGCAAGACGAATGTAAATCGAAAAGTATTCATAGGATACATTTGTAGAATAACGAAATATCTGCGCAATAATGACCGCTGCGTTGACAAGAAAAATATCCAGCAGCAGCCACAAGAGCGTGCGGGTTGATTTTTGTAGTTTGGGTTTAGCTGAATTCACAGAGTCGCCTCCCAGTCTAATGCTTATTACATACCGAGTAATTATACCACAGAAACGAGTGAATGCAAAGAGCGCAGGGGCAAGAACGAGCGTGTAGGCGTAACTTGGCAAATGTACCATTGAATGTTATGATAATCAAAACAAACATAGAGGGTGACACATGTATGAGCCTACATCAGGACATTTATCTAACCAATGGAACGGACGCTGCGCGCATGGCGATGGAGATCATGAATGCGGCTGATGTTGCTAGCCGAATACCATCCAAAACCTCGATGATCGGCATCAAACCAAATCTTGTCTTACCTGCGCCTGCAGACCAAGGGGCGACCACACATCCAGAGCTTGTTTGCGGCGTGATTGAGTATTTGCGGGAGCGCGGCTTTGAAAACATTGCGATACTGGAAGGTGCATGGGTTGGAGCGCGAACAGATGAGGCATTTGATGTTTGCGGCTATAGCGCGATCGCTAAAAAGTACCATGTAGAGCTATGGGATACGCAAAAAAGCAAATCACATGCGGTGGACTGTGCTGGGATGACGCTGAATGTTTGCGATTGTGTGGATGAGGTGGACTATTTAATCAATATGCCTGTACTCAAGGGGCATTGCCAAACGTCGCTCACCTGTGCGCTCAAGAACATGAAAGGGCTCATCCCAAACAGCGAAAAGAGGCGCTTTCATTCCATGGGATTGATGAAACCAATCGCACACCTAAGTGCAGGGATTCATCAGGATTTTATCCTCGTGGACGCGATTTGCGGCGATCTTGATTTTGAGGAAGGCGGGAACCCAGTCCAGCGCAATCAGGTGATGGGGTTTTACGATCCCGTGCTCTGCGATGCTTATGCATCAAGAGCGCTTGGGTATGAGTTAAGCGATGTACCCTATATACAGATGGCTGAAAAGCTGGGCATTGGCTCTGCGGATGTGGACAGCGCAACGGTTCATACCGTGACAAAGTCAAAGGGAAATGAGACAAATCAAAAGGCGACACGCCGTGTGAAGCGTCTCGCCATGAAGATTGATGCAAAGGATGCATGCAGCGCATGCTATGCCAATTTGATTTATGCGCTGCTCAGAATAGAAGAAGCAGGACAGCTTGATCTCATCAAAGACCCGATTGCCATAGGACAAGCGTTTCGTGGCGAATGCGGGAAAGTGGGCGTTGGTCAGTGCACGAGCGGCTTCTCTTGCACCGTGAAGGGCTGTCCGCCATCTGCTGCTGACATGGTACGATTTTTAAGGAGCAATGTAATCGGTTGACGATGGGCAGCGTTAAGGCATTGTGATATTTCGGAGCCATCTTCCCTTTTTGAGTACAAAAAGTGCGAGGATGGCTTTTGAATTCATCAAGAGCTGGATGATGAAAGCCGCCAGTACAATGGAGATGCGGCCTTGAAAGAACACACCCATGATGATGCTGGCAGGGACGGGAATGAGCCACATATAGCCACTGTCCAGCAGTATGGCATTTCGCGTATCGCCGCCTGCACGCATGCAGTAAAAGCAGAAGCCATAGACAAAGCTGAGCGGAGAGAGAAAACCAATAATCAAGGCGATTTGCGTCGAAAGCGTTTTGAGTTCAGAGGAGACTTTGAAGGTGTGGGGGAGCAGGATACCAAGCGTGGAGCAAAGCAATACGCATACCACGCTGGTAGCCAGAACAAGGCTTAGGAGTTTCTTTGCGTTGTTTTTAGCTTCAACCAGTCTATTGGCACCGAGTTCCGCTCCGATCAGCACGGAAACGGCGGAGGCTGTTCCAGTTGCCATCACCGCAGCGATTTGGCTGCAAAACTCGGCAATGGTAATCGCAGGAAGGGCGGCTTCATTGAGCTTGGCATAGCACCAAAAATAAATATTGATGCCGCATGTCCAGAGAATTTCGTTGATGACCAGCGGGATTGCTTTGAGGGTGAAGGCGTGGACGACAGTCTTTGGAAGCTTTGTGAATGACGTAATATCCAGCGTGAAAATCAGGCGCTTGCTAAGGAGAAGCACGAGGTAGAAGATCATTTCAAACATACGCGCAATCACCGTTCCCCATGCAGCACCAGCAACGCCCATTGCGGGAATGCCCAGTGCGCCGAATATGAGAATGTAATTGCAAATGCCATTCACCGCCATGGTAACAAGGCTGACCAGCATGCTGATCTTGTTCATGCCCAATGCGCGCATTGAGAATATACAGGTGCTGCTGATGGCAACGGGGATGTAGCTTAGCCAAATGATCTGTAAATACTCAACGCCAAGTGCAATGGTGCGCTCGTCGGTGACGAAAATCCGCATGATGCTGCTTGGCATAAGCCCAAGCAGAAGCGAAAACAAGAGCGCAATGGCAAAGCCAAGCACAAGCTGCAACGAAAACAAACCTTGGCAGGTTTTTTTGTCGTTTGCACCATAGTATTGGCTGATCATTAGCCCCGCTGCCCCTGTCATGCCAAAGAAAATGCCGAAAAATATGACGTACGGTTTATTGGCAACGCTGACAGCGCTCATGGCAAGCCCGTCGATATCGAGGCTTCCGACCATGAGGTTGTCGATCATATTAAACAAATTGTTGATGAGCTGCTGAATGATGACGGGAATCATCACTTTAAGGGCATCAGCGTAAAAGGCGCGAGTACCAAGATAGGGCTTGGCGAGATGTTTGATCATTTGCATTGTGTTCACCTTATCAATCAAATAAAATAGAAAATCGTGCGTTAAAAAGCACGTCTAACGATGATAGCTGATAAATCGACAAATGGCAATATGAAAATAAAAAAGAGGCTTTTTATATTGCAAAAATGGACTTGATATCAATGCATAGAACGATACTGTAAATAAACATACAAACCTATTGACATAGTGGGTATATCGGAATATACTGGTGTTATTACAGATTTGAAGGGTGGTTCTCCAATGAATCAGACTGTTTGTAAGCGAATGCGAATATACCAGAGAACGGATCGATGTTGCCATATAGAATTGCGATTGACTAAGTAATGAAGACAAGACTTGAAAGGAACGATGAAAATGGCTCATATTTATACATCGGCTGACCAACTGATTGGTAAAACCCCGCTTTTGGAGCTGACCCATATTGAAAAGAAATATCAATTAGAAGCGAAAATCTTGGCAAAGCTGGAATACCTTAACCCTGCTGGATCAGTGAAGGACAGGATTGCAAAGGCAATGATCGATGACGCTGAACAAAGAGGCATATTGACACCTGATTCTGTGATCATCGAGCCAACATCGGGCAATACAGGCATTGGTCTGGCATCAGTTGCAGCTGCGCGAGGGTACCGAATCATTATTGTAATGCCTGAAACGATGTCTGTGGAGCGCCGCCAAATCATGAAAGCATATGGCGCGGAGCTTGTGCTTACAGAAGGGGCAAAGGGCATGAAGGGTGCGATTGCGAAGGCAGAAGAGCTTGCTGCTCAGACACCGAACAGTTTTATTCCAGGGCAATTTGTCAATCCTGCAAATCCTGCTGCTCACCTAGCAACCACCGGTCCTGAAATCTATGAGGACACAGACGGTCAAGTGGATGTATTTGTTGCAAGCGTGGGCACTGGCGGTACGATAACAGGTACTGGCAGATATTTAAAAGAAAAGAATCCTCAGATCAAGATCGTCGCGGTTGAACCGGATTCATCTCCTGTGCTATCGGAAGGAAAGTCGGGTGCACATAAGATTCAAGGCATTGGTGCGGGTTTTGTTCCTGATGTGCTTGATACCAAGGTCTATGATGAAGTGATTCGAGTGACCAATGAGGACGCATTTGAGATTGGCAGAATGATTGGCATCAATGAAGGCATTTTGGTCGGCATTAGCTCAGGCGCTGCGCTTTGGGCGGCGATTGAAGTGGCAAAGCGCGTGGAAAACAAAGGGAAGAACATTGTGGTATTGTTGCCCGATACAGGCGACCGCTATCTATCAACGGAGTTGTTCTCTGAGTAACCGATGAGACGATCCTTGAAGGCAGTATGTACTTGGCTTGCATGATGCGATCAAGGACGGAAAATTACAGAACCTAATAGGCATATAGTAAAGGGGCTGTTACAGAAGTCTTTTCAAAAGACAATAGCAACAAAATCCACCTGCGAATTACTTGATTCGCAGGTGGATTTTTGTGTGTATTTACTACTGTTTTGTAAGACAACGGCCGTTTTGCAACAGCCCCTTTATTTGTCGTTTTTACATTAAACGTTAGTCTAAGAATTCTTCGCGAATGGTGACGGAGAAATCGCGTGCAATTGCGCGAAGATCATCATCCTCAATCGTTTGGCGAATGCCCTGTCCCATGCTCATAGCCAGCACATAGATCTGTGCAGCTTTTTCGATGGTATGCATGAGTCCAAAGGTCAGGTCAAAGTCATTGCCGCTGACAAATAGCCCGTGGTGGCTCCATACGGCAGCTTCGAATTCTTTCATGAGTTCGCAGGTTGCAAGGGCAATTTCTGAACCGCCCGGCACCATCCACGGCACAACGCCAACACCGCCCGGGAAAACAACGGGACATTCGGTAGCGCTCTTCCAAAGTACGCGAGAAAAATCGCGTGAGGTAAGGGGCAGAACGTAGGTGAGAGCAATGAGGTTCGCGGGATGTGCATGATAGATCACGCGGGCTGCGCCATCTGTTGCAGTCTTGCGAACGCTGTGGTTCATGAAATGGGTGGGGAATTCGCTGGTGGGACGGCCGCCCTTTTCAAGTCCCCAAACAATGCGGTAAGCATCGCCCTGCGCGCTAATCTCAACAAGGCAAATATTGTCCTGCGGTGCGAGAATGACGTTGCGGAAGTACTTGCCGCTTCCTGTTGAAAGGAAGTATTCTCCTGCGAGGTTATCTGCTTTTACACCGATATCAACCCATTCGCCTGCTTGTGCATTCATAAATGGGCGGCACTGTACAACTTCTTTGGTGGTTAGGCGATAGGTGAGGTTGCCGCCATTGCGCTCGTGCCAGCCTTGCAGCCAGCCATCATCACAAGCTCTGATATAGTTTTGGATTACTTCAATGTTGGTCATGCTCATGTATATCAATTCCTTTCACATAGAACCGTCTGTTCGTACTCTTTGATTGCTGCATACCACTGACCATCTCTGGGGGTTTGCTGAGCATCACAGTAGGCATCCCAGATGTCGCCAAAGGGCATTGTCTTTAGTTCTTCTTGAAGAATGAAAAGCTCTGTGAAGCGGTATTCGTCTTGCATTGCAGCAAGCTCTTGATGCGGCATGAGCAGCGCATACAGCAATGCCTTTTGCATATTGCGTGTGCCAATGACCCAAGCAGCCACACGGTTGATGGATGCATCGAAGAAATCCAGTCCGATTAGCACGCGATCGGTTGCATCATTGCGGATGATCTCAATTGCGATTTCCTTGGTTTCATCATCAAGGCGTACGACATGGTCGCTATCCCAGCGCACAGGGCGGGTAACGTGCAGAGGCAATTTTTCAAAATAGCAAAGCATGGCGGAAATCTTGTCACTGACCATTTCGGTGGGATGATAATGTCCGTTGTCCATGAGGTTATAAACGCCTGGATGCGTTGCGGCATAGCCAGTGTAGAACTCGTTGGAACCAACGGTATACGCTTCCAGACCGATGCCAAATACTTTGCTTTCCACGCAGTCAATGACGCCGTCTAGGTCTTCATCGAAAATTTGGTCAAGGCTATCGCGTAGGCGCAGACGCGGGGCTAGGCGATCAGCAGGGACATCCTTCAAACCGTCAGGAATCCAAACGTTGCATAGGCAATGAGTTTGAAGTTCCTGAGCGAAGTATGCAGCAATGCGGCGGCAAGCAATGCCGTGACGAATCCAGAAACTACGAACTTCATCATCAGGCGATGAAAGGGTGAGACCATCCTTTACCATCGCATGGCTAAAGAAGGTGGGGTTGAAGTCGATACCGATGCCGCGGGACTTGGCATAATCAACCCAAGCCTCAAAGTGCTTTGGTTCAAGGGCATCTCGGTCGACCGCGTCATCTCCCATGACTGAGTAGCTCGCATGCAGATTGATGCGCTTTTTGCCGGGGATGAGGCTGCAAGCTTTATCAAAGTCTGCTGTCAGCTCCTCAAAATTACGTGCCTTGCCAGGGTAGTCGCCAGTAGCTTGAATGCCGCCGCTTAGTACAGCATCGGGGCTTTCAAGTCCTGTGACATCATCGCCTTGCCAGCAATGGATACTGATTGGGATTTCACCTAGGCGGGAGATTGCGTCTGTTGCATCAACACCGATGGCAGCATAGCGCTGACTGGCACTTTGAAAATTAGTATTCATGGTTTTTCCTCCTTATATATGGTTTGCTGTGATGTGTTTACTGTGGGGTAAAGGTCTTAATATCAAAACTGAAACGAATCAGTTCTCTCGCTGCACTTAGGTCTTTTAGTTCTCCCTGCGCAATCATCTGGGCGATGAGATTGCCAAGGGCGGTTCCTTCGCTGGGACCTGCGTACACAGGTAACCCTGTGGCATCGGCTGTCCATTGGTTGAGCGTAAGGTTTTGACTGCCGCCGCCCACGATGTTCAGGGATGTGAATGTCTTTCCTGTTAGCTGCTCTAGCTTCTTGATTTCACCAGCGTAGCAGATCGCAAGGCTATGGTTAATACAGGCAAGTAGTTCCTCATCATTAGCTGGCAGGGGGGAGCCTTGTTCGCTCAGGGCCAGATTGATTTCATCAATCATGCAACTAGGCGAAAGGAAGCGATCATCCGTTGCGTTGATGGTATGAGGATATCCCTTTCCAAGCAATGCTAGGTCTGCCATCTGTGCATAGGAGTATTTCTTGCCTTGTTCCTTGCGAATGGATTGGAGCATCCAAAGCCCCATGATGTTTTTGAGAAAGCGATAGGTTCCATTGTAGCTGCCTTCATTGGTGAAGTTGGCATCCATGCTGTCAGTGCTCGTAATGGGTTGATCATTTTCCACGCCTAGCAAGCTCCATGTACCGCTGGAAAGGTAGACAGCGCTTTCATCCTTTGCAGGAACTGCCATATAAGCACTGCCTGTATCGTGGCTTGCCGGCAGAATGACCTCGCAGTCAAAGCCTACAAGCGCTTGAATCTGAGGTGTCAAGCGTCCAAGTGAGGTTCCGCTTGGTACGGGCAGTTTTGGAAAGAGCGAGAGGGGAATGCCCGCAGCGTTTAGAATGTCTGCATCCCAATCCCTTGTTTGTGCATTGAGCAAGGCGGAAGTGGAGGCGATGGTGTACTCAACTTCCATTTGATCTGTGAGCAGATAATGCAGATAGTCGGGTACAAACAAGAAGTGTTTTGCCTGTGCCAAAAGCGCGGGATCGGTAGCCATCAGCTGATATAAGGTGTTGAAAGGCTGCTTGGCAATGCCGCAGCGCGTATAGAGCGCTTCAAATGAAAAGGTTTCCTCGAGCTTTTGATCCATTAGATCGGTTCTGTTATCGCGGTATGCAACGACTGGACCGATTCTTTGACCGTCTTGATCAAGGAGCACATAGTCCACGCCCCATGTGTCGATGCCGACTGAATCGGGTATGATTCCCTGCTTTGCACATTCCTGCATACCGCTGATGATATGAGCAAAAAGTGTGGCGATATCCCAGCAGAGTTGATCACCTGATGGCACCATACCGTTTTCAAAGCGATAAATCTCGGTGAGCATGAGCTTGCCGTCTTTGATCTCGCCTATGATATGCCGACCGCCTGATGCAGCGATGTCGATTGCTAGATGCTTCATTGAATCACGTCCTTATTTATCTCTATACTATATTATAAACGCATTGATACAAAAGAAAAAGGACGCGAATTGTATAGATTCACGTCCTGTGTGAACTACGATATGCGCGAGGCGGCATACCGACGCTCTTTTCGAATATACGGTAGAAATGACTTGAATTGCTGTAGCCGACAGCAGTGCAAACTTCAAGAATGCTGAGATTGGTATCGCGCAGCAATTGCTTTGCCTTTTGCAATCGCCGCTCTTGAAGCAGCTGGGTGGCCGTTTGCCCTGTGGCTTGCTTGACAACTCTGCTTAGGTATGCGCATGATACGCGATGCTCATTTGCAAAATCAGTCATTTGGATCGCCTGGTAGTTGCGCTGTATCTCTTGAAGAAACTCAACAACCAGCGTATTTCCTGCGCGCATTTGGTGGGAAATCTGCATATTGCTTGGGACGCGCAAAAGCTGCATGAACAAAAGCCCCATTTGCGTGCGCTTAATGCGTTGATTGCCCTGATCCTGAGCGAGGAGGGTTTCAATCATAGAAACGATCATCGCTTGAATGCTCTTATCATCGGCAATTTGAAAATGTAAATAGGGGACTTCGCTCTCGCCGCTTCTAAATGCGTCGAGTAAAAAGTGACCCAGCACATGATCAGTGCCAATCAGCTCGAGCGCATAGTCAAAAAACGCAGGCTGAACAATGAAGTTCACGGCAATATCATCCTTGCTGCATTGCTCAATGGCGTGTGCGGCATGTCGGTTGATCATGAGCAATTCACCTGCTTTTAGCTCCACTCGTTCGCCATTTTGAAGCAGATGCAGCGTACGGCCGCTGATCACATACATCATTTCCACGCAGTCATGGCTATGCATTGGAAAGTCGACGAATCGCGTATGCGGCCTAAGGGTGATCATCTGCTTTTCAGGGAGAAAGCGACTGCCTTCAACGGTGAACGCAAGCGCTGAACTGTATAAATCACGCCTCAGTAAACCGCCCTCAAGCAAATCCTGCTCCTCTGAGCTGATGGGCTGAAAATAGGTAATAAGGTTTTCTCTCATCAAAAATACCTCTGTCAAAGATGGGGGTTAGGAACGCGGGTTGGTGGGCTTGCTGTCTCGCATTTCGCTGGGCGTCATGCCAAAACACTTTTTGAATGCGCGCCTGAATGTGGTTGGGTTGTTATAGCCCAGATCAAGATACAGCGATGAAAGTCCTTGATCCTTGGCGCCCTTGTCCATGTGCTGCAGTCTGCGCACGGCTTCGTTCAAACGCAGATTTTCAAGGTATACAGAGAAGTTCTCTCCCGTGCGTTCCTTAAACATATGGGACAAATAGCTCTCTGAAATGTGGAACTGGTCGGACAGCTTTGTTAAGCACAAAGACGGATCGGTGAAATTATCGCGTAAATAGTCCTTGATTTCTGGAATGGGGTCTGACGGTTCGGCGGATTCGACAAAGAAACCGCAAAGTGACAAGGCGATGCTCTCGTAAAGCGGGAAGGTGGGCACGTCGTTGATTCGTTCATCAATTTGAGCGAGCCGCATCTTCTCGTCCTTGCTCTTTGGCGCGATGGAGAAGCGCGCTCTAAGAATGGTGTTTTTGATATCGGAGAGAAGGAAGTTCATCATATTAATAGGTAGAGAGCGTTCTTCGATGTTCTCATGATGGATGAGCGTAAACATCTCAGTGACCTGCGCAGAGTTACCGGTTGCGATAAAGTGCTGGAGCTTTGCGGAAATTTCAACGGGATAATAAACGTTATCCTCTTCCTTTTGAATGACTTCATAAGGAAGGTAAATATGATGCTTCGCAGTATAGCGTGAAGCCATTCTGGCTTGTTCATAGGATTCCCATAGCGTGAATGGTTCTGTGCAAACCGTACCAACACCGGTATAAAACCAGAGGGATTCCTCCGACATTAGATGATCGTGCAGCTTCATCACCCTTGTTTGAAGCTCCATTAGCGGGTCTTTGGAATCTGCCGCAAAGGGCACGAGGATGATGCAGGCATGATCAAGTGAGTTGTAGTGATATACAGGGTAATCGGTTTGCAAAAAGTGCTGAATGCTCTCACCGATGATTTCGTTTCTTGCAATGGAATCATCCACCTGCGTGCTTTGGCTATATGAAACAGCGAACAAAACCAAGAATTTCAAATCGCCGTCAAGGTGCAAGTAACGCATGATATAGTCAAATTCCTGTCCGGATGAAATATGCCCCGATAGGATTCGGCGCAGGTAAGATGCGCTGAGGAATGGACGCTGTACATCCATTTCTTCCTTAAGCAAGGCATTATCGCCCTGAACGATTTGTAACTGCTTTCCTAATTGCACGATTGGACGCATGTTTTGCCGTACCATCAGCACAACCACCCATGCAGCCCCTAAAATGGCTAGTACGATAATGAAGATAAACAATAAATCGTAGTTTCCAAGCGCTTGAGCGCATAAATCCTGGGGCAGAACAAGTAAGTACTTCCAATCATTATGGGTGGATTGCTGTGTTAAAAGGTGAAAATCACGATAACTGTCGGGTGTATTCTCCTGAACCAGTAGTTTTTGAAGATCATCACTTAAACTGTAGTCCGCATCCTTTGCCCCTAGCAGGAATTGAAGAGCTCCTTCACCATTGACCGCAAGCACCATTGCATCAGGCGTGCTGTCTTGCGAGAAGAACAATTGATTTAGTTGATTCATGTCCCATTCAAACCAAATGATAGCTGGTATTTTTCGCATCATGATGTCATCGATATTGCGAACAAGCCACATTTGATTGGGTATACCGGTAAAGGCGGACGCATCAAAGTTTCGCTCTGAACCATCGGCCGATACAAGCATATCAAGCCAATCTTCATAGTGATCACTTCGGTACTTGCGGTAGCTTCTATAAAACTGGTCTATCTCTGTGAATTGACTTCCAGAGATAATGTAATCATGATTCGTTAAGTAGATATGACTTTCTGTGATGGGTAGGTTTGAAAGGCTGTATAATCTAGATGTCAGCACGTTTTTAACGGTGTATGCAGTAAAATAAAACCCGCTCTCATCCCTGCTTTTCATATTTGAAAAACGAATAAAGGTCGAGTCAATCAGCAATTGTCTAGAATAACTATCCAATGTGGAAAGGCTGTGATCCAGAAAGGATACGTTGCTTTGGAAATTAACAAGCCTTTGATCCCAAAAATCCGAGCGGGAATTTGATGTCGAGGAAAAATACAAACTAACGCCCATGAGCAGACAGACCAACAAAATAATACTGTAATATAAAGCGATTTTGGCTGGCAGATTGTCCCCTGTTTCTTCTTGCGTTGGAGGATGAAATAGAGAGCGAATATTTAGCTTCCTTTTCAAGATTGTACCTCCATCATACAAATAATTTATTATTCATCTATCATATTATAACAAATAATCCTTATGTTGCAAGTGCTCACGCGGTATAGGGAAACATTTCTTGCTGAATGAACCCACACTGGAATCATGTGAAAAGCAGAATTTGTATCCTATTCAAAAAGTGTTCCTTGCGTACGTAAGGGCTTACATGCTATTATCTGTACATAAGCAATGCGGATGAGATTAATAGAAACCGCAGGCAAAAACGAAAGGATGGAACTTATAATGAAAAAACTTCTTTCTCTTATGTTGGTTCTTGCAATGACTTTTACCATGGTAACAGTAGTAGCAAGCGCTGAAGAAGTCGCAAAGCCCGAAAAAATTACCATCTTGGCAGACACAACCATTTTCTCCGCCAACAATGGCCGTGATGAAATGGAAGCTCGTTGGGAAGAACTAACCGGTATTGAACTGGAAATCATCCAACCCGACCATGACGCTTACTACGATGTTATGCAACAGCATATCGCATCTGGCGAATGGCCTGATGTTATGATCCTTTCCTCCACTTACTATTCCTCTTATGCTGCAGAAGGCGTTTTGTGGGACATGACCGAAGCTTGGGAAAACAGCGAAACCAAGGCATCTGGTCGTTTCAGCGGTGATGTTGTATTTGACGGTTTGAAGATTGACGGAAGCCTCTACGGCTTCAGCGCAACTCGCGGCAACGGCTGCGTTACTTATGTAAAGCAAGCTTGGCTAGATGCAGTTGACATGACCGCTCCTACCAACTTTGAAGAGTATGTAGCAATGCTAGATGCTTTCACCAAGAACGATCCTGATGGCGATGGCGTAGCTGACACATTCGGCGTATCTGCTGCTGGCTTCATCGGCGCAGAAGCTCCCTTTGTTAACTATCTACCTGAGTTCTATCAGGATGCATATCCCTTCTTTGTAGCACAGGAAGACGGCACATGGGTTGATGGATTCACCCAGCCTAACATGGAAGCAGCTTTGGCTCGTTTGTCTGATGCATATGCAGCAGGCTACATCGATCCTACCACCCTTACCAATGGTACTGGGGATTGCCGCAACAAGTTCTATGATGATGGCTTCGGCGCATTCACATACTGGGCAGGCACCTGGGCAACCAACCTCAAGACCAACCTAGAAGCTAATGAGCTTCCTGGCGACCTAGTAGCACTTGCTCCTATCGCTGAAGTTGGCGCATACTATGACCGTGTTCCTCCAGTCTGGGCGATCACCTCACAGTGCGAAAACCCCGAAGGTGTATTCAAGTATTTCATCGACACCATGCTTGATGGCAATGAAATGCAGATGCTGTGGACATATGGCGTAGAAGACGTTCACTACAGCTTCAAAGCAGAAACCATTCTTGAGAAGGAATATGCAGAAGGCCAGTTCCATATGCTCGAGAACCTCGAGAAGGAGGGCACCGCATATACCAAGCATCACATTGATCCAATGCTTTCATTGGCAACCTTCGCAGAAGGCGTGTACGATCCTAAAGCTGACAGCGTAAAGCCCGAAGCAGCAGCAGCAGCACAGCTCTTTAATGAGAGCTCCAAGCTTGCTACAATCGTACCTACCACTGAGGACATGACCATGTACAATGGCGATCTAACCACACTTAAGAACGAGCTAGTTGCTAAAGTCACCATGGGCGAAATGACCTATGCTGATGCAATGGCAAAGTTCGAAGCTGATGGCGGCAAGGCTTGGTCTGACGCAATCGTTGCTTCTCTTAACGCTCTTGCAGAATAAGACTAACTAAATAGTCTGATTTCTTAGGAAACACTTAATAGGGACGGTCGCATCCTTTACCCGGTGTGGCCGTCCCTTTGCTTCTTAAATATTACGCTTGCACAGGAGGGATTAGAGTGAATAATAACAACGTTGCCCAGCCTCTGCGCAAGGCACCGCTAAAGGTCCGTTTTGAAAAATATAAATGGTTCTATATTATGTTCCTACCAGTCATGGCTATCTTAATTATCTTTCATTATCTTCCAATGTTTGGTATCAGATTTGCTTTTACCAAATATAATCTGATCAAAGCTCCGGTCTTTGTTGGATTCGACCAATTCAGACGCCTATTCTCAATGCCTAACTTCTGGTCGGCTTTTTACAATACGCTTGAGCTGAGTATTGTTAAATTGCTACTCAATACAGGAATGGCGATTATCGCATCACTATTCCTCAATGAAATGATCAGCGAACGCACCAAAAAACTCACCCAGACAATCATCTACCTACCTCACTTCATGTCTTGGGTTGTTACTGCGTCCGTATTCCAAATGTTGTTTTCGCCCACATCGGCAGGTCTGGTCAACCAGATGCTGCTAAAAATGGGTGTCATTGATAAAAGTATTTACTTCCTTGGTGATAGTGCGTGGTGGCGCACCACCTACTACATCATCAATGTCTGGAGAGAAACCGGTTGGGGTACCATTATCTTTATGGCAACCTTGGCAGGTATTGACCCAGGTATCTACGAGGCAGGTTCCATTGATGGTGCGACTAGAATGCAAAAGATGTGGTATATCACCATTCCTTCGATTGCGAACACCATTTTGACTGTTTTGATTCTAAACCTTGCAAAGGTTATGAACCTTTTTGAATCTGCTTTCGTTTTGCAAAACGACGCTGTTATGGGAACATCGCAAGTGCTCCAAACTTATGTATACTACCAGACCTTTAATAGCGGTGGTATTCCGGATTATGGTTATACCACTGCAATTGGTTTGTTCCGTTCTATCGTTGGCATGTTCTTAGTACTTGCTTGTAACTTTGCAAGTAAAAAAGTACGCGGCCGTTCAATTGTTTAAGAAAGGAGGACAATCATATGACAGTTCAAAATACTACGCCTCATACGCCTGTACTTAACAAGCCGAAGAGCACATTCAAACTATTTAACCTAGTTAACGGTCTTGTGTTTTTCGTCTTTTGCCTGTTCATTATCATCCCATTGTGGAAGGTGCTTGTCGACTCCTTTGACCTGAGTACCGGTTATGGTATGAAGCTATGGCCAAAGAGATTTGGACTTGCAGGCTATACCTCGGTATCCCCCAACAAGTCGCTTTATACGCCTTTGATCAACTCCGTGATTACAACCGTTGCAGGTACATTCATGGGTCTGTTGCTGTCCACGCTGGGCGCTTATGTTCTGATTCAGTTTGACATGCCTGGCCGTAATTTCTTTGCGAATTTCTTGCTTTTCACCATGATCTTTGAAGGCGGTATGATCCCGACTTACTTGGTTATGAAAGACATGCATTTGGTTAACACCCTATGGGCAGTTATTTTGCTTCCAGCAATCAATGTGTATAACTTGGTGCTGATGCGTAACTTCTTTGAGGGCATTCCGCAAAGTCTGTTTGAATCGGCGGAACTGGATGGCTGCACACCGATGCAGACATTCTACAAGATTGTTCTTCCGCTTTCAAAGGCTGCACTTGCATCCATTGGTCTGATGTTTGCAGTTGCATATTGGAACGATTATACCAACTATAAGCTTTACATCACAAAGGAAACAATGTACAATTTCCAGATGAAGCTTCGTTCTATCATGATGGGTTCGGATTTGCCGGCGGCAAACGGCGGTGCAGCAGAAAACACCGTTCAAAACGCAGCTGTTATCGTAGCCATTCTTCCTTTCATGGTTCTGTATCCTTTCTTGCAGAAGTATTTTGTTAAGGGCGTCAACATTGGTGCCGTTAAGGGGTAATAATCATATGAATACTATATTCTGGGCAGCAGATTCTACTGTAAAACAGAATGCAATCTTGACCTATCCTCAAACGGGGATAGGTCAGGTTTTTCATTTGTATGCAAAGCCAACGATTCGCATTGAAAACCACGCGGAAAATGGTAGAAGCACAAAGAGTTTTTTGGATGAGGGACGTCTTGCGATGATCTATGATCGGATCGAAGAAGGTGATTTCCTCTTTATTCAGTTTGGGCACAACGACGAAAAAACGGGCGATCCTGCTCGTTATTCCGATCCTGATGCGGAATATATGGAAAATCTTGGACGGCTTATCAATGCAGCGCGAAACAAGAAAGCATATCCTGTGCTGATTACGCCGCTGACGAGGCGTAATTACCGCGATGATAACCAAGAATATTCGCATGAAAAATACGCTATTGCGATGAAGAAAACAGCGAAGTTGCTTGATGTTCCGCTGGTCGACCTATGCGCTAAGAGCGAAGCACTTGTGGACCTCATTGGGGAGAAAAGCAAGGCGTATTATATGCATATCCCAGCAGGTATGTACTCGCGCTATCCTGATGGGCTGACAGATAATACGCATCTGCGATACGAAGGTGCAGTTGTGTTTGCAGGTCTTATTGCGCAGGAATTATTTGCTCTGGGCGGAATTTATGCGGAGCTGCTGGTAGACGGCTATGAAGCGCTGATCAAGGAGTCATCAAATGAAAAATAAAAGGCTATATTACGCGGACAAGCAGAATGGTGAGTATCAAAACCCCATTCTATTTGCTGATTATTCCGATCCTGATGTGATCCGCGTGGGCGATACATACTATATGGTTGCATCGTCGTTTAACTATGTACCGGGGTTACCGATTCTAACGTCTCACGATTTGGTCAACTGGGAATTGGTGAACTATGCATTGCCCAATATCCCATATGCGCGTTATGAAGTTCCGCAGCATTCCCAAGGGGTTTGGGCTCCTGCGATTCGCTACCGTGATGATGAGTTCTATATCTTTGTGGGTATGCCCGATGAAGGCATCTTCATGCTCAAAACGAAAGACCCGCTAGGGCAGTGGAGTGAACCGGTTTGTTTGCTGGAAGGCAAGGGCTTGATTGATCCGTGCCCATTTTGGGATGAGGATGGCAAGGCTTATGTGGTTCACGGCTTTGCAAGAAGCCGCATTGGGTTTAAGAGCTTTCTTGGCATCTTCCCGATGACGCCTGATGGCACAAAAGCAATCGGCACTGACCATTTGCTGTATAATGGGCTGGAAACCCAGCCTACCATTGAAGGACCGAAGGTTCATCGCAGAGGGGAGTACCTCTATATATTCGCACCTGCGGGCGGCGTGGAAACAGGTTGGCAGACAGTGCTTCGTGCAAAAGACATTCATGGACCGTTTGAGGAACGCGTGGTCATGAGGCAAGGAACGTCAAGTACGAACGGTCCTCATCAAGGCGCATGGATAGAGGATACCAGTGGCAAGGACTGGTTTGTTCATTTCCAATCGCTTGGCGCATATGGCCGCATAGTCCATTTGCAGCCAATGCGCTGGACAGCGGATGGTTGGCCATATATCGGCATGGATAGCGGCGATACAGAGTGGGGCATGCCCTGCGATTCATACGAGAAACCATATGCGGCTTGTCATTGTGAGCCTACATCACTTCTTGCTTCTGACGATTTTTCTTCGGATAAGCTTGCTCTTCAGTGGCAGTTCATGGGTAACTGGCGATCTGATTTTTTCTCGCTTACGGAGAGGGAGCAGAGCATTCGGCTGTTTGCTCGGCGGCTACCTGAAGGCTGTGAGCCGATTTTGTGGCAATGTCCGCAGGCAATGACTCAAAAGCTTGTTTGTCCGGCTTTTTGCGCAAGTGTGGTTCTTGATGCATCAGGACTGAATCATGGCGAACAAGCAGGGTTTGCACTGATGGGCGGACAATATGCATATGTAGCAATGAGGAAGAATGCGGAAGGCTTCACACTGGTACATGCGGGGTCACATGGCGATGCACATACGGAATCTGTGCTGGAAAGCAAGAACCTCCGCACAGCCAAACTCACACTGCATATGGAACTTCAATGTGTTGACGGTCAACCGAAAGTCTGCTTTGGTTATTGTGTTGACGGCAATGCATTCGTACCCCTTGCTAAGCCTTTTTTCCCATCGCGACATACATGGGTAGGTGCAAAACCCACATTGTTTGTGATGTCCTATGACCAATGCGAAGGCGATGTAGGGCATGCGGACTTTAGTCAGTATCAAGTCATAGCCATGAAGGAGTGAGTTGATGTCCTTATTTCAATTGAAAAATGCATTGATACAGGCGGATTTGAATCGAGTCAAAGAGCTGCTAACAATTCATCCAGAATGGATTGAACGCTGCGATGAAGAGGGCATTGCGATGCATCTGCATGGTGCACGAAGCGGCGACTTGCAGATGATTCGATATATTGCTGAATATACGAGGGCGAGCCTGAGCACTACAGACGAAATGAACCGTGATATGCTGCACTATGCGGCACAATCAGGGTCGGTTGAAAGCTGCAAGTATTTAGTGGAACGCTGTGGTCTTAACGTATGCCGCGGTGATATCGCATCCGTCACGCCGTATGAAATTGCAAAAGCATGTGCGCATCAAGAACTGGCGGCCTACTTCCAGACGGTAGCAGGTGCGTCGCTAGATGAGATGTATCATAACCCAATCAGGCGAGGCATGTTTCCTGACCCCTCCATTGTT
>LFRM01329141.1_pt9 | contig 21719 bp, 19 predicted proteins | sample 618341 | NCBI WGS metagenome assembly LFRM01 (sample SAMN03654438, study PRJNA283298) | anaerobic digester metagenome | isolation source: pool of bioreactors CSTR01a, CSTR02a, and CSTR03a thermophilic anaerobic... | place: Denmark: Kgs. Lyngby | collected 2014-05-21 | reverse complement strand
CCAACTATTCTAGAACCAATTATGGAATTAGCTATTACAGTTAAAGATGAATATATTGGAGACGTATTAGGAGATATTAATAAACGTCGCGGACGTGTTCTAGGAATGAATCCAGCTGGTAACGGATGGCAAGAAGTTAAAGCTGAAGTTCCAGAAGCTGAAATTATTAAATATGCGACTGACTTAAAAGCAATGACTCAAGCAAGCGGACACTTCACTCGTAAATTCTTACGTTACGAAGAAGTTCCTGAGCATTTAATACCGAAAATTGTAGAAGAGTATAAGAAAAAATAATTAGGTATTGAAAAATAAGCCTTCTTTTGACTGAAAAGAAGGCTTTATTTTATTTATGAAAAGATAATATAAAATTAAATAATCACTAACTTTAATTGATTATCATAAAATATGATATAATTAATATGGTGGAATAAATGGAAATAAAGTTTATAGTTGATGTAGATATTATTTCAGTCAAAGAATATTTAAAAGATAAACCGGTATCACGTAAACTAGTAACATATATAAAAAAACATGGGGAAATCATCGTTAATAACAAAAAAGTAAAAAATTATTATATTTTACGACAAAATGATGAATTAGTATTAAGATATGAGGAAAAAATTAATGATGAAATTATTCCCAATTTTACTCCGGTTGAAATTTTATATGAGGATGAATGTTTTTTAATTTGCAATAAACCAACAAATTTACCATCTCATCCTTCAAAAAAACACTTTACTGATACTTTAGTTAATCGAATTCGTGGTTATTTTATTAACACTGATCAAAATTGTAATGTCCATTTAGTAACTAGACTTGATGCAGAAACGAGTGGGTTAATATTATGTGCCAAAAATGGATACTATCATTATCTAATTAATGAAGATATTGAAAATGTAAAAAGAATGTATCTTGCTAAAGCAAAAGGAATAATTACTCCCTCAAAAGGGCTTATCGATAAACCAATTTCACGTTTACCAGCACCACAAATATTAAGGATAATTGATGAGAATGGAAAACCGGCCAAAACATTGTATCGAGTAGTTTCTTATGGAGACGACTATTCAATTGTCACACTTAGACTATTTACTGGAAGAACTCATCAAATTCGAGTTCATTTACAATCGATTGGTCATCCGATAATCGGGGATAAATTATATGGAAATGAAGATAAGTTGATGTATTTACATTGTCATTGTTTAGAGTTTACTCATCCTCTAACAAATCAAAGAATTAAAATCGTTAAATTACCACATTGGTATAAGGAGGTTTAAAATGCCGGATTTAGTAACGCATTATTATTTTGCGGATAGGGTGTTAGAAGAATTACCAAAAGATATACGTAAAAGTATTAGTGATAAAAATTTATATTATTTTGCTTCGGCTGGACCAGATCCGTTCTTTTTTTATAAGTTTTATAAGTTTAAAGAAAATGCTAAAATATCGCAAATTGGGCATTATATGCATCAAAATAAAGTGTATGAATTTTTTGAAAAACTAACTCAGTTAACTAAAAATTCCGATAATAACAAACCATTATTGTTTTCTTATTTAACAGGTTTTTTAACCCATCATATCTTAGATAGTACTGTTCATCCTTATGTTTTTTATAAAACGGGGAAATTTGTTAAAGAAGATGCCTCAACTCATATTTATCGGGGATTACATACCCGTTTAGAACGAGCGATTGATAGTTATATTATTCGTGAATATTTCCGACAAAATCCTAATAAGTTTAATATTGTTTGCGAAATTTTGAACTTACAAAAAATTCCTCAAGAATTAAAAAATGACTTTGATGAACTATATCGAGTTATTGATTTACAAGACGGTTATAAAATAGTCAATGATACGGTGAAATGGCAACGTAAGTTTTATCACTTTATTTATGATCCATATGGGATTAAAAACTTTTTCTTTAAACTTTTAGATAATAAAAAAATGTCTGTCTCATTGCGTTATATTTCATATTATAATAAAGAAATTTTCGATAAAGATATCTTAAATTTAGAAAAGAAACCATGGACTAATCCAAGTGATAATACTATTGTCAGCACCAAGAGTGTGTTAGATTTATTTAATGACGCTTTAAAAGTCGCAAATGACAAAATCACGAAATTATATAATTATATATTTTTAAATGAAGAATGTAATTTAGAAGAAGTATTACCACACACTTCATATCTTAATGGTTTACCGCTTAATCAAAGTGAAATGAAATATTTTGATAATATATTTGCATAAAAAAGGAGCGATTTTTCGCTCCTTTAATCATTATTCCACATCAAAAGCTTCTAATCCTTTTTTTGCTTGTAATTGTTTTTTCGGTGTTTTAAAGAAGATAAAGACTAATAAGGCTAAAACCATAACGATGGTAGAATATTTAAATAATGGTTCGGGACCACTAAAGAAAGTCATTACTGCTCCAGCAACAATTGGTGTCAAACTTTGAGCAGCCATAGAGCTAGTATAATATAATCCAGTGTAACGTCCAATATTCGCCTGATGCGTCATTTCTACAAGCATTGGATACGAGTTGACATTAATGCTAGCCCAACCGATACCGGCTAATGCAAAAGCGATAATAGCGATGATATTGAATTTTGTTTGGAAAATTAGAATAACCACCGCCAAAATAATTGTTAATAATCCAATAATAACTGTATTTTTACGACCGATTTTTGTGGAAAGGATGCCGGCTGGAATAAAGATAATAATTGATGAGAATGTTAAAATAATAACTGCTGTTCCCGCTACACTCGAATCACCAAAGACATTTTTACTATAAACACTTAAAAAGGTTTCAACAGCATTAAATGAGGCAAACCATAAAAATGTTGCAACAAGTAGAATAATTAAATTGCGTTTATCTGCTTTGCTCAATGGTTTGTTTTCTTCAATTTTTTCAGTAGTTTCACTTAATTCTTCTCCAATTTGCATATCTAAAGCAGTCTCTTCAAGAATTTTGTTTTCATTAATTTTGAAAATTAAAATTACTAGGGCAATAAACATTAAAGCACTACCAATTAAAGAAGGAACGATATAATTTTTATTTTGATCAGTAAATTTAAAAATCATAGAGATTCCGCCGCCTAAAATCGCTCCTAAATAACCTACTAAATTAATAATTCCGTTGGCTTTGGAACGAAGAGGTTTTGGAGTAACATCTGGCATTAAGGCTACTGCTGGCGAGCGATAGATATTCATGATAATTAATACTGCTCCCATTGCCAAAATTACTCCCCATAATGATGATAGTAAATAAGCAACACTAATTAGTGGAAAAACAAGAATAGATAATATCATCCCTATGACAATATAAGGTATTCGTTTTCCATATTTAGTTCTAGTTTTATCAGATAGATATCCAAATAGTGGTAGCATAAATAGCGCAAATAAATTATCCATAGCCATAATAATTCCAATGATATACCACCGATGATCTTCATTAGTTAACTTAGCTTTTAATAAGGCATCAAGATACAATGGACTATAGTGGTTGTATAATTGCCAGATTAGTAAAATTGCAAAAAAAGCAAAACCAATATAAAATGTTCGAGCATAATTCAATTTTAATTCTTTTTTCATAATCATTCTCCTTATTTGAATTTGCTAGTTTAATTATACTATGAGGTCATAAAAATAGCAAATTATCTTTTTTTAGTAAATTTTTTGTATAAATTTCCATAGAAAATGTTTTTTTCAAGTTGAATAATTACCGATAGTGTGGTATCATAAAGTAAGAAAATTTAAAGTAAGGAGAATTGAAATGAACGGAGAGGGTAAAATTCGCAACACAAATGTACAAGAGTTTGAAGGTGGATTTACACTAGTAGAATTGTTTCAATATTTATGGAAGAACTTACTACTAATTTTAGGAATTGTTGTTGCAACGGTGGCTGTAGGGGTAGTTTATACTTGGTTAATTGTGACCCCAAAGTATACTTCAACCGCTGAAATTGTCTTTACAATTAATCGTGAAAAATCCACAGGCGGGAACTTCAACTTCGCAACCAAAATTTCCGAAATTAAAGCAGATCTACCAAGTTGGGTAGTAATTCTTGGGAGCGAAGAATTTATCACGGAAGCTTTAATTGATGCTAGTGAAGATGAAGAAAGCGGGATTACTTTTAATGATATTCAAGAATTAGAAAAATTAGTTAAGAAAGTGAAAGGATTAATAACAATAACTAATCCCAAAGACCAATTATTAATCAAAATTCAAACAACTAGCGTTGATTCAAAACTTGCTTATGTTGTTACTAAATATGTAAGTGAATTAGCTGCTAAAGAAATAGATTTAAATCAATATGATGATGAAGAGACAATTATTGTGGCGGTAGAAAATCGTTTTGTTACTCGAGCTAAACTTCCAACCAGTCCATCAAGCCCAAATAAAATTTTAAACGTAATTATTTCTTTCTTGGTTGGAGCTATTATATCAGTAGTTGTTGTATTATTAAAAGAACAATTTAGTGGAGTATTTAAATCTTCAGAAGAAATTGAAAAATTAACTGGTTATCCAATAATCGGCGAAATATTTGAACAAGAATATGATGATAACGGGGGAGAGGAATAGCAGATGTTTAGAAAAAGAAGAAATCAAAAACGTAATTATGATATAGTTTTTTTTTCTCGGCCAAATAGTGTGTTTGCAGAAGCATATCGTAAAATACCAGTTAATCTAGAGTATGCTAATGTTGATAAAAAAATTAAAATAATTCATATTACATCTGCTATGCCAGGTGAAAATAAAACAACTATTTCCATTAACCTAGCAGCAACTTATGCAGAATTAAACAAAAAAGTAATATTAATTGACCTAGATTTACGTCGTCCAAAAATTCACCGTTATTTCAAAGTGCCAAATGATCACGGCTTATCAAGTTATTTAATTGACCAATTAGAATATGAACAATTGATTGTTGGAACTGAACATGGTATCGATCTAATTACAAGCGGTCCAAAAGTGCCTTCACCGCACGTTGTTTTACGTAGTGAAAAATTNNCAAAAATTATTAGAAAAACTTTCTGAAGAATACGACTATATAATTATAGATTCTCCTCCAGTATTGTTAGTAACTGACAGTTCAATTATAACAAAATATGTTGATGCTACGTTATTTGTAGTTAATGAAAAAATATCTCGTAAAAACGATGTGTTATCATCAATTAGACTATTAAAAGAAAATAATGCAAATATTGCCGGAATAATTGTGACTGGTAAAACTCCAAAAAACGGTCATTATTATTACCGATATAATTCATATTAAGAGTTGGTGTCCATTGATAGATATACATACGCATATCCTTCCTGATGTTGATGATGGTGCGCGAAACTTTGAAGAATCCCTTAAAATGATTAAAGAGAGTATTAAACAAGGGATTAATCATATCGTTGTTACACCACACATTTTTAGTCCATATATAAAGTGTAAGACTAAAAATGAGATTATTAAAATTTTTGATGAGTTTACTAAAAACGTAAAAGATGCTGGATTAAATGTTAATCTTTATTTAGGTCATGAAGTATCATACCATATTCGTATTTTTGATTATTTCAAACATGGTGAGTTTTTGACTTTAAATAATAAAAACATTATCTTACTAGAATTGCCATACGATCGCGAATTAGAAACGTTTGAAGATTTGCAATATAACTTTGAATGTTACGGGCAATCATTAATTTTAGCTCATATTGAAAGATATGATTATTATTCAATTCGAAAATTAAAGCACTTAAAAAGTAACAACGTCTATTTTCAAATTAATGCTTCAAGTCTAATGAAATCCCATCGATATTTTAAAAAAGCAAATAAATTATTAAAAGCAGGATTAGTTGATTTTATCGCAAGCGACATTCACTATAATCGTATTAATCATATGCAAGAGGCATATGAATTTGTAACAAAAAATTATGGACAAGATGTAGCAACAAAGATTTTCTATGATAATCCATCGCAATTAATTTTATAATTTTATATTTGCGTCTTGTCTTTTTGAAAGCGTTTTGATATAATTAACATGGTCAAATAACACAAGAAAGCGAGGATCCAAATGAAACGAATATTCTTATTCTTCCTATTAGTGTTAGGTGTATTTACCCTAGTCGCTTGTGATAATACAAAATATACGATTACTTATGAGTTAGATGGTGGAACATTAACTAACGAAGTAACTTCATTTACTAAAAAAGATTTACCGGTTACTCTTCCAACCCCTACAAGAGACGGTTATGTATTTTTAGGTTGGTATTTAGATAGTGAATTTAGTGGTGAACCAGTAACTAAAATTACTGATGCAAAAAATGTTACAGTTTATGCTAAATGGATTTCTGAATTAGAAAAACTTGATAATGAGATTAAAGCAATTATTGAAGCATATAAAAATGCATTACAAGGTTCAGTTCGTTTTGAAGCAGGACCAGATAGTGATGTATTAGTTACTGAATTAAAATATATCTTTAAAGAAGAAAATAATGAAAAAATCCTTGATCAATTAATGGTTAAACAAACTCAAGGAAACGAAGAATGGTCATTATATATTAAAGATAAAGTCGCATACATTAATAATGAAGGCGAAAAAGTTAAAGAAAATTTAACTGATAATGACTTAAAAGTTAAAATCCAAGAATTTGGATTTGCGGCATTCATCGAAGATGTTGAAGCAATTTTTGATGAGAATTTCTATGCAGCTGCAACTATTCAATCTAAAACTGATTCAAAAGTCATTGTTGAATTAGATTTAGATAAATATGATGGCAGTCTAAATGTAAGCGGCGAAATTACCAAACTTGAATTAGTAGTTGATTTTACAAATAATCAAGTTTCTAAGATTACTGTTAATGTAACACGTAATCAAACAGTTTACTTCATTAAAGTTACTTTTGTTGGGACATCTAATGTTCAAATTGAGTTCCCTATCTTTAATGATTATAAATAATTGATAACGCGAGGGGGAGAATATCTCCCTCTTTTTTTTAAAAAAAAGGTGAGGTTATGAAGAAGTTTTTTCAGATTTTATTTGTTGTAATATTTGTTGGATTAACTAGTACGAAAGTTGACGCCCTTCGTAAAAAAGAAAAAAGTTTAGATCTATATATTACAAAAAGTTCATTAAAGTTAGATGAATATGATATAAAGTTTTTAGTTAATAAACAAATTGTTAATTGTGATGATTTAGAAGATGAGTTTATTGATATTGAATTATGTGATTTAGAAATTATAAAAGTCAAAAGCGAAAATAGCAAGCGTGGTCAATATCATCAATTTGTAGGTGATATTCCCAATCAATTTAAAATTCAATTAGTGGATAACAATAATAATATAGAAATAATTACTTCAAAAGAAATAACAATCGAAGCTTATAATAGTACAGTGGTATTTAATTTTGAAAATAAAGAAATAACTATTCAACAAGTCTATTACAATATTTTCGCAATGTCATTTATATTTTTAGCCTTGGCCTTAGTTGCTAAAGCATTTATCTTTTACTTATGTCGTTTTTCATTACTAGAAAACAAAAGCGTATTTCTAATTACTAATGGAATCGGCTTAATTTTAATTAGTATTATTTTAAGTATGAGTAATTTTTTAGATGGATATGTGTATTCATTTAAACAATTAATAATTTTAAGTGTTATTTTTTTGATTATTGAAGAGATTGTTTCGATAATTTTTTATCGAAAATATCCTTTGAAAAATAGAGTTTTATATCCTTTATTTGGAAATATTTTAGTATTTATCGTAGGGGGAGTTTTGACATTAATATCAATGATATAGGAGAGGTATGATGAAAAAGACAATTCAATTGTTATTACTACTTATTACTAGTATATTTTTGCTTTCAAGTTGTTTTTCATTTAATAATAATGGCAATAACAATAATGATAATCCGACTGAAGAGACTGAAGATGAGAATGAGAACGAGAATGAAAATGAAGAAGAAGATGAAAATGAAGATGAAGACGAAGGCGAGCGGGAATATATTTATTTACAATCTAAAATTTTAAAAATTAATCGAACAGCCGGAAAAATTGAATTATTAAACTACGGAGTATTAAATTTAAATCCTGATGTAAAACTTGTTCAATATATTAATAATGAAATCAAACCAATATCATTAAATAATTTATATGTAGGACAAGAAAATGTTTTCTTACAAATAGATAAGGAAAAAAATGAAATCGTGACATTATTATTAGATGGTGATTTGTTCTTTAAAAATATCCGAGTAGCAATTCGGAAAAGTATTGATAATATCGCTGATGAGAGTACGTTATATCATGATTCAGTTGAGTTTAAATTAAATAATAGTTATCGTATCCAAATATATGATGACAATAGTATAAATAACATTCTAAATCCGCAAATTATCACTATCGATTTACATAACAATGAAATGGTGGTAAAAAGCGGTGATGAAGAAATATTACGCAGTAATAAACGCATTATAATTACGCCAATATCTTTTACTAATANNTCAAGTTTTGGGCTTGAAGCTTTAAAAGCCCAAGCAGTTGCGGCCCGCACTTATGCTTATGGTGATATTTTAAAACGTAGTTATGAAAATTTAGGATATGCTGTTGATGATAGTACTATGAGTCAAGTATATAATAATATTGACGAAAATTCTTTAGCATCAAGGGCGGTTAGAGAAACAAGTGGTTTTGTAATGTTATATAATAATGAGCCAATAAATGCTTATTACTATTCTACATCCTCTGGACTTATCGCTTCCGGACATGAGGTATGGATTACTGAACCAACATTACCCGATCCAATTCCATATTTGATGGGTAATAATTTAACTCGTGATTTAAAAGGAAATATTATTGAATTTGATCCAACAAGCGAAGAGAGTATGTTAAATTTTTTCAAAAGGCTTGATATTGATGTTCCAGATGGCAATAATTATGTTCGCTGGAAAGTAACTTTAACGAAAAATCAAGTTCAAAAAATTTTAAATAAAACTTTAGTTGATATGTATTTCCAATATCCAAATTTAATTTTAACAAAAACAAATGATCAATTTATTAGTACGCCAATTCCAAATGATATTGGTGAAGTACTCGATTTAGTGGTGTCACAACGAGGCCAAAGCGGAGTAGTAATATCGTTAGACGTTGTTACTACTAAAGCAACTTATCGTATAATTAATCAGTATAATATTCGTTTTACTTTGCGAGCGCATAGCAATTATGCTGGAGAGCCAATAACATATCAATTTATTAATTTCAGTAAACACACATATGGTAATCCACAAACCCCACCTAGTTCGGCATTATTATCAGGATTCTTTGCTATCGAAAAAGCAAGTGATGTCTTTACTTTATATGGTGGCGGATTTGGGCATGGTGTTGGTATGAGTCAATACGGTGCAAGTGGTCTAGCTCAAATGGGATATTCATATCAAGATATCTTACAAGCATATTATAGTAATATTGAATTAACTCCTCTAAATTATTTATATACTCCAACAAAAAGTGACATCAGTAAATTTTTTGAAAAAGTAAAATAAATATAAAAAGTCCCTCTAAAAAAATGAGGGACTTTTTTATTAAATTAAAACAATAAAATCGTTTTATTATTTTTTAAATTGTGGTATGATATTAGTAGAATTAATAAAACGCTTAAAACTATTAAATCGGAGGAAATAATGAAAAAAACCGTATTGTATGACCGGCATCTAGAACTAGGTGCAAAGATGGTTGAATTTGGGGGCTTTCTAATGCCGCTAGAGTATAGTTCGATTATTAAAGAACACGTAGCGGTGCGAACTGCTTGTGGATTATTTGATGTTTCACATATGGGAGAGATTTCAATTCGTGGACCACAAGCTGCTGATTTCATTAATTATTTAGTTACATCTAATGTGAAGACGATTCCACCATATCGAATGATTTATGCAATGCTATTACATGATAATGGTGGTATTTTAGACGATTTAATGATTTATAAATTTTTAGATGATGAGTATTTACTAGTGGTTAATGCGGCAAACACCCAACGTGATTTCCAATGGATTGTGAATCATAAAAATGATTATGATGTCATTATTACGGATCTTTCAAATTATTATTCACTCCTAGCTTTACAAGGACCACTAAGTCAAGATGTTTTACAAAAATTAACTAATTTTGACTTAAATGAGTTAAAACCACTAGATTTTCGCACAATTGATATTGCAAATAATGAGTATATAGTATCACGAAGTGGTTATACAGGCGAAGACGGTTTTGAAATTTATGGTACTGATGATGGAATTAAAATATTATTTGAATTATTATTGCAAGATGAACGTGTAACTTTGTGTGGTTTGGGAGCTCGTGATACGTTACGTTTCGAAGCCGGATTACCGCTATATGGTAATGAAATAGGAGATAAAGTTAATCCATTAGAAGTCGGATTGGGATATGCGGTTGATTTTTCTAAGAAATTTATTGGTTCAAATTCATTACAAAAAATCTATGAACAAGGGCCAAAACACAAATTAGTTGGATTAGAACTATTAGATCGAGGAATTGCAAGAACAGGATATGAAGTTTATAAAGATGGCAAACTAATCGGTAATATTACTACCGGATATATGATTCCAGGTACGAATAAATCTTATGCGATGGCCTTGATTAATGATTTAACTTTAAAAAATGGCGATATAGTTAATGTACGTATTCGCAATAAAGACGTTGTTGCCAAAATCCGCAACAAACGTTTCAAAAATAAATAAATTTATGGAGGGAAAATTATGTCAAAAGTAATGGAAGGATTAAAATATACTCATTCTCATGAATGGGTAAAAGTTGAAAATGATATTGCTTTAATTGGAATTACTGATTATGCCCAAGACAGTTTAGGCGATGTAGTATATGTGGATGCTGGAGAAGTTGGTATGATTGTTGAAAAAGATGAGATGTTTGGTTCCATTGAAAGTGTTAAAGCGGCATCAGATTTGTTCTCACCAGTTTCTGGAGAAATTATTGAAATTAATCAAGAGGTTATCGATAATCCAGAATTAATTAATGAAGACTGTTATGCAAACTGGATTATTAAAGTGAGAATGTCAAATCAAGAAGAATTAAACGAGTTAATGGATGCGAGTGAATATCAAGAACATCTAGAATAGGTGAAATTTATGTTCAAATATTTTCCTCATACTAATGAAGACATTCACCAAATGTTAGAAAAAATAGGTGTCAAAAGCCTTGATGAGTTATTTTCTGAAATTCCTTCCGAAATACTACTTAATCGTGATTATAATGTGCCAAGTAGTCATTCAGAACTTGAAATATATTCACATATTAACTCTTTAACAGCTAAAAATACTCAATATACAATTTTTCGCGGTGCTGGCGCCTATGATGTCTATGTTCCAAGCATTATTAGTTATTTAACAAGTAGACAAGAGTTTTTAACTTCATATACACCATATCAACCAGAAATTTCACAGGGAACATTACAATATATTTTTGAGTTTCAAAGTATGATTTGTGAATTAACTGGATTAGATGTAGCTAACGCCTCTATGTATGATGGACCAACTGCCACTGCCGAAAGTATTTTTATGGCTACAAGTGTCACCCGCCGTAACAAAGTCTTATTATCGAGTACATTAAATCCTCGAGTTATTGAAGTAGTTAAAACATATGCCAAATATAAAGGTATTAATATTGAAATGATTAATGAAAAAAATAAAGTATTAGATTTTGAAGATTTACAAAGTAAATTGGATAATGATGTGGCAGCAGTTGTAGTTGGTTATCCAAACTTTTATGGAATATTAGAAGATCATGATAAGGTTCGAAATATATTAACGAATAAAGAGTTATTAATTATGAATGTTGAGCCACGGGCAATGAGTGTTTTAAAAACTCCGGGCGAGTTTGGTGCTGATATTGCTTGTGGTGATGGACAAATGTTAGGAATTCCATTATCTTGTGGTGGACCATATGTAGGATTTATTGCTGCCAAAGACTCACTATTACGTAAAATGCCAGGAAGGATTTGTGGAATGACGACGGATGTCGATGGAAAAAGAGGCTTTGTATTAACGTTACAAGCTCGCGAACAACATATCCGTCGTGAAAAAGCAAATTCTAATATTTGTTCAAACCAATCCTTAATGGCTTTACATACAGTTATTTATATGAGCCTAATGGGTAAAAAAGGGTTACAAGAAGTATCTTTAAAATCTTATTCTAATGCTCATTATTTACATGATGAATTATTAAAAACAAATTTATTTAGTAAAATCACTGATGAAGAGTTTTTTTGTGAATTTGTTCTTCGTTATCACGGTGATGCTAAAGAATTAGAACAAAAACTGTTAGAACATAATATTTTAGGTGGGCTTGTTTTAGATAATAATGATATACTATTTTGCGTGACTGAAAAAAGAACTAAAGAGGAAATGGATTATCTAGTTGATATTATCCGAGGTGACCAATAATGGATAGCCGTTTAATATTTGAAAAATCACACAAAGGACGCTTTGCTTATAGCCTACCTAAACAAGATAATTATTTAGAAATACCAACAAAATTTAAGCGCACAAGTTCCTTAAATATGCCGGAAGTTAGTGAACTTGATGTTGTACGTCATTACACCAACTTATCTCGTAAAAACTATGGTGTTGATCAAGGATTTTATCCTCTTGGATCATGTACAATGAAATATAATCCAAAGATTAATGATTTTGTGGCTAGTAATCCTAGTTTTACTAATCTTCATCCATTGCAACCTGCTGAGTCAATGCAAGGAGCATTAGAAGTATATTATAAAACAGCTAAGTATTTAGCTGAAATTACTGGCATGGATGAAGTCACTTTAAATCCTTATGCTGGTGCGCACGGTGAATTAGTTGGTTTAATGATTATGAAAGAATATCATTATCGTCGTGGTGATTATAAACGCACAAAAGTCATCATTCCTGATAGTGCCCATGGAACTAATCCAGCTAGTGTTAATGTGGCAGGGATGGAAGTTTTAGAAGTAGCTTCAAATCCTGATGGTACTGTTAATATTGAAGACTTAAAAGCTGTTTTAAGTGATGAAGTTGCTGGAATCATGCTAACTAACCCAAATACTTTGGGAATATTTGAAAAGGATATTTTAGCAATAAAAGAACTAGCTCGTCAATATGGAGCATTATTATACTACGATGGTGCTAATCTTAACGCATTACTAGGAATTACTCGTCCTGGTGATATGGGGTTTGATATAGTTCATCTAAATTTACATAAAACTTTCTCTACACCACATGGTGGTGGCGGCCCAGGTAGTGGTCCTGTTGGTGTGAAAAAGGAACTTGCGGAATTGTTACCAAATCCACGAGTTGTTTATGAAGATGGTAAATACCAAATAAAATACTTGCCGACAGCTATCGGACAAATAAGTAATTTCTTTGGGAACTTCTTAGTCGTTTTACGAGCATATACTTATATCTTAACTTTAGGTAAAGAAAATCTAAAATATGTTGGCAAATTAGCAGTTTTAAATGCTAATTATATAAAAGAATCTCTAAAAGATTATTACCAAGTGGCTGTTCCTGGGTTGTGCAAACATGAAGTAGTCTTTAGCGGTCTAAAAAGTAAAGCAGTTTCGACTCTAGATGTGGCAAAACGTCTTTTAGATTATGGTTATCATCCGCCAACAATTTATTTCCCATTAATTGTTCATGAAGCATTGATGGTTGAACCGCCAGAAACTGAATCAAAAGAAATTTTAGATGGATTTATTGAAACAATGAAGACAATCGCTAAAGAAGCTATCGAAAATCCAGAATTATTAAAAACAGCCCCACATAATACTGTAGTTCGTCGTTTAGATGAAGCTACTGCAGCTCGAAAACCAATTTTGAAATATCAAGACATTATTAATAATTAAATAATTGTTGGATTGTTAAAAGGGTTTATAAAGAAAAAGTGCTAAGTACATTAGCACTTTTTTCTATCTTAAAATAAATTGACTTAATTAAGAATTGTGATAAAATATATTAATGTTGAGAGGTTGAGAAAATGACTAGAAAGAATACATTATTTGACAAACAATTTTTAACAAAACTTTTAATCGTCGCTGGACCAGTAATCATCCAACAATTATTACTTCGAACATTTGGAATTGTTGATACGATAATGGTTCGTAGTATTGAACGAGGAATTAGTGGGGTAGGTCTTGCCAATCAATTATCTAATATCGGTTTTACGGTAATGTTTGGGGTAACCGTTGGTGTGGGAATATATATGGCCCAATATTATGGCGAACGTGACTATGAGAATATAAAAAAATCTTTTTCATTATTGATGTTTATTGGGCTTATATTCGGGATAGTATTCTCGTTAATTGGAATTATTTTTCCAACTCAATTTTTAAGTTTGTTTTCGAAAGATACTGAAGTAATAAGCGTTGCAAGAAAATACTTAATAATCGCCTCAATAGGATTTACTCCCAATGTGTTGGCTTTTTGTTATTCAACGGTGTATCGCAATATTCAAAAAACATATATTCCGCTAATTTTTAGTATTACCTCATCATTAATTAATGTCGTGTTAAACTACTTTTTAATCTTTGGACATTGGATTTTTCCAGAATTGGGAATTAAAGGTGCAGCTATTGCCACAACAGTTTCATCATTTATAGGATATTTCTTGAACGTTTTTTATACACGAGTTACAAAACAACCATTTACTCCAAAATTAAGTCATATTAAAGAGTCTTTTAATAAAATTTTTGTTAGTAAGATTTTAAAAAGAACATATCCTTTAGTGATAAATGAAACGTTTTTCTCTATTGGAAGTGCCTTATATGTTGTTTTCTTTAATGCTTTAGGAACTGATTCGTATGAGGGATATCAGATTGCGGAATCGGTAGTATCGGTTATGTTTGTTGTTGGAATGGCGTTAGGTACAGCCGTATCCGCAATGCTTGGAGAAAAACTTGGTTTAAATGAAGAAGAAGAGGCCAAACGTTATGGTAGAAACTTTATTATAATCGGATTAATTGTGGCTATATTGTTAGGAGGCTCTACTTCGGTATTTGCTAAACCATTAGTAAGTTTATTTAGATCAGATAAAACTGAAGCCGCTGCAAACATCGCCGTAACTCTAATGTATGTTTTTGGATTACGTGTGGCTTTAAGAACATTTGTTGTATTATTATACTCAGTCTTTAGAGCCGGTGGTATGAGTCGTTTCGTTATGCTCTTAGATGCAGGAGTAATGTGGTTAGTAGGTTTACCACTTGCATTTGTTTGTTATAGATTTTTAAAAATTCGTGATATTGCTATCTTTTATTTAATATTGCAATTAGAATTAGTCGTTCGGATAATAATTGGCTTTATTGAATACTATCGATATCGTTGGATTGCTAATGTTATTAAAGAAATTTAAGAGCAAAGGATGTCTTTTATTATAAGACACTCCTTTTTCTTTCTAAGGTTTTAATTTTTATTTGAATAGTTTTGGTAAAAGTGATATAATCATATATATAAAAAGGAGGTGCGGACAAACATGGAATTATTTAGACGTTTTTCATCAGGTCTTTTTAGTCCGCGAAGCATAGGTGCATATATTAATGATCGCAAATTATTGACCTTTCTATATTTCATTATTCTTTTATTTATCTCTATTCTTCCGCAGACTATTGAGATTTCACGGATGAATAGAATACCGTATCAATCCCAACAAGAAATTCGTGAATTTTTCAAAACTAAAGAAGAAATACCTTTTAAGGTAGAGAATAATAAATTAGTTAGTCTCCAAAGTGATGTTAAAATTAAATCATACCTTTTAAGCAATCAAATATTGGTAGTTTTTTCGTTAGAAGAAAATATTAATGTTGGGATGAGAAATGCAATCGTCTTCGGGCAAAATGGAGTTTATTTTCAAGTATCTACTTTTAGACAAACATTATTTTTGTATTCTGAATATCAAGAATTTGAATCTTTAGATTTTCGTAATGCCAAAATTAATAATGATGTATTTTGGAACGATATTTTTAAAGTTGCCAATATTGAATATCAAAAAGTATTAACATATATTAAACCAGGATTAATTTTAGGCCTATTGATTTTAAATAGTATTTCGATTTTATTCTTTAGTTTATTATTAGCTTTATTCCAACGTAGCACATTACCAACATATCGCTTTTCTCAAGTGTGGAAACTAGCGATTTATTGTTCGGTTCCATATGTTTTTGGTGTAGTGCTTTCGGAACTGTTTAATTTTAGTTTATTCTCTTTATTAGGATTGATTTTAATGATTATTTATGGTGTTATTTCGAGCCAATCATTAATAAAAGAATAGAGGTTGATTAGTATGAGTTATAATCACATTGAAATAGAAAAAAAATGGCAACAAAGATGGAAAGAAAATAAAACGTTTAAAGTAGACAAATATTCTAATAAGCCGAAATTCTATTGTTTGGATATGTTTCCATATCCAAGTGGCGAAGGAATTCATGTTGGTCATGTCGAAGGGTATGTAGCAACAGATGTATATTCCCGCTTTAAACGTATGCAAGGGTATAATGTTTTACATCCAATGGGTTTTGATGCCTTTGGATTACCTGCTGAACAATATGCGATTAAAACCGGAAATGATCCAGCTGAATTTACTTGGAAAAATATTAATCGTTACATTGAACAATTAGAAAAAATAGGATTTTCATATGACTGGGATGTAATGGTGGCTACTTGCGATCCAGCATATTACAAATGGACGCAATGGATTTTTACAAAATTGTATGAACAAGGCTTAGCCGAATTAAAAGATATAGAAGTTAACTGGTGTGAAGCATTAGGAACAGTACTTGCTAATGAAGAAGTATTAAATATTGATGGGAAAATGGTTAGTGAGCGTGGTCATCACCCAGTTGTTAAACGCCCTATGAAACAATGGGTATTGAAAATTACGAAGTATGCGGAAAGATTGTTGGAAGATTTGGAGTTAATAGATTGGCCAGAAAATGTTAAAGAGATGCAACGTAACTGGATTGGTCGCAGCGAAGGAGCAAAAATTACCTTTAAAGTAGCTGACTCAAACGAATCATTTACAATCTTTACAACTCGTCCAGATACGATTTTTGGTGTTACATATTGTGTACTTGCACCAGAGCATCCATTAGTTCATAAAATTACAACTCCCGATAATTTAGAAAAAGTAAAAAAATATTTGGAAGATGCTAAAGCGAAAAGTGACTTAGATCGTACTGAACTAAATAAAGATAAAACAGGAGTATTCACTGGCGCATATGCTATCAATCCAATTACTAATGAAAAGGTTCCGATTTGGATTGCGGATTATGTGCTAATGAGTTATGGAACTGGGGCAGTAATGGCTGTTCCTGCTCATGACCAACGCGATTATGAATTTGCTAAAAAACATGGTCTTGAAATAAAACAAGTTTTAGAAGGAGATATTTCCGAAGAAGCCTTTGTTGGTGACGCTCCGCATATTAACTCTGACTTTATTAATGGTTTATATAATAAAGAAGCCGTTGAAAAAGTTATTGAATACTTAGAAGCTAATAATCTTGGTAAACGTGATATTAACTATAAATTACGTGACTGGATATTTAGTCGTCAACGTTATTGGGGTGAACCATTCCCAATAATTCACTATGAAGATGGAACAATTGAAGTTCTACCATTAGAACAATTACCGCTAGAATTACCCAAACTTAAAAAAATAGAACCAAGTGCTACTGGTGAAAGCCCATTAGCAAATGCCAAAGACTGGTTATATGTTGTTCGCAAAGACGGTGTTAAAGGTCGTCGCGAAACAAATACTATGCCACAATGGGCGGGTAGTTGTTGGTACTATATTGCCTATATTATGCGTGAAAAAGATGGCTACTTAGATTTAACTAAACCAGAAGTACAAGATCTAATTAATAAATGGTTACCAGTTGACTTATATGTTGGTGGAACTGAACATGCTGTATTACACTTACTATATGCTCGCTTCTGGCATAAAGTTTTATATGATTTAGGAATTGTTAAATCCAAAGAACCATTCCAAAAATTGTTTAACCAAGGAATGATTCTTGGGGCAGATAACGAAAAAATGAGTAAGTCAAAAGGTAATGTTGTTAATCCAGATGACATTATTGAAGAATATGGTGCTGACACATTACGCCTTTATGAAATGTTCATGGGTCCACTTGAATCAGAAAAACCATGGTCAACAACTGGTATTGAGGGGCCTCGTCGTTTCTTAGAACGGGTATATCGTCTATATACTGAAATTGCTACAATCGTTGATGAAAACGAAAAACTTGAAAAAATTTATCATCAAACAGTTAAAAAAGTTACTGAAGACTATGATAACTTACGCTTCAATACCGCTATTAGCCAAATGATGATTTTCATTAACGAATGTTATAAAAACCCACAAATCCCTTATGAATACCTTCATGGTTTCTTAAAACTTTTAAACCCACTAGCTCCACATTTAACCGAAGAACTAAATGAAATGGTATTAAATAATACCGAAGAGCTAGCATATTCAGAATGGCCTAAATACGATTTAGCCAAAACAATTGATGATGAAATTACTGTTATTTTACAAGTTAACGGACGAGTTCGTGAACGAATTCAAGTTCCAAATAATTTAGACAAAGATACATTAGAAAAACTTGCATTAGAAAACGAAACAATAAAAAATTATATTAAAGATAGTCCAGTTAAAAAAGTTATTGTTGTTCCGAATAAGTTAGTAAATATTGTTATTTAAGTGGTCTTATAAGACCACTTTTTTATATTTGATAAAATAAATACAATTATAAAATCATTTATAAAAAAAGATTAAATGTAGATATGATTTCTAAAACTCTAAAATACATAAAATTTGATTTAATATATTGAAAAGCAAGTAAATAAATAAAAACATCATAATATATTAAAGGGTGATTAATATTTTGTCCAAAAAACAACCGAAGAACTCTTTTTAATATTATTGATTTCTATAAGTGCGATTGTAAATATTTAAAAAAAGATGAAGTAATTAAAATTGGCAAATCAACAATTTATATTTTATACGAACTAGATCAATGTAAATATTTATTTTCTGATTATGAACAGCAGATTCTAATGATTTTTAATAAAAAGATAAGTCAAATCATACATATTATTAGTAAATATCGAGAAGTTTTATTTTTATGGCTAGATGATGTTAGTAATTTAAATAAATATTTCTTGTTATTAGATAGCTTTATTGATGATTATCAAATAATACTAATATTAGCTCCCCAATAAAAAATTGTTAAATATTTGCAATTATCTTTTTTTAGCATTATAATATAAGTGTAAATATAATTATAAGGAGTGGTGATTTTGAAAGTAATCGTCCGGGGAAAAAATAAGTTTGTTCCTAGTCAAGCAATTAATGATTATGCAATAGGAAAAATTCAAAAGTTGAATCAGTATTTTCGAAACAGTGATGATATTACTGCCACAGTTTTATGTAAAGTATATGATACTTACCACACTGTTGAAGTTACCATCCCAACAAAACACTTTATTTTACGGGCTGAAGTAAAAGCGGATACGGTTTATGCTGCAATCGATTTAGCAATTGATAAATTGGAATCACAAATTCGTAAACATAAATCAAGAATTTATAAAAGTATTCAAAGAAGAACTGGCGTCGCCGGGCATTACTCTCAAAACTCAGATTTTGATATTAATGCCATTGAAAGTGAAATCTTAGCGACTAATTTAGTTAAAAATAAACAAATTGAATTGCAACCAATGACTCCTGAAGAAGCGATTTTACAAATGGAATTATTAGGACATAAATTTTTCGTTTTCCAAAATAGTGATACAAATCGTGTATCAGTGGTATATGTTCGTGAAGATGGCGATTATGGAATAATTGATACAAAAGTTAACTAAACAGTAATTTTATAGTGATTCACCCTATGGTGAATCACTATTTTTTTATTGGACAACCGTGTATTTTCGTCACGATTTCACTACATTAGAAAATAAAAAATAAATTACCAGCAAAAGTCCCTATGTTTTTTCCGCACCCCTCTTCTCTATAATGTCTATAGTTTTTACCTCTGCTATAATATCCATGCAATCAAGTATTAACACTGTACCTAGTATAATGGCATTTATTTTATTAGCGTGATAGATTATTTTCTTATTATTTTACCAACTATTCCTTCAGTTCGATATATTAGCAATTTGAATAAATCAATAACGATTATCAAATAAATTTTTCCTCACACGATATACAGCCAAGTTAGTTTTGTAATGACTAATTTGGCTATTTAAATGTTTGGAATAACGATTGCTATATAAAAATAGCATTTTATCATCGAAAAGATAGCATACATTTTATAAAAAATTTGCAGAATCTTTACCTATTAAAAACCTTGTCAAAACTATCATAAAATGGTATGATAATAATAGTATTGAAAGGAAGTGTACTTAATGTTTAAAGCATTATTTGACAGCAGTTATCGGGAATTTAAAAGATTAACTAAAATTGCTAAAAAAATTGATGATTTAGCTGAAGAATATAAAAAGAAAACTGATGAAGAATTACAAAATCAAACAAATATTTTTAGACAACGCTTAGCTAATGGCGAAACAGAAGAAGATATTTTAGTTGAAGCTTTTGCGACGGTGCGTGAAGCATCAACCCGAGTTTTAGGAATGACTCCATTTTTCGTCCAAATCATCGGCGCATTAGCAATGCATTACGGGAATATTGCGGAAATGAAGACTGGTGAAGGGAAAACTTTAACCGCAACTATGACTGCTTATTTAAATGCATTACGCGGTGAAGGAGTTCATATCGTTACCGTTAACGAATACTTAGCAACTCGTGATGCCACCGAAATGGGACAATTGTTTAAGTGGTTAGGTTTAACGGTTGGGCTAAATTTACGTGGTTTATCTCCTGAAGAGAAAAAGCAACAATACCTATGTGATATCATGTATTCTACCAACAATGAATTAGGATTTGACTACTTACGTGATCACATGGTTTTATATAAAGAGCATATTGTGCAACGCCCATTAAATTTCGCAATTATTGATGAGGTTGACTCGATATTAATTGACGAAGCCCGTACACCATTAATTATCTCTGGGGCTACTAAAGAAACAGCCAACTTATATCGTCAAGCAGATATATTTGTTAAAAATTTACGTGAAAATGAAGATTATACAGTTGATATTAAAATTAAACATGTTGTTTTAACTGAAAAAGGAATTGAGAAAGCTGAAAGATTTTTCAAAATTGATAACTTATTTGATGTTCGCCATGTAGTATTGTTACATCATATAAATAATGCATTACGAGCAAACTATATTATGCAACGTGATGTTGACTATGTAGTTCAAGATGGAAAAGTTATTATTGTTGACCAATTTACTGGACGTTTAATGCATGGACGTCAATATAGTGAAGGATTACATCAAGCCATTGAAGCTAAAGAAAATGTTGAAATCAAGAAAGAAACTCGAACTGTTGCCACAATCACTTTCCAAAATTACTTTAGAATGTATAAGAAACTTGCAGGGATGACTGGTACAGCTAAAACTGAAGAAGAAGAGTTTCGTAATATCTATAATATGTATGTTATTGAAATTCCAACGAACAAACCGGTAATTCGTATTGATGATACTGATTCAATGTTTTTGACTGCTAAAGCTAAATATAAAGCGATTGCGGATGACATTGAGGAACGTCATCGTCGTGGTCAACC
>LFRM01252956.1_pt1 | contig 21727 bp, 19 predicted proteins | sample 618341 | NCBI WGS metagenome assembly LFRM01 (sample SAMN03654438, study PRJNA283298) | anaerobic digester metagenome | isolation source: pool of bioreactors CSTR01a, CSTR02a, and CSTR03a thermophilic anaerobic... | place: Denmark: Kgs. Lyngby | collected 2014-05-21 | reverse complement strand
CTATCTGCAAGGCAAAAGAAGGTGCCTTCAAATTTGAAGACACCTCTCTTTACATTCGGTTTATTTACTCTTCGGTTTATCTCTACCCCAAGAATTGACATAGAGCCAGTTTTCTAAAAATTACACCGAAAACAGTTTTTCATATATATTGTTAAATAACTGTTTTTTGTTATTCAATATTTCATTTTTGCGTGGATAAAATTTCTTTTTTATCTTTATTAATTCCGTTGCCTGTTCATAGCCTGAAATCCGGCCTGAAGTTACTGCACCGATTATAGCTGCTCCAAACAAAGCTGCTTCAGGATTCTCAGGAATCACCACAGGAATACCGGTGATATCAGCTTTTAACTGATTCCAGAAATCAGATTTTGCTCCGCCTCCAGTGGTAATTATTTCAGCAGGTATTATGCCCAGATCTCTTAATGCATCTATGTTCTTATCAAGCAGGAAAGCAACGCCTTCCATTACGGCAGCTGCCAGGCTTACTTCATCATGCTCCGATTTAAGTCCATAAAAAACTCCTAAAGCATTTCTATTAAACTCGGGAGAATTAACCCCAACAATATATGGCAGAAAAACCAGGTTTTTATCCGGCTGACGCTGAGAAGCAAGTTCATCCAGATCTTTGAACGATTTATCCTTGGCAAAATTATCCCTGTACCACTCAAGGCTTATGCCTCCACTCTCGCAGACAGGCAGATACACATAACTGTCAGGAAAAGGACCGTAATGACAAGGAATTGTGCCCTTGTCAGTTCGAAAACTGTCCGCAATAGCGGCTATAGCAAGAACAGTCCCGGTAGATTCACTTACCTTTCCTTTTTTGATATTGCCGGTTCCAATCATGCCGGCGAAATGATCCAGCGTACCACAGTTAACAATCGAATCATGCGACAAGTTGATTTGTTCAGCAACCTTTCTCCTTATAGTTCCCAGTTCAGTGCAAGGTTCCACCAATTCCGGGAAATTAGACGGAACTGCGCCGACATAATCCAGTATTTCATCCCAATATCCTTTTTTCTGAATATCAAGATAATGTGTGAAATTATAAATAGAATATTCGCCTGCTATCCTGCCACATAAACGATAGGATATGTAGTCCTTAATCATCAAATACCTTACATTCTCACCTGTCAGTTCCGGTGCATGGTTTTTAAACCACAAAAGCTTTGTTATTGGGAATGTCTCCGTAACATAACTTTGCCCTGTTATACTATAACGCTCTTTCTGAGGAAAATGTTCTTCAATGATTTTGGTTTCTTCAGCGCTCCTGGTATCCATCCAGGAAATTGCATTTGTTATAGGTCTGTAGTATTCATCGGTTACAACCAATGATTCTGCCTGCCCGGTTAATACTATGTAATGCTTCTCACAACTGTCGCCAAAGGCTTCTGTCACACAATCTTTCAAGATCTGCAATAATAGATTAAAATATTCATCTGCATTAAACTCTACTATTCCTCCTGTCCCCATAAGATATTTCACCTTTATCCCTTTAAAGGATAAAGGTGAAATATCATTACTGTAACAACCTACTTTTATATTGGTTGTTCCAAGGTCAATGGATATGTATCCCATATCAGTATCCTACAGTCTCCCAGAAATCAAATGGTGCTGCAAGTTCTTCGCTAACATACACCTGGGTTTTCAGGAGTTGTAAGATAGAACTTGGGACAAGAGGTGTAACAGGACCATGCAGTATCAATCTGGATACCATTCTCTGCCATGAAACAAATGTACCGGAGGTCAACAGAGCATGCAGCTCTATTCTTTCTTTTGCATTAACAACATCAAGCGGACCTATGGTAGCAGCTTTGGGCGGTACGGCTGCAATATATCCGGACTGACCAAAAATTCCATGCAGAGAATTCTGTGCTATGGTCAATGGATGCAGACTAATAATTCTGGCAGGCTGCTTCATGTATTCCTCTATGTCATCAGTTATAAATTCCTCTACGGGATCAACGAATGCTATATGACCTGCCCAGCCAGGGCTGGAATAACATACATCTGCACCGCCTTCACTAACATCAGTGATTAATTGTGAATAATAGCTGATATTCTTGTTGGTCGGATAATGTACGTTTCCCATCGGCATTCTCAATTCAGGATCGATAGCATATACAAAGTACTTAAGCATGGAACGGACAAAACCGCATTTGTAGGTTTCCGGTGCAATATTTCCATCTTCATCTGCCCACTCATCCATTGCAAATATATGCACATTGCGGCAATTTACCCTGTGATAATTGATCAATTCTGCCACCGGTAGATATGTCTCCGGTTCCGGATTACCCAATATAAGAGTTACTTTTTTGTTATGATCATCCGATTCCTTAATCTTGTTGAAAATATGCCCGATTACTATTGGGTGGGGATTCATGTGAACTTTAATCTTAAAATCGGGATTTGAATGTTTCTCCAAATCCTTGCCGCTAAGCTTCCGCAGCCTTTCACAGACCTCCCTGTCCTTGAAAGGAACAAAATCTGCCGGCGTGAACTTAAAATCCGTTGCTGGGTCAACTTTAATGTAATCCATAAATACACACTCCTTTTTAATTTATTATATTACCATCTAAAATTACTGTCTTAACATTCATCTTATGATCTACTATGATCAAATCTGCATCAAAACCTTTTGCAATCTTACCCTTTGATTTAAATCCAAGCAGCCTGGCAGGATTGGTAGATGCAAACCTAAATATGTCACACAGGCTTGAGCCAGTATGTATCATCATATTACGGCAGGCTACATCCAGAGTAAGTTTGGATCCGGCTATTTCACCCTGATGATCAAAATTGATGTCTGTAACGCCTTCATATCCCGGCGGAACCGGACCGTCAAATACGCATGCGTCAGAAATAAGAATAATCTTGTCCTTACCTTTAATTTTGAGAACCAGCCTCAGCATATAAGGATCTACATGAATCCCTCTTCTGTCACATATTAATTCAGCATAAATATCATCATTATAATTTACGGTTTCATCCACACATACACCTCTGCACTCAGGATACTTGGGCAGATCGCCTGTGGCATTGGTATGGTGAGTTGCAAGCCTTAATCCATAAGGCATCAGGCATTCAATCTGTGCAGGAGATGCTTCGCTGTGAGCTACCGAGAATACTATATCCGGAATTGCCTTTTTGACATCAAGGACAAATTGCTCAATATTCTCACGTTCGGGAGCCAAACACCATACTTTGGCAAAATCCCTTGCAGCCTCAATTAAGGGCATATAGTCATCCGGGTCAATTGGACCTTTCCAAGGATTGTTTTCTCTGTCTGCCCCAAATTTCGGATTAAGATAAGGAGCTTCCATATAAAGACCCCTTATTATCTTGCCTTCCTCGGTTTTGCTCTTTTCCTTGATAAATGCTATCTGTTCCAGCAGCTGATCTCTTGTCATATTGAAATAAACTGTGGGCATAACTGATGTAGTACCGTGAATAAGATGTGCCCTGGCTGCTTTTACGGGGTCTTCATAGAACCAGTATTCACCGCCGGCATGTGTGTGAATATCGATGAGACCGGGCCCAACATAATTTCCGCCTGCATCGATAACCTCACAATTATCCGGCACTTTAACCTCTGCTGCGCTGCCGAAATCTACAATCTTGCCGTCAGAAATAAGTATTACTCCATCTTCAATATAATGATCAAGCATCACAATTTCACAATTGATAATCGCCTTCATTCGCATTGCCCCATTTATAATAATATAGATTTAAAAAAATTCTTCTATTAACTAACGAAAATATTATTTGACTATGAAATAATCTTCCATACACAAAGTGGCAGCACCTACGGCTGTAGCCAGACTCCCCAGCTTTGATGCTTCTATTGTTATATCCTTTATCATTTCCGGAATCGCTTCTTTTTCGACTGTATTGACGATTTCTCTAAATGTTATGTCATTACCTTGTATCAACCGGCCTCCGACAATAATTTTTGATGGATTCAATATACTTATTGAATTTATAATTCCAATAGCTATGTATCTGCCTGCATTTCTCAATAGCTCGTAACATTTTTCATCTCCATTTTTTGCAGCGACGATAATTTCTTTGACAGTTGGTTTTTTTGTATTTTTATTGGTTGCTTCATACAGCATGGGACTCAAATTATTGTCCAGCAATTCGACAGCAAAGTTGCTCAATGCCCATCCTGAAGCAATAGACTCTATACATCCGTTTCTGCCGCAGGTACAGGGCGGCCCGTCCACCTTAACAATTGTATGCCCTACCTCACCACTCATTCCCATGGAACCGCAAAATACCTGTCCATTAATTACAATGCCACAGCCTATTCCCAATCCGAGATCAAATACAATAAAATCATTCACGTTTTTACCGGCTCCATAACGCAGCTCTGCCAAAGCCATAAGCCGGGAACAATCATCAACCAGAATCTCTTTTCCATACTTATCGTTAAATAGTTTTGCAAGAGGCAGATTGCGCCATCCCTGTATGTTTTCCGCCAGTTTAGCTTCACCGGTTTTGCTATCTACGTAGCCAGGAAAAGCCAAGCCAATCTTATCTATTTCATCTATTGTGAACCCTGACTTTCTCAAAAGCTCATCAATGATCAGCTTGCATAACTGCATCAATATGTCAGAATTCATACTTTCAATATCTATGTTGTGAGAACAAATAACTTTTCCTGTATAATCCAAAATCACTCCTGAAATGTGTGTTCCACCGATATCAAGACCAATGTTATAGCAGAATGATCCATTCAATGCTAAATTCTCTTTAGGCCGGCCTACTCCGCTGTTGCTTTTGGATACCACTTTAACCTCGCCATTTTCAAGCATCTCATTTATTATATTTGTAATGGTCTTTTTGTCTAAATTGGCTTTAGCTGAAAGCTCGATCCTTGAACACGATTCCTGATCGCGAAGTATGCTGCGTACCTTCTTCATATTATATGAACGTAGAAATGCCTGATCACTTTTAGAATATTTGCTTGTCATATATTGCCATTTCCCTTTAAAACTGTGTATTTAATATTCAATAATATATTCATCTATATAATAATAGATTAGTTCTATTAAGTCAAGGCTTTTTNNTTTTTATTATATTTGTAATAAAATAATAAATAAATTATATTACTTTTGTATAATCTATAAAAGAAAACTTTATTACGGATTAAAGGTGCAATACTCTTTCCGCATTCTCATAATATATCTTTCGCAAAGCATCATCAGGCAATCCTATGCCGTAGATGTGCCAATTGCCGAGAATTCCGTCAGGATGCTTAAAATACTCGTCAAAAGTTTCCAGAAAACGATAATGTGCCGGGTATATCTCATTCGGATCATTACCTGACATATAATCAGTGCCAAACATTATGCGGTCCGCATATTTTTCGAAAAATTTCTTTGCTGTATAAGGTTGTCTTCCCAACTGATATACTCTTGCAGCAATATCAATATACATATTGGGATACTTGTCAAGACATTTTCCTACAAACTCAAGATTTTCAGCATACGAACCAACATGTGCAATTACAAATGTAGTATTAGGATTTTGTTCCAGCAGATTTTGTTGCTGTTCCATAAGCTCTTCAAAGGTGAACATACCCGGTTCTATGAAAGACCATTCAGGATGCATTTTCAAACAATCATATTTCTCATTAAGCTCATCTACCGGCTTGAAAAAGGGTGGAGGATCACCGATATGAATAATAACCGGCAAATCCAATTCTGCCGAAGCTTGCCAAATGCATTTCAGCCTTTCATCATCTACCGGAATATATTTATCATTCTTGTCTTTCAGATACAAAGACAGATCTTTCCATATCTTAATTCCCTTTGCACCTTTTGCTTTGTTATCCCTAAGAGTCTTCCATACCATACTCTCAAAGCCAGGTTCATCCAGTTTTGAATAATCCACTGAACCGAAAACTGCTACAAAGTCTTCATGTGGATGGATTTTATTTAACAGCTTATCATAACTTTCATCCCACACTAACTCCAGAGTAGCTACTTTTTTTACGCCGGCTTCCTTCAATTTTTCTATGGTTTCGGATGTATCATACATATCCACATAAGCATCACCGCGCAGCATAGGACCAAAATGGGTGTGCATATCTATAATAGGAAATTTCGGTCCTTTAATCTCAGTACGTTTAACTCTCAGCTCGCAAATTGGTTCAATTCTGTCTATGGCAACAGGATTAAATGGTTTGTTAGTCATATGTAAACCTCCCATATATTAAATTCTTTCAACTTCTATATTTAGATTATAGGTTTCTGAGCTGTTTGGCTTAACATAGGAAATGTATTCGTTCCTGTTAATTGAATCGGGAATCCCAATCCACGGTTCCAAACAGATAGAATCATGGTTTTCTGTATAAACAACAAGTGTTTTATAAACTTCATCAAAGCTTAAAGTAACACCATATCCGTCTGCCTTATTTATTAATGCAAAACTGTAATCAAGTGGATCACAATATACATTATCAAGCCTTTCAGTTAGATCAATCGGTTTATTATGCTTATGGAAACGGCAGTTTATATAATCATAATGCCGTTGATAATTCTGTGAAAACTCAAGTGCTTTTTTGTCTGATACTGCAAAATACGGATGCCAGCCCATCGAATGAGGCATATCCTGTTCTGATTCATTAATCACCGTGGCTTCTATCCTAAGCGTGCCCCTTACAACAGAATATTTTACTTTGAATTTAAATTTAAAAGGGTAGGTTCCTTTCATTAAAGAGTCTGAATTGTCTGTCCAAAGTGTTGTGGAATTGTCAGTTATTTCCTCCACGGCAAAAGGAATGTCTTTTACAAATCCATGCATAGGCATATGATAAGATTTGCCGTTAAGTTTATACCTATTGTTCTGAGTTCTGCCGGAAAAAGGGAATAAAATCGGAATCCCGCCTGCCAGTACGTTTGCTAATCCCAGCTTTGATTCATCAATTCTTAAAACATTTACTCCGTCGATTTTTAATCTTCCCACCATTCCCCCATGTTCCGGATATATATCAGCAGACAGGCCGCCAAAACTGTCCTCTATCGTAATTACATTCACCGGCTGTACCCCCTTACAAACCAAAAAATTCATACATGGTTTCTGCACACTGGCTGAAATCTTTTGCACCCTTTCCGTCTTTTAAACTGGTCCGCAAAAGATTAAGGATCCCGTCAAGAGCAAATGCAGGCACATTAAATTCCTCATAAAGCTTTTTGACATAGACCATGTCTTTTAATCCCAGTTTCAGGGCAAAATCCATGCGATAATCACGGTTGACTATCTTTTTTCCGTAAAAATCAAATATCCAATTCCCCAAAAAACTTTCATTCATAATTTCAAACAGATTCTTTGTGTCAATGCCCATCTTCTCCATCAAAGGAAACATTTGAGCTGCAATAACCGCATAAGAAAGCCCCATAAAATTCATTGCCAGTTTAATGGCGTGGGCATTTCCGGATTCTCCGGCATATTCTATAGGGTTGGCAAAGCATGCAAGCAGGTCCATAACCTTATCAACTTCCTCCTTATCTCCGGCAACCATACAGGGAGCATTTCCTGCTGCTACATCAGCCGGTCCGCCCATCAACGGTGCATCTATAAAGGCACCACCCTCAGCCTTAAAATGTCTGTATAATTCTTTGGTTGCCAGCGGAAAGCTGGTTGACAGGTCAATAACCGTTTTTCCGTCTACTTCCTCGTTAAAAAACTCGTTCGTTACTTCTTTAACTACATCCGAGTCGGGTAGAGAAAGAAATGTTACATCGCTGTTTCTGAATACTTCTGATGCTGATTTTGCTAAATCAGCACGTCCTGAAAAGTATTTCAGGTTTTCCTCTGATATGTCATATACGGCCATAGGACAACCGCTTTTTCTGATAAGATTTTCGCATATCCCCCTGCCCATTGCACCAACACCGACAAAACCTAATCTTCTCAAGACAACATCTCCTTTTTTTTGATAACTAATACTACCTTATCGAATAAAGCAGGATATAAAAGAAATGAACGGAGTTGTCCTGACCCATTGGTTGCTAAATATATTATATTACTGTACCCGTACAATGTAAATGCACAGTATGCAATAATATGTGCTTTTTCAATTATATTTTATGCACTTTGCTCAGTACATTCTTTCTTTTACAAACAAAGCAATACCGCAGGATAACGGTATTGCTTTGTCCAATTATGTCGTATAGACAACTGACGGAGCAGTTTAATGCTTCATATGGCTTATATAATTAGAAGTAAATAATTTATTCATCTGTTCAATCCCCATATAGCATACTCTTAAATTCACTGGAAAGCCCGAAATTCATCTTTTCAGAGGCTCTGCGCAGCATATTCGCATCCAATTCATGATATATTGTATCAGGGGAAGTAACTGTCAGATTGGATACAAAACTGCCCAGTTCAACAGCGCTTTTCAGCGGTGTCTCACCGAATCTGTTATCATCTACTCCTTTTGTCAACCGGAGCCCGCATGTCAGACCGGCTATGACTCCACCAAGCAATGCATCACCTGCACCGGCAGTGGAAACTACATCGTCGGATTCTGTAAAAACAGAGGTGTGTTCCAGCCTGCCTTTATGCCAGGTATAACAACCCTCTGCACCGCTGGTTACAATGAGCATTATATCCGGATTATCCTTCATGAGCCGATCAGCACATTTTTTTGCTATTTCAGCTGAAGTCAAGCCTTCACCGGTATCACCAATTACAGCAAGAGCTTCGTCAATATTGAGGGCAAACAGATCCACCAGTTCAATTCCTCCGAGGGATATAAAATCTGAGGCCTCTGCAGACAAAAACGAACAAATATTGAAACTGCCTCTTTTTCTTCCGTATTCCAGTATCCTAATCCTGGGATCCAATGGTACTTCCGGAACAGACAGGATTATCTCATCTGCACCGTCATCCGGCATATTTGAAAAAAATTCATCAATATCTTCCTTATTGACCATATCTGCCGCTGAATTACTGGTAGTGATATTTCCACCGCTTTTATCCGGATACTGGAAACACACACTGAATAGTGTAGGTTTATCGGCTATCTGTAACACACCTCTTACATCCATGCCCGCATTCTTCATTTCCTTTAACAGCTCGGTGCCGGTTTCATCAAAGCCTACTTTCCCGATCGGATAGGAACTAAATCCCCTTTTGCCGCTGCCAAGTAGAACAGTTACATAGTGAGTAATAATATGAAGTTTGCAATAATCTTTATACGGCATAAGTTTTCCACTGCGACTTTCATTGCGTCCCAATGTATGATTTCCATCCAAATTGAAAACCAAACCCGATCCTATACCGCCGGTTCCTATTAGCCTTGTATATCTGTACTTGTCTCCTTTAATGGGTGACAGCCAGTTACTCATACATTTGCTCCTCTTATTTCCCAGTCAGGATGCAAGGAAATGGGATGACGGGCGGTGTCTATGGTCGCAGTCAAAAGAGCATCAGGATGTTCCTGCAGCAATGTTATGGGATATTCAGGGGTCACATCCGAAAAGAGTGCGACCCTAAAAGCTGTCTGTTTCCAAGCTCCGGTATCGCTGAACAGGCGGACTTTCTTGGCCGACAGACATTCCTTTACGCCCAGGGTAATGGACATGGGAGGAACAAACTGGTATGCGCCGCCATAGGTACGTTGAGCCAAAGCCAAGATAGTATCAATATTGTTCTCCTGAATGCGTATTGATGAATTTCTTACCTCATCGATGGTGACCTGGGAATAGGGATGCCTTCGGGCCTGATTATATGCAATATGTCCGTCTTGTCCCCAGCCTCCCATAGTGAGGTCGATAGGAGCCTCATATATTTTTTCCCGCAGAAAATCTATCTTTGAAACTTCAGGGAAAAACCGCTGTTCCTCCGGTACAGCCAGTTCTTCGTCTATGGGATCATAAAAATTCTTCTCCATAGCACTTCTGAAATTATATGGGTCGTTTTTAGCCAAAGGCTTTCCTTCCCAGTCCAAGCAATCATCCATGTGGAATACATACAAGTTCTTAAGCGAAACCCTTTCAGTATTTACTATTCTGGCAAAAGGCTCATACCAACAGCTCGGTCCGCAAGGAACGATTGCTCGATATATGCGTCCTTCCTCGTTTGCCTTTTTGATTTCATTCACAAACTCTCTGGCCATCAGCTCGCCCATCTCTTTCGAATCCTTTACCAGGCGGAAAGGTACCTTCAGATCAGGATGACCTTCCAGTTCCTCCACTGGTATGCTGCACCATTTGTAAAGATCTCTTTTGCTTATACTGCTCATTACAATCTCCCCTTTACTGCTTTTAGTTTTTGTCCGTAATAGTGTGCATCCGGCCTTTGTTTGCACAATAAATGATTATCCATGCATTCACGGAATTCACAAATCAATCTTTATTAAATGCATGCTTTTCTAAACTTCAGCATTCTGTATAGCTACTTACGTTTTGCAGCTTTTTTAAACAATACTCTTATAAATTTCTACGTAAGACTCTACAAAATACTGAACCTGCTTTCTATACAGATCCTCATGCCTGTCATCATTCTCCAGGAATTGTTTGGCCTTTATCAGCTCTTCCAGTGTATCAAATTCAGCTTCCCAGATAAGTGTATTCTCTGGTTCACGGCCCATATACGGTGTATATCTCCTGCCTTTAGGGAACTCAGGATACTTCTGTTCATATTCATGAAACTTACGTTCCAGTTCCATGAACGCTTCGGTATTTTTCTGCTGAAATCTCTGAACAAATCTTAGTTTATAAGCCAATGAACTATCACCTCGAATAATTTAAATATTTATTCAATTTAACCTAAATAATCGATGTCGATTATCACTTATCGTATTTTGCTATTATGTCAGCCGTACCTGAAATCTCATAATAATCTCTGATTATTACCCTTGTTTTTTCATAAACCGCTTCTCTTGCTTCTTCAACATTTCCTCTCACTATTTCCTTTTCATATACAGCTCTTAATTCAGAACCTACATTTATTTTTGCAATTCCGTTTTTGATTGCATCCATAATATAGTGTTTAGGTATACCGGAACCTCCGTGTAACACAAGAGGTATGCCCGTTGCCTCCTTCAACCTCTGTAAGTGCTGAATATTCAGCCTGCTGGCAGGCTTTTCCCGGCCTTTGGTAGCCTCAGATATAGCACCATGTATATTGCCTATTGCCACGGAAAGCCAATCACACCCAGTTTCTCCAACAAATCTGGCTGCATCATCTATCTTCGTAAACCCCATACCGCTTTCAAAAATCTCGTCGTAAGGGGGGAGAGGCCCGGATTCATGTCCAAACACAGCACCCAGTTCAGCTTCGCATGGAATTTCTGCCTGATGAGCTAATTCACATATTTCCTTCGTATGCCTTATATTTTCTTCCAAAGAAAGACGGGAACCATCTATCATCACCGATTCATATCCAATATCTATAGCTTCTTTGATAATACTGGGATAATCAACCCATTCATTGTCTTCATCGAGTACAGGAATATGATCCAGATGTATACGGGTATGCTTTATGTCTTTCCATTTCTGATATTCGTTATAGACAGCTTTGGGACTCCTGGATTCAATTCTTTTCCATTCAATTCTGGCCACTTGAATGAGAGCAAAGGAGTTTTCATCCTTTACAGCTTCAATAATCGGTTTTACCATGGGGAGATAAGGGATATTAAATGCAGGAATTACAAAGCCATTTTTCCATGCTATGTCAATTATCTGCTTTGTATTTAACATATCATTTCCTCATTTCATTTGTATATATGCTGTTACCTTACCTTCTTGAGCAAATCATAAAGAAGTCTATACTTTTCATATCTTTCGTTATAATATTTGTTTGCTTTTTCATCAGGATAGTAACAAGTTTTGATTTTGTTTAAAGTATTGGCAGCTTCCTGAACAGAAGAATAACAGCCTGATGCCACTCCGGCCAAAATAGCGGTGCCAAGTGTTCCGGCTTCCTCATAACTCATTGCAACAACCTTCTTGCCAAAAATATCAGCCCTAATCTGAAGCCATTGTGGAGATCTGGACCCTCCACCTACTGTCAGCAGCTCATCGATGGGGATGTCATTGGCTTCAAGCGTTTCTATGTTATATTTCATTTCATGTGCCTCGCCCTCCATACATGCCCGGTAGATTTCTCCTCTGCTGGTGCTTAAAGTAAGGTTTACTATCGCACCGTATGCATGTATATCCGGTCTGGGCGTTGGAGATCCTGTAAAGTGGGGGAGAACAAAAATATTAGTTGGATCTTCAGGTATTTCTTCATCCAGGATTTTATATATTTGCTGGTTATTCGCTTCAGCTATTTCCTTGTCTTTTTTTGCAAAAGTGTCTCTGAACCATTTTAGCAAAGATCCGCCTGTCATATTAAAAGCATAGGTTACATACATATCTTCAAAAAGATACGGTATGCTGGCATATGAAGCCTCCATCATGCTTTTGTTTAATCTCGGACCTCTAAAAACAGGAGTAATGCAGTCTACGGTACCTATTCCGTTAACGGCCTGTCCTTCTTTTGTTACACCGGTACCAATCGCCACCATTATCTGATCATGTCCCCCAAGTACCAGCTTAATACCCTTATTAACGCCAAGTTCATCGGCTATTGAGGGCAATATTTCCCCGACAACAGTGCCGCTTACCCTGGTTTCAGGAAAAATTTCCATATCCAGGCCTGCACACTCGATTATTCTGCTTGACCACTGCTTTTCTGTAATATTGAAACACATTGTTCTGGCTGCAAGAGAGTAATCCGAAACATATTGCCCGCCCAGCTTGTGCAGTATATAATCGCCGTAAAATAAGATCTTATGGATTCTGGCATATACCCGGGGCATATTTCTCTGCTGCCACATCAGTTTGCATACAGAATACATAGAATGAGGAGGATGACCAGTTATATTCATTATTTCTTCCGGGCCAAGCTTTTCAATCAGGTCTTCACACTCTTTTTCGCCTCTCTTATCCATGTATATTGGACTGTTGCCAAGTTCCTTTCCATCTTTGTCAAGCATGACAAATGCTTCGCCCAGTGAAGAAACGCATAATGCTTTTATAGTAACATTTCCTGCTTTGGCATATGCCCTGCTGATTATTTCCTTGACGGCGTTCCATACCGTTATCGGATTAATTTCATAGTGCCCATCCCCGTCAGAGATTACATCATATTCCTTATAGGCATATGACATAACCTTTCCCTGTTCGTCAAATATTGTAGCTTTTGCTCCGGTAGTGCCTATATCCAATCCCATTAAAGCCATTTTACTCACCACCAATATTACATAAGAATTCATCCAAATGCTTATTTCCTTCAATAATGCCTATTTCGATTCGAAATGTTTTTTCTTCATGAGCCTTTAAAACCGGAAGCAATCCCTTATCACGCAATTCATTCCTGGATAAGCACAGGGTGTTTGACGGTTCCAATGCTAGCACATAATCAACTTCATCTTCAAGTTTCCAATGCATCAAGTAAGGCAGAGATTTGGGATCAAACTTTATATATACCCCCAAACCATCCATCAAGTTCCTGTTGTATATTGCTGCATAGACAAATTCCCTGGCACCATCAAACTCATACCAATAATTCTTTTCAAAATTATTACTGTCAGGTTCTCTGAATGAGCACAGTTCATCAATATATTTTTGTGAATATTCATCAAATGAATAAACCCGTGTTGATTGGACAAATACTTCGGAATGCTCACTCAGCAGAGGATAGCCGAAATTAATGTGATAAAGCAGCGTAAAAGGAGAATCTTTGCTCCCGATATTTTTGAACGTATCCTCAATTACTATTACAGATTCGCCAACCGGGGAATATATGCTGCGTTCCACAACGATTTTATCCGCAAATAGTACACAATCTTCAATTGTACCGGCAATTCTTATTTTCCCTTTTTCAAAGCTGGACAAATCACATACCCTTTTTGCGGGTATTGAACTGTATCTTCCGTGCAAACCCAGCTTCTCTCCTTCATCCACGCATGGAGGCCCTAAATATGTGGGGCCGCAGGTGGTCAGCAATCCGGCAAAAAATATTCTCAGCCATTCATTTCCTCTGCTGTTATAGTATGAAGGATGTGCCTCTTCATTTCTCGAAAAATATGTAAGGTTGATTCCTTTGTAAGAGACTAATGATATATCAAGGCCTCTATCTTCAACAATTGTATACTCAAGGCCGGAACCTGTTTTTACATCTATGGCCTTTGTGTCATGACTGTATCCATTTGACAATCTGTAATGCCTGGTTCCGGCTATCTGATAGGTGCTGCCTACCCTCTTGAGTATCTCAGACCTGTCTCTGTCTATTCGGGGATCAAACATTTTATATGCTCCCTTTAACTCTATTGTTTGTGCCGATCAGTCATTTGCCCTTGCTTTTGTCACTATGTCAAAGGCAACTGCAATCAACAGAACCAAACCTTTTATTGCCTGCTGCCAGTCTACGCTGATGCCCAGAATTGACATGGCATTGTTGAGCACGCCCATTATAAATGCGCCTACAATTGTTCCAAAGACTGTACCTGCACCGCCGGTAGTCGAGGCTCCTCCGATGAAGCATGAAGCTATAGCATCAAGCTCAAAACCCGTTCCGGCCTTGGGTGTTGCAGCATTAAGCCTTCCTGCAATAACAATTCCGGCAAATGATGCCAGAAGAGCCATATTTACATACACCAGGAACAAAACTCTCTGGGTTTTAATTCCCGACAGCTTAGCTGCTTTTTCATTGCCGCCGAGTGCATATATGTGCCTTCCAAATACGGTTCTTTGAGTTATAAAGGTATATACTAATATCAGCGCAAGCAGAATTATCATAATAGTTGAAATTCCTTTATACAAGGCAAGGATTACAAAGAATGCATTAATCAATGCAACCATAAAGACTAATTTACCAATAAACAGAGCAAGGGGAGGAACTTCAAAACCATAACTGCGTTTTTTTCTCAACTGTAAAATTTCATTAACTACGTAAACTATTGATACAATAATGCTGATTGCAATGGTCAAAAAATGTACTGATCCTCCTCCGAAGATATCAGGAATAAACCCTGAACTGAGGAACTGAAAGGATGCAGGATAGGGACCTATCGTACGCCCCCCCAGTATGGCCAATGTCAATCCTCTGAACATGAGCATGCCTGCAAGCGTGGTGATAAAAGCAGGAATTCTGACATATGCAATCCAAAAACCTTGCCATGCGCCTATAACCACACCCATCAGAAGACAAATCAAAATCGCGGGAAGAACACCCATGTTGTTTTCTACAATCAATACGCCCGACAGTGCACCTATGAATGCAACAATCGATCCAACAGACAAATCAACGTTGCCGCCGGTTAGTATGCAAAGCAGCATTCCAATTGCAAGAATAAGAACATAGCTGTTCTGCAGGATCAGGTTCGCTACATTCAGCGGACGCAAAAATTTTCCCCCGGTTATAATCTGAAACAATACAATAATAACAATCAGGGCAATACCCATCGAATACTCTTTTAAATTGTTTTTTATTGTTTCCCTTAAACTTGACATCAGACTGCCTCCCTACTACTTTGAATGATGCGTTTCATAATCTTTTCCTGAGTTACTTCCCCCCTGGAAAATTCACCGACAATTTTTCCTTCATTCATTACATATATTCTGTCACACATTCCTACCAATTCCTGCATTTCTGATGAGATCAGCAAAATGTATTTTCCTTGACTGGCAAGTTTATTTATAATTGTATAAATCTCATATTTTGCACCTACGTCAATTCCTCTTGTAGGTTCATCCAGCATCAAAACGTCAGGGTCAGTAAATATCCATTTGCTGAACACTACCTTCTGCTGATTTCCGCCGGAAAGCTTTTCTGTTTTCTGTGATACGCTTGAACACCTTATATTCAAATTCTTTCTGAGCTTTTCAGATTCCATAATTTCCATGTTGTCATCAACAACGCCTCTCTTGCTGACTTTGAATAAATTTGCCTGTGTCAGGTTGGTTTTAATGTCATGCATTAATGCAAGGCCTTCCGTCTTTCTGTCCTCTGTTACATAAGCCAACCCATTCTCAATGGCATTGCTGACTGTATCTGTGTTTATTATCTTGCCATCCTTATAGATTTCCCCGCTTATCCTGCTGCCATATGATCTGCCAAATATGCTTTTCGCGAGTTCAGTTCTTCCTGCTCCCATTAAACCCGCAATTCCTACAACTTCGCCTTTCTTGATGTAAAAGCTTACATTGTCCAAAACTTTTTTGTCCTGATCAATAGGATCATATACGGTCCAGTTCTTAACAACAAATTGATCTTCCAAAATATTCGGGGTTCTCTTTGGGAATCTGTCCGTCAGTTTTCTGCCAACCATGCCTTGTATAATCCTGTCTTCAGAAAACTCGTCCCTTCCTTTAATAAGCGTTTCAATGGTGGAACCGTCTCTTAAAATGGTAATTGCATCAGCTACTCTGATTACTTCATGCAGTTTATGAGATATTATTATGGAAGTAATCCCTTTTGCCTTAAGCTGGAGCAGTAAATCCAGCAACTTATCAGCTTCTTCATCATTCAATGCCGCAGTAGGCTCATCCAGAATCAAAAGTTTAACATCTTTTGACAACGCCTTTGCAATTTCAACCAACTGCTGTTTGCCTATGCCAAGATCCTTTACCAGAGTGGAAGTTTTAGCATCAAGCCCTACTCTTGCAAGCAGTTCCTCCGCCTTTTTATGCGTAGCATTCCAATCGATTTTCCCTCTTTTTTGATTCTCATTTCCCAGAAAAATATTTTCAGCTATAGACAGTTGGGGGATCAGCGCAAATTCCTGGTGGATTATTACTATACCCTCTCTCTCGCTGTCTTTAATGCTTCTGAACTGGCACTTTTTATTATTGAAATATATTTCCCCGCTGTACGAACCGTACTGGTGTACACCGCTCAATACACCCATAAGTGTTGATTTCCCTGCTCCGTTTTCTCCTACCAGTGCATGTATATCATTTTCCCTTACACTGAAATTTACATTATCCAGAGCTTTTACACCTGGGAATAATTTCGTAATATTTTTCATTTCCAACAATACTTTAGACATACCTTCAACTCCCTGCCTTGCAATCAACTTTTCGTTCCGGCGGCTGAAGCCGCCGGAACGACTGTTATGGCTGATGCTTGATTATTGCAGTTCTTCCTCAGTCAGATATCCGGAATCTATGAGAAGTTCTTTCCAGTTAGTGATATCTACTGACTGTGCACTTAAGCCGTATGCAGATACCTTTTTAGCTCCATTGTCAAAAGCTTCCGGCAGATTGACATCTGCTTCACCTTTTGTGATACACTGATGTACAACCTCAACACATGCCTGTCCCAAAGCTCTAGTATCTATGAATACGGATTGAGTTTGCTCTCCTGCTATAATTGATTTTACAGAAGGAATTTCGCAATCCTGCCCTGTGATAATGGGGAAAGGCAGATCAGGTGAACCGTATCCAACTGCTTTCAGTGAAGCCAAAATACCGATTGACAAGCCATCATAGGGAGACAGAACTGCATCTACCTTGCTGCCGTCTGAATAATGAGCAGACAGAATATCGTCCATTCTTGCCTGTGCTACCTGACCGTCCCAGTTGTGAATTGCTACCTGATCCAGTTCAGTCTGGCCGCTCTTAACTACCAACTGGCCACTGTCAATATATGGTTGAAGTTCAGCCATACCGCCTTCGAAATAGAGAGGAGCATTGTTGTCGTCAAGGCTGCCTGCAAACAATTCTATGTTGAACGGTCCCTTGCCCTCTTTCAAGCCCAGTTTTTCAACGATGTATCCTCCCTGAAGTTTTCCGATCTGAATACTGTCAAAAGTGATATAGTAGTCTACATCTTCCGTATTCATGATAAGCCTGTCGTAAGCAATTACATAAGCGCCTTGCTCTTTAGCCTTTCTCTGCATACATCGGTCATGGTGGAACCGTCAATGGGTGCAATTACAAGTGCGTCTACGCCTTGCATGATCATGTTTTCAATCTGGGATACCTGAGCATCAATATGGTCTTCAGCAAATTGAAGGTCAACTTCATAACCTAATGCTTCAAGTCCTGATTTGATTGCGTCACCGTCGCGGATCCATCTTTCTCCGGATTTAGTAGGCATTGAGACGCCAACTCTAAGCTTGCCTTCGGAAGCAGGTGGAGCCTCATCACCGGGAGTGTCTGCTGTCTGGCCGTTGCCTGTAGTGTCTCCATCTGCAGTTTCTTGTGAACCGCAAGCTATTAGAGAAGTGATTAAAGCCAGCGTCAGAATTAAAACTAACACCTTTTTAATTTCTTTCATTNNTTCATTTTATTAAAATAATTACACTTTTTATATATAATAAGCCTCATGCATCATATGACTGCCTTATACCGGCTTTGTCTTCTGAATACATATATGGCTTATATATATATTGTTACCTGGCTTAAGGAAGAACTATTTTAAATCCCATGATTTCACAGAAGTCCACAATTACGTCATAGATGTCTTCACTATAAGCCAATACAGCATACTCATTGTTCCAGTTCTGAATCATTTTTTCAATATCGCCCTCTACCTTAACAAATGCATGTGGCCAGAAAGGAATGCCGCATTCTTTTTTTCTTTCTTCTATCTCTTCCTCTGACGGTTCAAATATTTCACATCTTGCCATTACCATTTCAAATTTTCCGTCTTTTCTGTACATTCTTGCAAGTACGCCTTTTCCTGCCTTAGCAACCAGGTTTACAGAAAGACCTCCGGCTGCACCCTCAGTAGGAATACCATGGGAAGCAAATGAGGCTTTTCCGCCGCTCAGTTTGCCTGCGAGTGAGGGAGGAATGGTGCCATCGGCAATTACTTTAATCTCCTTCTCAGCCTTGTTTATATGCTGCAAGTCTCCGTAATAAACCGGATCAGGACTTAATGCATTGAGCAGTATTACCGACATCAGCGAATTGAAATCAGAAAGCGGAGAAGTTGCGACCCGGTCTTCCAGCATCATGCTCTGCAGGAAGCATGTAGTGGAATAATCATCTCCAATGCCGGGGAACGATTGTACCGTGTAATAATCGAAGTCCCATTCCTCTTTAAGCTGCTTCATGGCCAAGTACAGCCTTATAGATCTGCTTGTTTCTAGAGTTTTCGGAGGCAGTTCGTGGAAATACCTGGTCAAGGTCTGCCTGTACTCCTCAACCTCCGCTTCGCTGAGGCTTTCAGCCCTTCTTATCAACTGTGTAGTATCCCTTGTATCAATATCGATACCAAAGGTCTTTGTCCACTGGGAAGGATCGGCAACACCGCAGTTTTGGCCCATGCCTCTTCCACCAAAAGCGCACACGGTTTTGAGGTTAAGCATTCTGACAAGCGCACTTGCACGGCAATAACTGACAACTTTATTGACCTCCTTGTCATCATCAGCTGCACCATATACAAACCTATGCTTCAAGCCAATTTCATTGAGAGCCGCAGTAAGCACCAGACCGCCTACAGGTCTCCAGCCCTGTGAACCGGGATGGGTCCAGATAACTATGGCCTTGCCGCTGGTGGCAAAATCTCTTATTGCCGCAAGAAGGTGAGCTGACCATACCCATGTGCCTGAAAAAAGTACTATTGCGTCGATGGAGTCATCTTTTTTGTACTTGGACAAAGCTTGAATTGCTTCTTTCTTTGTTGCTATAATTACGTCATGTTCATCCAATTCAAGCCCTTTTTCCCTCAACGCTTGTTTTGAGGCTGCAATCACCGCTTCGTCGATAAATTTTTGCCCCATGGGATCTTCCAAACCATCTTTGTGAACACCGTAGACGATAAAACCTACCTTTGTCTTCAACATAACAGACCTCCTGGATATTTATTTTATTTTCCAAAGGGTTATCCAATAACCCTTGTAAAGCCGATACACCATACATGTTTTCTTTATCCCAGGCTTTAAAGGATGTGCTACATAATTCACTGACTCCAGGTTTTTGCCTATGCCCATGAGCAATATAAATCTTTGATGTTTTCCAAGGCATACCTGACTGCTCCGTATACGTTAACTTCACTTCCCATTTGAGAACAAATTAAATCAGGAACAAAAGGCAGGTTGTTTCTAAGCATTTCTTCCCACTTAGGAATCAGAAGCTTGCCAACGTTAATTCCTATTCCGCCAGATAATATCAATGCTTCCGGATTCATTATGGAAGTAATGTTGGTTAAAACAACTCCAAAATATTTTTCGATTTTATCCACTATGCTTTCTCTGATTTTTACAGCCTCTGGAGTATTCAGTTCAAATAGTTCTTTAAGTGAATTTGCACCTATATTCAATTCCTGAATATATGTATCGATTGAGTTGCCTGAAATTAATTGTTCCAATGATCCCTCAGCTTCGTATTCTTTGAGGATAAACTCAGGAGACACAACCGCAAAGGCTATTTCACCGGATGCACCGTTTTTTCCGGTATAAAGATTTCCGTTTATGATAATTGCGCTGCCGATACCTATACTGTAGTCAATATATACAAGATTCCTATAGTTTCGCCCGCATCCTCTCCACATTTCACCTATAGCGCCAAGATTAACGCTGTTCTCAAAAACCACAGGACAGTCAAATATTCCGTCAAATATCCCAATTATGTTAATATCGCTCCAACCAGTTGCATAAGGAGCTACAATAATTTTGCCTGTTTCCCTGTCCAGTATGCCAGGTGTGCCAACACCCACGCACATGATATCCGACATGCTTATATTGCATTTGGCTATTGCCTCATCAATAAGCATGTTCAGCTGTTTTTCCAAATTATTGCCGTTATTCCGCCTCTTCACATAGCTGGTGAAAGTATCAACTGAATTTCCCATTAAATCCGATACTTTAAGCCTGATCAATGATCTGCCAAGATCAATGCCAATTACATAACCATATTTTGCATTGAATTCCAGCAAGGTGGACTTGCGTCCCATGACATTGTTGCCTTCACCGACTTCCCTGATATAATTTTTTTTTATAAGGTAATCTACATTAGAAGAAACTGCGGGAAAACTCAGTTTAAGAATTCGTGTAATGTCTGCTTTGGAAAGCGGGCCTTCATTTCTTAATAATTCAATGATTGCTTTTCTGTTTCGTACTGCCAAGTTACGCGAAGTCAATGTACTAGTCATATTTCCCTCACTTACTTAGTTAACCTTAATAAGTATAATAATATACTTTATCACTTTTGTCAATTATTAATATTATTTTTATTTCAAATATCACGAACCAAAGCTTACAGCAGGAATGTTTCATTCAATATAACAACGCATGGTATGATCCAGGCCTTATTTATATATATATATTTCAGTTCGAATTATTTTTTATGGGCATATATTATTAAAAAATTCAGTAAAAAGATTTTATGCCGGCAAAGCCGCTGTCGGCAGGCATTTTATTCGTATGTAAAGTCAAATAAAATATATAGATTTGTTTCAGAGTAAGGTATTTTTAACAAAAGAAGTTCGAACGGCAATAAAGCAAATGGAGTCAGCCTTAATCGGGCAGTTGAAGAATTCATCGACTTTATTTTATATATGATCAATAGTTACACGAGAGTGAGGATAAAGGAATTGCTTTGATAGAAAAATCATTAAAGGGGACTTGATTGTTGAAAACCTCAGCAGTTGATTCAACAAAAATCATTCAAGATCTATCCAATCCAATTCTAACTTTCCATCTTTTAGAATAATTTTCCCAAGGCATACAGGAAGCCTGAATCTTTTTGGACCCGCACTGCCGGGATTAAAG
>LFRM01102933.1_pt1 | contig 21732 bp, 21 predicted proteins | sample 618341 | NCBI WGS metagenome assembly LFRM01 (sample SAMN03654438, study PRJNA283298) | anaerobic digester metagenome | isolation source: pool of bioreactors CSTR01a, CSTR02a, and CSTR03a thermophilic anaerobic... | place: Denmark: Kgs. Lyngby | collected 2014-05-21 | reverse complement strand
AGTTTTTTCCGTATTCCTAAGCAATTTAAAGTATATGATAAAAATCAAAATGAAGTTGCAAGTATTGATAGGCAAATGTTCCGTTTATTTGGAAGCTATGATATTGTAACTGAGAATAGTCAAATAACTTTAAGGCGTCAGTTTAGTTTGTTTCGTCAGTCTTATATTTTAGAAGGAATTAATTGGTATCTACAAGGGAATTTCACTGGTCATCACTACGAAGTAATTGAGGGTGAGAGCTTAGTTATGAAATTAAGAAAACATTGGTTTACCTGGGGAGATAGCTATGAGCTAAGTATTCCTGATGATCAGGATGCTCTTTTAGCTCTGTGCATTGCTATATGTATCGACTATGAAATACTAAAAGATCAAAATAGTTCAAATTCATAAGTATTGTAGGTTTTCTTGTAAAGATAATTTAATTGTAATCCTTGAATTTATATTAGTGGGTCTGTTTATGCTAAAATAGTGTAAAGAACAAGTTACATAGGTAGGGAGGCATATATGTCTAGTGAAAATAAGATAAATTTATATAAGGCCGTGTTATCACTTAAAAATGAAGATGCTTGTAGGCGTTTTTTTAAAGATATTTGTACACCAAAAGAATTAAAGGATTTAGAAGACCGGTTAATGGTAGCCCAGTTACTTTTAAAAGGTCTAACCTACGAAAAAATTACCGAAAAAACAGGAATGAGCTCTGCTACTATTGCTAGAGTTAATAGAGCCCTAGTTTACGGTGAGGGTGGTTATAAAGAAGTTTTAACAAAAGACTGACATTAAAGAATTTAACATGTAAGTAATTTTTGATTTGTAAAAAACAATTATTACTACTGCGATATAAGGATATAGTATTTAGTTTGCTTTGGTGATGATTTATTATCCCTATCATTATTTTATTTAGTTTAATTTCCAAAGAATTTTGTTTGTTAATTGCAATAAAACAGAAATTTAAAGAGGCTTAGGCTTCTTTTTTTACTTAAACCACTTTAACACTTTACTTTACTAAAGCGAAGTGTTAAGATGTATAAATACAATATATTATATGAGGAGTAGATGATAATGAAAAAAATAATTACTTTATTAATGGTTTTATTCTTATTTAATGGGTGCGGTGCTAGTTCTGACAAAGCTAAAGATGACAGCTTAGATTCTCTATTAGAAAGGGATATGTTTATAATAGGCTTTACGGAATATCCACCTTTTGGAAGTTTAAATCAAGGAGTAGCTAGCGGTTTTGATATAGATATGGCAGAGGAAGTAGCAAAGCGTCTTGGTGTTTCTTTTGATACTAAGTATATTGACTGGGATTCCAAGCAGTTTGAACTTGATAATGGAAATATAGATGCTATTTGGAATGGATTTACAATTACACCGAAAAGAGCTGAAGGAGTTACTTTTACTAAACCTTATTTTGATAACCATATTGTAATGATGTCTTTAAAAGGTAATACTTACAATGACCTTGAGGATCTAGAAGGTAAACTTGTTGGAGTTGAGCTTCAAAGCAGTGGTCAAATTGCTTTAGAAGAAAGGGAAGATGTATACTCTTCTATAAAAGAAATGATGAAATATACAAGTGTATCTGAAGCCCTTATGGCTCTTAACACAGAAGGCATTGATGTAATAGTAGTAGATGAAAATTTTGCAAGGTATATAACATCTAAAGACCAAGATCTATACGAAATTTCCTCTGCACGCTTTAATCCTGAAAATTATGGAGTTGGTTTAAGAAAAGGTTCTTTAGCTTTAGCTGAAAAAATAGACGAAATAATTGATGAGATGATTAAAGATGGGTCTGCAGGGAAAATATCAGAAAAATGGTTTGGTAAGGATATGATCTCTAGATGATAGCCTATATATTTGAGATTACGCCGTATATCTTAGAGGGCTTTAAGATGACACTGGGAGTTTTTTCACTAACTCTCCTAGTGTCAATTCCTTTAAGTTTGGTTTTAGTTATTTTATCTAGAATAAGAATTTTCGAGGTTATAATTTCTGGATTTACATGGATAATGAGGGGAACTCCATTAATTCTTCAGCTTTATTTTTTTGTTTTTGCTCTTCCTATAATAATTCCGGGATTTATAACAAAAAATGCTTTTATTGGTGCAAGTATGGCTTTTATTCTAAATTATAGCGCATATTATACTGAGATTTTTAAAGGTGGACTTTATGCTATAGATTCTGGTCAGTGGGAGGCATCAAAGGCGCTTCAGTTAAGTGGGAGTCAAACAGCTTGGTATGTTATATTTCCTCAGATGATACGAAACTCCTTATATGCTCTTTTAAATGAAACTATTACTTTAGTTAAAGATACTTCTTTAGTTACAGTAGTTGGACTTGGAGAAATTTTTAGAAATGCAAAGGAACTGTTACTGAGAGATCTTAGGTCTGAAGCCCTACTTATTGTTGGAATTATTTATTTATTATTTACTTTTGTAGTTATTCAGATTTTTAATAGGTTTGAGAAGAAGTTGAGGTTAAAAGTATGAAAATAAAGAATTTATCTTTTTCTTATCATGATAGTGTAATACTAGATGATATTAATTTTAAAGTGAAAGAATCAGAAATGCTTGGGATAGTTGGAGAGAGCGGCGCTGGTAAGTCAACTCTTTTAAGACTTATGGGAGGACTTATACCCCTTCAATCAGGCTATATAGAATATAAAAGCGCTATAGGGATTATTTTTCAAAATTTCAATCTTTTTCCCCATCTAAATGTAATTGACAATTTATCTCTCGCTTTAAAGGTAAATAAACTTTTACCTAAAGGAGAAATCACTTTAAAAGCAAAACAACTTTTAGATGATTTTGGAATTTTAGATAAAAAAGATTCTTACATCGACCAGTTAAGTGGTGGTGAGCGTCAAAGGGTTGCTATTTCAAGGGCTTTAATGCTGAGTCCAAAGCTTTTATTAGTAGATGAGGCAACTAGTAGTCTTGATCCGAGGCGTAGGGATGAATTTATGGAGATTTTAAATAATCTAAAAAAGGATGGGATGGGAATAGTGATAGTAAGTCATGACCACGAAATTTTAAAAGCTCACTGCGACCGGCTAATTTATTTGGAAGATGGGAAAATAGAGAAGATAGAAGAGCTTCAAAGGTAGCTATTTATATAGCATCTCTAAATTTAGAATAGTTTTTGAACTGAGAGTTAAAACATTTAAATATCAAATTTAAGATGTAGATATAATTTATCCTAATTTTAAGTTATGATAATAATATAGGGGATACTGAAGAAAAAGGAGCTTATTGAAATGGGGAAAAAAGCATATAAAACATTAAAAATATTACTTATCTTAGCTCTTGGAATACTTATAGGTGGATACATAGGTCTTGTATTAGGTGGAACCTTTTTAGGAGGCTTTGATATTTATGAAAAAATAGGTATTGAAGGCTATGAAATTTCTACATATATTGGCTCATTAATTGGTGTAATACTAGGAGTTTATGTAATTATGAAACTTTTCAAAAAAGATAAGTAATTGAGATTATATCTTTGATTATAGCTTAAGAAATGAATTTTAAATTAATCAGATATTACTAGTTTAAAACTATCTTCATCTATAAGGAGAGTAATATATAAATTATAAAATGGAAACCAGCTGGGATAGCTCAATTAATAAGTTATGGTTTAAGATTGCCTATATATTAGCTGGAATAGTTTAAAAAGCTAAATAAAGTAGTAAATAACACTGGCTAGACTTTTCAAATGAGAGTCTAGCCAGTGTTATTTGCCGTGCAATTTAAATATATTAAATATAAACTTAAATATTATTATATGTTATAAACATGTGTCGTAAATATATTTAGGCGAAAATATGCATATATAAATATAGTAATTAGAAATAAAAAAGATTAACTAGGTATATAAGCTTATGAATAGGGGTTTATAGTTAACTTACATAATGATAAAAGACATGCTATTGTAGATGAAAAATAAGAGGGATATAATATTATCAAGATATGATAGATACTGTCCCCGAAGCTACAGAGTTAGAAAAAGCAATATTAGAAGCAGATACTTTGTTAGAAATGGAGTTACAATAGCCAGCAGTTGAAGATCCTCTTAAGGATCCAGAAAAAGATGCTGCAGCTGATTTGTCAGAAGAAGCCCCTATGTTAGAGGAAGCTCTTCCTGGTGGCACATCAGAAGATGTTAATGAAGGAGAAAAAATTGACGACCTAGTGGTAGACCCTAGTCCTAAAATTGAAGAAGCTTTACCAAAAGGTTTACTACTTCCTAAGCTATCAGAGCCAGCTCTAATGGAAGAATTAGTTGTAATGTCACCAGCTGAAAAGCTAAAACATGATATTGAAAATGCAGCAGCTGGAGCTACTATAACCCTTAGTGAAAATATTGATTTCAATCAAGGTGATTTAGGTCCTATCATAGTAAAGAAAGCAGTATACTTAGACTGCAATAAATTTAAAATCAAAACAAATCAACCACTATTTGATATAAGGGTTAATGGATATCTTACTATCATAAATGCGCAGATAGAATCTTATTATGATGAAATTGACTATGAATCTGATATTATTGAGAAAAACTATGGAACTCTACTCGTTAGGTCTACTTTTGGTGATGGCATAATAGCGGCATCTGATTTTGTAGATGATAACTATGGTTCTATAATAATTAACCAAGGAATATATACAGTGACATCTGATTTTGTAGATGATAATTACGGTTATATAGTAATTGATGATGGTGTATTTTCAATTGGAGATGAATTTGTAGAAGATAACCAGAAGGATATTACTATTTTTAATGGTACTTTTTATATTGGAGATGAATTTGTAGAAGATAACCATGGAATAGTAACGATTCTCGATGGTGAGTTTAATGGAACCCCAAATGAATATTACGAATATTATGATTTATTTGAGGATAATTATAATTTTATAATTATTCATGGCGGAGAATTTAATTCTATAGGTAAATTTTTAACGCGTAATCGTGGAACACTAGAAATTAATGACGGAGAATTTAATTCGGAATCTCATTTTATAAGGGACAACTATGGAGACTTGATTATTAAAAACGGTAATTTTATTAGTAATGAAGGATCGATTGTGTCAAAATCAGATAATGATATAACTATTTTTGGCGGTAATTTTGAATCAGGATATTCTTGTTTTGTAATTGAAAATTCTGGAAAATTAGATATTCGAGGTGGAATGTTTGTAGGAGACTCTTCAAGTGGTAATAACAATGAAGAAGTAATGATGATGAGACAAATGGATATTACTGAACCAATAGGTGGTGGAGTAATATTTTTAAAATCTATCAGCAGAGCGATTTTATCAGGAGGAATTTTTGAAGATACGAGTGGTAACCCAGCATTTTACGTAGAAGAAGGATCTAATATTATAATTCAAGATGGTTATTTTGCGCTTCCTGAAGATACCTGGATGGAGTCAAGTAGGGTTGAAGTAGTTGCTTTTATATCAGATAAAATGCAAATATTAGTTGATGTAACATTAGATGGCAAAGCTCCTTCAGGTAGTGAATTTACATTCGTGTTAAAAGACGAAGAGGGAGAAATACTTCAAAGTAAAAATAATATAGATGGAAAAATTATGTTTGATGAGATAGAGTTCACAAAAACTGGAAACTATATATATACTTTAAATCAACTAGTTGGTGAAAATAAAGAGATTTCTTATGATAAGAGTATATATAAAGCAATGGTTACAGTTGAATTAGTAGACAAGCAGTATAAAGCTTCAGTAAAGTGGGAAAAAGATGGTATGACTTATGGTAAATCCCCATTTTTTTATAATACAAAAATTAAAGAAGGCCCAGATCCAGAACCCGATCCAGATCCAGAACCGGAGCCAGAACCAGAGCCAAAACCAGAACCAAAAGCAGAACCAAAACCAGAGCTAAAGCCAGAGCCAAAACCAGAACCAAAACCAGAGCTAAAGCCGGAACCGAAACCAGTGATAAAACCTATTATTAAAAGCGATACTCCAAAGATTGCTAGGGAATCTCTTCCAAAGACAGGTGAAAATGTAAATAGTAAATTTATCTGGGTTTTAGTAGGATTTTCTATAAGTTTGATAGGTTTAAAACTATATGCAAATAAAGGTAAAAAAATTAATCTTAGATAATAATATAAAAGGATAGACGAATTTAAAAGAGTCGATAAATAAAGAACCATTAGAGATTAAGTTGAAATAAAACTTAGCTTCTAGTGGTTCTTATTAATTGAAAAAGCAATTTTTAAAAAACAAGCGAAATATAAATCATTTAAAATGCATATAGTTCTGAATAGTACGAACTATAAAGAAGAAACATCTTATAAGTATTGACCTTAGAAGCTTTATATTATAATATACAATAGGAACGTTGAAATACGGAGGGGTTAATATGTATGATGTTATTATAGTTGGAGCTGGTCCATCAGGAATATTTACAGCTTATGAGCTTAAAAGAAATAGAAAAGACTTAAAGGTTCTTTTGATAGAAAAGGGTAGAAGCATAGAGAAAAGAATTTGTCCTAAAAGAAAACTTGGAAGATGCATAGGATGTACACCTTGCTCAATTACTACAGGCTTTGCGGGGGCTGGAGCATTCTCAGATGGTAAACTATCTCTATCACCAGATGTTGGTGGAGAGCTTGCTGCAATACTTGGCTATGACAAAGCTCAAAAACTTATAAATGAAGCAGATGATGTATATTTAAGTTTTGGTGCTGATAAAAATGTATATGGAATAGAAAACCAGGATAAAATTTCAATTATTAGAAAAAAAGCGATAGAAGCAAGTCTAAAATTAATAGACTGCCCAATAAGGCATTTAGGAACAGAAGAAGGATATAGAATATATTCAGAGATGGAAAAACATCTATTAGATGAAGGCGTAGAAATAATGTTTAATACTATGGTAGAAGATCTTATTATTGAAGACGGTGAAATTAAGGGCGTCGAGATAAACTCTGGAAAAGAAAACAGTAAAACTTTTTTTGCCAAAAAGACAGTAATTGGTATTGGAAGAGAAGGATCTGGATGGTTTAGAGAAGTTTGTAAGAAAAATAATATAGATACGAAAGTAGGAACAGTAGACATAGGCGTTAGAGTAGAAGTAAGAGATGAGATTATGCAGGAAGTAAACGAAACTCTTTATGAAAGTAAACTCGTTTATTATACTCCAACATTTGATGATAAAGTAAGAGTTTTTTGCTCAAATCCTTCAGGAAGAGTTTCAACAGAGTATTACGACGATGGACTTGCAGTAGTAAATGGTCATGCTTATAAATCAGATGATATGAAAACGAAAAATACAAATTTTGCTCTGCTTGTTTCAAAAGAATTTACAGAGCCCTTTGAAGAACCTATTGAATATGGTAAGCATATAGCGAAACTTGGGAATATGCTCTCTGGTGGTAACATACTTGTTCAAAGATATGGTGATTTTAAAAGAGGAAGACGAACAACAGATGAAAGGCTTTTAAGAAATAATATACACTCTACTCTTAAGGATGCAGTGCCGGGAGATTTATCTTTAGTACTTCCTTATAGAATAATGAAGTCTTTGGATGAGATGATTCAAGCTCTTGATAAAGTACTACCAGGAATGGCAAGTGATGAAACACTTTTATATGGGGTAGAAGTAAAATTTTATTCAAATAAAGTTGTAATAAATAAAAAGTTTGAGACAAATATAAAAAATCTTTATGCAATAGGTGATGGAGCCGGAATTACAAGAGGACTTCAGCAGGCATCAGCAAATGGAATACAAGTAGCAAGAAATATTTTAGAGGAAATTTAAAATACCTAATAAAATAATAAAATAATAAATAAAACAAGAATCCTAACTCATATTTTATGACTTAGGATTTTTTCTTTTTTTGAAAACATGAAAATATAAAAATCATAATTATAAATATAATCCTTAAATTAAAATAATGTACCCAGCAACACGAAATTTGTTGAGTTAATTAAGCATAGAGTAAATTAACTATTATTTTTTTATATCCTTTATAAATAGCAGAGTATATAATGTTTCTAATAAGACATAAAAAACTTTGATTTAAAGAGCTAAATATAGATAAATGCTAGTGTTTTAAATTAATTAATAAATTTCTGTAAGATTTGGCGTTCTGATGAGTCTTATAGATAAGGAGGTGAAAAAGTGACAAAGGAAGAATTTGAAAAGATATACCAAACTTATTTCAAAGATGTTTACTACTATATATTAAGCCTTTCTAAAAATAAACATATTGCAGAGGATATTACATCAGAAGCTTTTTTAAAGGCTATGAAAGCTATTGATAGTTTTAGAGGTGATGCGAAATTAAAAGTATGGCTATGCGAAATTGCGAAAAATGAATATTTTTCATATCTTAAGAAAAATAAAAATATGGATTTTAAAGAAGATATAGAAGGTAGTATAAAAAAAGAAAAAGCTGATTCTTTTGAAAAGGATCTTATCTCAAGCTATGAACTTATAAAAATAAGTAATATTATAAATTTTTCTCTTAAAGATCCATACAGTAGAGTATTTCGCCTTAGATTTTACGATGAGCTAAGTTTTAAAGAAATTGGAGCCATATTTGGAAAGACAGATAACTGGGCCTGCGTCACTTATCACAGGTCTAGAAAACAAATTAAAAAACAATTGGAGGATCAACTATGAAAATAACATGTAATGTAGTTCAGGATATGCTACCTCTTGTGGCTGAAGACTTAGCAAGTGGGGATACAGTGATGCTTGTAGGGGAGCATATAAAAAACTGCCCAGACTGCAAGGATGAATATAACGAGCTAAAAAAATCAAAAACTGATTTTAAATATGAGGATGATTTAGAAGCTGCTCCTATAAGAGATATAAGTAGAAAATTAAAAAAGCGAAGAATGTATACAGGAGTTTTAACAGGACTTATCATTAGTCTTTTTTTAGTATTGGTTTTTGATAAAACAACTAAAGCTATTCCTCTATCTTTTAATGAGGCGATAGAGTCAACTCGAGTAGAGGATGAAAAATTATTTATTAAGTTTAAAGAAGATGTATCTAATTATGACATTGTTTCAACTAAAGGAGAAAATATAAACTATGAGATAATGGCATGGAAAACAAGTTTGAGTAAGTTTATAAAAAATGAGTCTAAAACTACTGTAATTGATATTGAGAATGGAAAATCTACTTTGGTTTATTATATAAGCCAGGGAGATGAACTGGATAAAATTATTTATGGGGATAATCCTTATTCTAATGGGGGGGTACTAACACTTCCAAGACTTGCTATGAATTTTTATGTTACTGCTATGGGACTTATCTTATTAGTTTCCAGCGTATTATTATTTTTATTCAGAAAAAAGTCTAAGATAAACAAAGCATTTACTATAATATCATTTTTCTCTGGATCTTATATACTTTCTCATTTAGTTATTCTGGGATTAAGAGGATCAACTCATCATATACTTCGAGATTTAGCTTTTGTTGGTATAACTACAATCTTAATTTTCAGCTTAAGCATTCTAATTAGATATAAAGAGAAGTATATTAGTTAAGAAAAGATAAAATAAAGAAAGACTTTTTTTAATAAACTAATTATAATTTGAGTTTAAAGAGTAAAATGACAAATATTTATCAAAATATATTGACAAAACTTAAACATGTGGTATTATTAGAATATAAAGATAGAATATTCTAGACTGATATTCTAATTAAGGGGGACATAGTTGAAAAATTTCAAGAAAAAAGTTTTATCAATATTATTATTATTTGTTGTTTTATTATCTGTAGTTGCTTGTACAAGTGAACCGAAGGAAGATGTTGCAGGAAGATTTACGCCGGGCACTTATGTAGGAGAAGCAGTAGGTCATGGGGATAAGTTAGAGTTAGAAGTGGTTGTAGATGAAAATGATATTCTCGAAGTGAATATTAAAAAGCACAATGAAACAGACGGTATAGCGGATCCAGCACTAGAGCGCATCCCTAAGGAAATAGTAGAATATCAAAGCTTAAATGTTGATACTGTATCTGGTGCTACTGTAACGAGTGATGCAATTTTAGAAGCGTCAAAAAAAGCTTTAGAGAAATCCGGTGTTGATATAAATGAATTATTAAAAGATGTAGAAAGAAAAGAAGATGATAAGGAAACTGTAGAGAAAACTGTTGATGTTATAGTAATTGGCGGTGGCGGTTCAGGACTTGCGGCAGCTGTATCAGCACTAGAAGAAGATGCAAGCGTTCTAGTTTTAGAGAAAATGTCAGCTCTAGGCGGATCAACAATAATAGCAGGTGGGCAATATAATGCAGTTGACAAAGAAAGACAAGAGAATCATACCATGCGACCAGAGTTAATTAATGAATTAGAAACATTTACTAAAGATGAAGCCAAAAATGATATTCACCAAAGACTTATGGACGAACTATCAGAACAAATTGAAGAATATAAAGAATCAGGAAGTACTGTGGTATTTGATTCTCCGCAGCTACATGCTTTACAATCATATAGAGGTGGAGACCAGGTAGGAAATCTTGAATTAATAGAGGAGTTTGCCTATGGAGCAGAGGAATCTATAGATTGGCTTGAACAGCTTGGAGTAGATTTTCACGATGAGATTGGAACTGTAACAGGAGCTTTATGGCAAAGAACGCATCAATTTGTAAAACCGTTAGTAACAGGTCCAATAGAAGCTTATGTTGAATATATTGAAAGTAAGGAAGATAAGGCTGAAATTATGCTGGAAACTACTGTAAAAGATATAATTATGGAAGATGGGAAAGCAGTAGGAGTTAATGCAGTTCAAGGAAACAAGGAAATTATAGTAAAAGCCAACAGAGGCGTTATTATAGCAACAGGTGGATTTGCAAGAAACTCTGAGCTGGTAACAAAATATAATAAACATTGGGATGACATTTCTGGCCTTAACTCAACAAATAGCGTAAGTGCTACTGGTGACGGTATACTAATGGCTGAGGATATTGGTGCAAATCTTATAGGCATGGAATATATTCAGCTGCTACCAGTTGGACATCCAGAAAAAGGTGGTATGGAAGGAAATATTAGCATTAACGCAGCTAATCAGTTATTTATAAACAAAAAAGGGGAACGGTTTGTAGCAGAAGATTCAAGAAGAGATACTCTTACAGAGGCTTTACTTGATCAGGAAGACCAAACTATGTGGATACTTCACGATGCTCATGAGTATTACGATGAAGATGTGAAAAATGATTTTAATGAATCAATAGGACAATTAGTAGAAAATGGAACTGCAGTTAAAGGTAACACAATTGAAGAACTTGCAGAACAAATGAATGTTGATCCAAAGATTCTTAAGGAAACAGTAGATGCTTATAATAAAGCTGTAAAAGGTGAAACTACTGATTCTCTTGGTAAGAATTTAATGGAAGAACCTTTTGATAAAGCACCATTTTATGCTTCGGTTCGTGTACCTACAATTCACCACACTATGGGAGGAATAGAAATTAATACCGATACGCAAGTAATTGATACAAGTGGTAATGTTATTCCAGGCCTATATGCTGCTGGAGAAGTTACAGGTGGAATTCACGGAGCTAATAGACTTGGTGGAAATGCAATTCCAGATACAGTTATATTTGGTAAAATTGCAGGAAAATCTGCAGCTTCAAACAAATAACAAATAAATAATTGAATAATTAAATAAATAAGAATAATCTCTGTTAGGGTATGCAGGGATTATTTTTATGCTATAATTTCTGTATGGTGGTGATATCTTTATGAGATATGAAATGGATAAATATACCCTAAAGAAAAAAGAAATAGTTGATGTAATGGTTAGCTTAATGGATGAAGAAGGTTTAAAAAAAGTTACTGTTAAAGATATTTGTAAAACTGCTAATATCTCTATAGGATCATTTTATCATTATTTTGAATCCAAAGATTCAATAGTAGAAGATATGTACAAATTAATGGATGAATTTTTTTTAGTTAATGAATCTAAAATAAAAAGTCACGAAATGGTATCTGAACAAATTATTGGTTTTGTTAATCATTTTGGGATATATGTTGAGAAGTGGGGATACTATGGTAATCTACTGATAATGAGTAGTTCAGTAAAGGTAAAAAATCAAAATCATAATTCAGATAGAGCTGTTTATTCAATCCTCAAATCAATAATTGAAGAAGGAATAGCTAACAAACAATTCAAGGTAAGTATAGATGTAGATGAGCTTGTTGCAATCATATTTGCCTTGATGCGAGGCCATTTGCTAGAATGGATTAAAAGAGAACATGATTATAAAGTAAGAGAAAAGATGGTAACCCATACAAAATATATTGTGGGCTATTTATGTATATAATATAAAAGTTTATGGAATAAAGAGGAGTAATTTAAATTACTCTTTTTTAATCTAAAAGTATATATATTCTTAGAAGGGCTATTTATTAATGATATAATAAAGAAAAAAAGGAGAATACTTATGGGTAGGTATACAACTGACAATGGAAATATAAAGCTTATTTGTAATTTAGATTTAGATAAATATCTAGGAAAATGGTATGAAATTGGTAAATTTTCAGCTAGAGGACAAAATGGACTTGATAATGTAACTGCAACTTATACTCTTAAAGATAACGGTAAAATTAAGGTATACAACGAAGGATTTAAAGAGGGTAAAAAAAGAAGCATTACAGGCAGTGCTGGGCTTAGAAATAAAAACTGTAAAGGAGGACTTTTTGTTAGATTTTTTTGGCCCTTTAAATCAGAATATAATGTAATTAAACTTGCCAAGGACTATAGATATGCAGTAGTAACAGGTGATGATAAAAGCAAACTATGGATTTTAAGTAGAGCTCCTAAAATGGCTGATAAAGACTACAATGAAATAATAAACTTTTTAGATAGTAAAGGTTTTAAGACAGGGGAAATACTTACAACTAAACAAAACTGGAGTTAGAAAGCTATGAAATTTGTAGAGTTTATACTTAAAAAATCTAAATTTATAGCTCCTATAATAATTATTATAGCCTTAGTTCACGGGTTTTTTGGTGTACACAGGTGGCAATATTATCCTCTTTATCTACTGGGAGTATTATATTTTGTTTTAATATTACTTGACTATTTAGATATCTTTAATCTTAATTCTAAAACTAGTAAATGGATTATTTCTATTATTATATTATTAATTATACTTTCAATAATTTCTATACTAGGCTTTCAAAAACAAGACCTTCCAACTCCAAGTGGTGAGTTTCAAATTGGTACAAAAATATTTGAATTAGAAGATAAATCAAGGGACGAGGTGTACACAGAAGAAGAAGGAGACAAGCGTAAAATTAAATATCAAGCTTGGTATCCAACAGATGAAATAGAAACTTTACAGAAGGCAAAGTGGATAACCGAGGGGACACTTCTGACAACTAATCTTGGAAAAAACATCCTACTTACGCCAAGATTTATACTTAATCACACAGCGGAAATTGATTCAAATTCATACTACGATGCAAAACTTAGTAGGTCTTTAGATAAGTATCCGATTGTTGTTATATCTCATGGTTGGAAAGGTTTTAGAGAAATTCATACTGATTTTGCTGAGGATTTGGCATCCAATGGATTTGTAGTCTTATCTATAGATCATACCTATGGATCTCAAGCAGTAAAATTTAATGATGGGAAAGTAGCTTATTTAAAAAGATCAGCACTTCCAAGACTTGTAAAACCTTCAACATTTGATAAGGCAGCCCATGAACTTGCAGTAAATTTTGGAAAAGATGTAATAATGGTTTTAGATGAAATAGAAAGATTAAATAAAGAAGACGAAACCTTTATGGAAAAATTAGATTTAGATAAAATTGGTCTTTTAGGGCACTCTACCGGAGGAGCAGGTGATGTATTTACCTCACTTAAAGATAAGAGAGTAAAGGCATTAATTGGCCTTGATGCATGGGTAAATCCACTTAATATAGAAGATTTAAAAAAGGGACTTGATATTCCATCTTTATTTCTTAGAAGTGAGCAGTGGACTAAAAGGCAAAGTGTGGAGCCTTTAAATGTTTTGGTGAAAAACTCAGATAACGCGAATATAATTCAACTAGAAAATACTAATCATGTTGATTTTACGATGGTCTATATGTATTCTCCTTTAAGTAAATATGTAGGTTTTACTGGGAAAGAGGGAGGCAGGGAGTCAGCAAAGATGCAAAGAGAAATTACTCTTAAATTTTTTGATGAAAACTTAAGAAATAACAATAATGAAGATTTCTTAAAAGAAATTCTAGAAAAATATGATAATTTAAAACTTAAAGAAATAAATTAAATAAGATGAGCTAAGGGTGAAATTAAATTAATTTGATATAAATAAGTATCAAAAAATACTAGATTGAAATGTAAGGGAGGAAATGATGGACCACAGTAAAGGAAGAAAGTTATATACGCCTATAGAGGTTTATGATATAACTTATAAGGCATTTTTAACGGTTAGAAAGTTTGGACGTGGAAGAAAAGAAAAATTTATCAGCACTCAGTTTGTTGAAAGAATTATGCTTGCTGTAACAGAGGTTAATGATTGCCCACTATGTTCTTATGGGCATACAAAAATGTCTCTGGAAGCTGGTATGACTAGCACAGAAATTGAAAATATGTTAAGTGGACAGCATAGTGATGTTCCAACTAGGGAACTTCCGGCTGTTATGTTTGCTCAGCACTACGCTGAGTATAGAGGACGTCCAACAAAAGAAGCTTACAATCAAATAGTAAAGCTATACGGCAGAGAAAAAGCACAGGCTATCCTTGGAGCTATTCGAATGATTATGCTGGGAAATGCTTATGGGATTCCTTGGGGATCTTTTATAAATAGATTTAAAGGGAAGCCTGATCCTAGAAGTAGTATCTTATATGAACTTGCTATAGTTATATCAACTTTTTTCTTTATTCCCGTTGCCTTAGTTCATGCGCTTCTTGTGAATTTGTATCGAAAAAATAATTATCCACAGATTACTTAATAGCATATTTTATGTAAAACTAGTTTTTCTGTAAATATAAAAAAAGGAGAAATTTATGAAATCATATATTATTAATATTGAACTTATTGGTACAAACCCCCTTGTTTGGAGAAAAGTTATTATGCCAGCAGGTGCTACATTTAATAGACTTCATAATACTATACAAGATGTAACTAATTTTCAAAGTGGTCAGGGGAGAGATTATTATCATTTATTTGAATTTGAATTTGAAGATATAATAATAACAAATGATGAGCAAGGCATTTGGGATCATAAAGATTATAAAGAAAATCCTGAATATTATGAAGAAAGATTAAGAGATGTTCCAAAAGAGCTTTTAAGATTTGAGACTATTTTTCAGGAAAAAATAAAAACTAAACATGGATATCCAAAAAGGGTAAAAATTGACAAGTATTTAGAAAAATTTAAAGAAATTAGTTACCTCTATGACTTCAGTGATGGGTGGGAATTTAAAATAAAACTTGAAGATATAGTTCACGACTATGACTTTGGATATCCAACACTTTTAGATGGAGCTGAAACAGCCCCACCTGAAGATGTAGGTGGCATTTATGGCTTTGAAAATTTCCTTGAAATATATAATGATAAAAACCATCCTGAAAATAAGGAAGTAAAAAAATGGGCTGATTTCCAAGGATTTAGAGAGTATGACCCTAAGTGGATAAATTATATATTAAAAGATATTAAGTATATGAAAACAGATTGGGATAAGATTAATCATATAAATTATAAAATTATAGAAAATAAGTACAGAAAAGAATAATAAACTAAGGAAAATAATATAAATTACTATAATATATAGACCTAGTAGAAAAAGTTAGGAATTCCAATTTTAATAGTTCCATTAGAATTAAAATACCTTGCTTTTTAGATCCATAGAAATATTATAATCTTAAGAATCCTGATAATAGATATAAAATTCTGTTATAAGGATTTTTTTGTTGCAATCAATTATTAACTAAGCTGAGCTTTATCGATTTAGGTATATACAGTTAGATGGAGCTTTGAAATAAAAAGACAGATTATATTAAAAAGATAAATTGTGATTTTATATCTTGTTTTATACCCTATGATAAGAAATATAATGGCCTAAAGAAAGTAATTTGATAAAGATAAATAAAGGAAATGCTTTTTTTAATCTTTTATGCAGCTGTTTTCATAAAAAAGTCTTAAATTTTTCATTTTAGACATTTGACAAGTCCAAAAGATGTTAAAATTAAACGTATTAACGTAAAAGCTACTAGTTAAAATAGTAGATAAAGAGTGAACCTACACACGATAAGAATTGAGGCTAATTATGGAATTAAAACTAAGTGGAATTAAAAAAGCATTTGATAACAACGAAGTTCTTAAAGATATAGATTTTACATTTGAATCAGGAAAGATTTATGCTCTTCTTGGAAGAAATGGAGCAGGTAAAACTACTCTTTTTAATATTCTTGCAGAAGAGCTGAAAGAAGATGGTGGTGAAGCTTTTCTTTATAAAGATGGAAAAATGAAGCAAGTGGAATCTACAGATATATCTTATGTATACTCTGATCCTATACTTCCAGAGTTTTTAACCGGCTATGAGTTTATCAAGTTTTTCATGGATATCAATAAGGATAAGATAGATAAAAATAAAAAGATTGAAGAGTATTTCGATATAATAAAAATTAATGAAAGAGATAGACACAGACTTATAAAAACATATTCTCATGGAATGAAAAATAAGCTTCAGATGCTAATGTTTATAATATCAAGGCCAGAAATAATACTTTTAGATGAACCCCTTACATCTCTTGATGTTGTGGTTGCTCTTGAAGTGAAAAGACTTTTAAGAGAGATAAGAAGCAGTCATATAATCGTATTTTCAACTCACATACTTCAACTTGCAAAAGATCTTTGCGATGAAATTGTAGTTCTTCATAAAGGAAAGCTTGAATTAGTAGACAAAGATTTACTTGGAGATCCTGATTTTGAGGACAGGATAATGGATATACTTAAGGTAGATGAAAATGATTAGATCCATATTTATTGTATTGAATATAAGAATGTCCCGAAAGATTAATGGTTTTCTATATTTTCTGAAAAATATACCTTTAATAAAAAGAATGTTTAAAAATACAAACTACTCTCCACTAAAGATAAAAAAGTTTTTAAGTATTCTTTCTATATTGTATAATGCAGTAGCTGGACCGATAAAGTTTGCTTTATTATTTTTTCTTGCAGTTTATCTTCCTGCAGCTGGATTTTCAAAAAGTGATCTTTTAAATTCAATTCTATTTATTTTATTTGTGTTTTATTTTTTAGCTAAACTTTTAGGCTCTGATATCATGAGTCCAAACGAAGAAAAGTTTGTCATAATAAAGCAGATGAAAATGAATCCTAAAGCCTATGGACTAGGTCAAATGATATCATCTAAACTGATAGATTTATTTAGTAAATCTTTGGTTTTATCTTTAGTTTTTAAATATATATTAGAAAAAAATGGGATTATCGGAGTGCAAATAGCGATAACTATAGTTATGTTTTCTATTATTACTGAGGCTATCCACCTTTATCTTTATAAAAACACAGGATTTATTATAAATAAATTAAAGATAACTGTAATTATATTAACGTTTTTAGGTATTGCAGGAAACTACGCAGTTATTGCTTTTACAAATATTCCAGATATTTTAAACTTAGCTGGAATATTAATGAATCCTATTACAACTATTATTATCACAGCTTTTGGAGTTTTATCTTTCATTTATCTTTTAAACTATGATAGATACTGGGATGTAATGAATGAAGATAATAATTTAGATACATTTAAGGAGATGAATGAAAGCCTTAAAGATATTCATTTTCAAGAAGTTAAATTAAGAGATAAAGATTTTACAGAAGAGTCTTTGAGAGAAAATGATAGTATAGAAAAAGAAGGATATGATTATTTAAACTATATATTTTTTAAACGTCATAAAAGATTAGTTCATAAACCCATGATTATTAAGGCCCTTATAATATTTGGATTTTTCTTAGTTTTATCTATAGTAAATATGTTCTTTATAGAAACTGCAGGAAAAGCTTTTGCAGATATGATTATAGATAACTATACATTATTAATTTTTTTCATATATATAATATGCAATTCTACTAGTATTATAAAAGCGTTTTTTTATAGCTGCGATAGAAGTCTTCTTAGATATGGATTTTATAAAAAGGGAGATGCCCTATTAAATATGTTTTTTGTTAGATTTAAAAGAATACTATTTATAAACATGATACCAATAAGTATTCTTTCTATTGGTCTATGGCAGCTAGTGTATTTTAATGCACCAGATAGAATAAATGAAGTTATTCCTGCTTTAATAGTAACAGTGCTTCTTGGAATTTTATTCTCAGTGCATTATATATTTATGTATTATATACTTCAGCCTTTTACAACAGGCCTTGAAATGAAAAGCCCTTTATACGGCATTATTAATTACCTTGTTTATTTTGTTTCATATATACTTTTAAATTCTAATTTATCAGCGAGTACGATATTTCCTTATGTAGCTGCATTTTCAGCTTTTTATATAGTATTTGCTAGCGTACTTGTATATACAAAAGCGCCGAAAACTTTTAGAGTAAAATAAATAATAAATTAATTAATCTAAAGTTTGATGATAAAAGCTAGCAAACTAACAAAAAGAAATGACTTATCTAGGAGAAAAAGGAGATTTTATGAATAAAGCTAAAAAAATAACACTTAAAATTTTAATAACCTTAATTTTTGCTTTTATATTATACTATATATTTTTACCAGCACTAAATATTAAATCAGAAGGATTCTGGCTATTTGTAGTAGGAGTTTATGTATTTGGACTTGTAATATTTAATATATTTGAAAGCTCAAAAAGTCCAAATATCAAGAAAACTTCTAATTTAACAAAAGGATCTAATATATCTTTGTTATTATTATCAGCAGTTATAATAATTTTTATCTTAATAAAAATTATTGACTCACCCCTTATAAGGGCGAAAAGTTATTCAAAACTTATTGAAAAAGATATAACTCAGCACAGCTTTGATGATTATGAGGCAACTATAGGAAATGTTCCTTTACTTGACAAAGATAGTGCTATGAAAATTGCAAACAGAAAACTTGGTGGTCTTCAAGATGTAATTTCTCAGTATGAAATAAATGATACTGAACAAATAACAGTAAGGGGAGTTCCAGCAAGAGTTGCAGCTTTGAATCATGCAAGCTTCTTTAAATGGATCAGCAATAGAAAGACTGGAACCCCTGGATTTATTAAAGTTGACATGAATAGTCAAGAAGCTGATTTAATAAGAGTTGATGGTGGAATGAATTATACTAAGAGTGATTACTTTTTTAGAAACATTGATAGATACTTAAGAATAAAGTATCCAACTAAAATATTTTGGGAATCTACGCTGGAATTAGATGAAGATGAAAATCCATACTGGCTAACAGCAATTATAGATAAAAAAATAGGCTTATTTGGAGGAGAAGAAGTAATAGGAGCTGTCCTTGTAAACATAGTAACAGGAGAGCATACAAAATATGATTTAGATGAAATACCGGAGTGGGTAGATAATGTTTACGGATCAAGCCTTCTTCTGGATCAGTACGATAGCTACGGAACTTATCAAAAGGGATATATAAATTCTTTAATAGGTCAAAAAGGCGTAAAAAGAACGACAGAAGGTTATAACTATATTCCGCAGGGTGATGACAACTGGATTTATACAGGAGTTACAAGTGTTGGAAAAGATGAAAGTAATATAGCTTTTGTTTTAATGAATAAGAGGACAAAAGAAACTTATGAATATCCTATATCAGGAGCTGAGGAGTTTTCTGCAATGGAAAGTGCAGAGGGAGCAGTTCAGCACTTAGGATATATATCTACTTTTCCCCTTTTATTAAAAATAGAAAATCAACCTACATATCTTGTATCACTAAAAGATAGCGGAGGTCTTGTTAAGTTATATGGAATGGTAAATGTTGAGAAATATCAACTAGTAGCAACTGCTAGCAGCATCGCAGAAACTTTATCTGAATATAAAAAACTTCTTAGAGAATCTGGCACTGTTTTAGCTAGCTCAGATAGTATATCTATATCTGGAACTATAGAGGATATAAGAACAGCAACCATGGATGGAAACTCAGTTTATTTTATCAAATTAATAGATGACAAAACCTACTATCTTTTAGAGATTTTAGACAACCCAGCGGTAAGCCTAGTTAATATTGGGGATAAAATCAAATTAGATGTGGAAGAATCAAGTAATGATATAATTAATGCAAAGCTGAGATAAATTAATCTTAAAATAATAAAATGTAAAACAAAGAGTCTTTTATGATGTTACCCCCTAAATCCGGACACGGAATTAGGGGAGTTTATCATTATGGCTCTTTTTTCTTTGAAGATATTTTGCACGGAAAAATTTTAAACTGTTATGGTTCTAGCATATCAAGACTAGGACAACTTAAGCTAGATTGTATATTAAATAAAAGTATAAACGATTAATAAAAAAATATATAGGATATAATACTAGTAATAGTTTAACTTTGGAGGTCATTAATGGCGAAAATTATAAGAGATTATTTAGATATTCTAACTGAAAATTTACTTAAAACCCTAAACACACCTGATGCTTATTTAAACAAGATAGCTCTATCAGCTGTTACGCTGATTATAGCTTTATTAATAAATGCAGGGCTTAAAAATCTTATTAATAAAAATGTTAAAAATCTTGGAAAAAATTATAAACTTAAAAAAGCACTTAAAAATATTTTGATTACTGTGGTAGTGGTTTTTATTTTATTTATTTGGATTAGAGCAATAAATGCATTAATATTGATTGCATTAGCGGCAGGAGCGCTAATTGTTATAATGCTCAGAGGTCTTATTCATAATATTATAGGATATTTTGTAATTAAATATTATAAACATTTCAAGAAAGGTCATAGAATTGAAATAAATGGTACTATAGGTGATGTTATTGGTATGAATCCAGTAAGTTTTCAGCTTTTAGAAGTAAGAAACTGGTTATCCTCAGATACTACTACAGGCAGAGTAATCAAGATGCCAAACAGCATTATATTTGAGCATTCTGTTGAAATGGTAGGCCTGGATAATGAATTTATATGGCAAGAAATTAAATATATACTTTCTTTCGACAGTAGCTGGAAAGATGCAGAAAAAATAATGACAGACGCATCTAACAAGCATTTCCATGAATCTATCCTTCCTAATTTGAGAGGAAATGATAGGCTTCTTTTGACAATGAAGAAATATTAAAACCAGTATTTGCACTTACTACTGGAGATTATGGTATCAAACTAAACATAAGATATTTAGTTAATTATAAAAATGGAACAAGTACAAAAACTGCTCTTCAAAGAGAGATATTATCAAAATTTGAAGAAAATCCTAATATAAAGTTTGCTGTTAGTGATGTTCGGATTATATCAAAATAAACAGAAAAATATAAAAAGAAAAATTTATTGTTCTAAGAAAGAGAATTTAGATTTTTATTTGCCCTTAGTCTAATATACTTAATTTTTGTGTTTAAACTTTTCATGAGCCCTTTCTAGATCTGGCCTTATACTCTCAAATAAAGTAAGGGAAATATACTTAATATATTTCTCTTTATCTCTTTCTGCTCTATTTCTAATCCAATCTATAAGAAGTGATGCAAAAGATTCAGTATAAAAGTTAATAAGAAAATCTATATAGTCTTTTGGTATAATCATATCTTTTGAAATCTCATCAACAATATCTCTCATA
>LFRM01111117.1_pt1 | contig 21736 bp, 17 predicted proteins | sample 618341 | NCBI WGS metagenome assembly LFRM01 (sample SAMN03654438, study PRJNA283298) | anaerobic digester metagenome | isolation source: pool of bioreactors CSTR01a, CSTR02a, and CSTR03a thermophilic anaerobic... | place: Denmark: Kgs. Lyngby | collected 2014-05-21 | reverse complement strand
GGTTATGGCCCCTGCCGATGATCTCTCCCCGGCGGACTACCACTGCCCCAATGGGAACCTCCCCGATATCATATGCTCGGAAGGCTTCGTCCAGCGCAGCCCGCATGTAAGTTCTATCTGCCTCGTCCATGTCGACTATCCTTCTAGTCAGCAGGGCGGATTTGCTCTCACCCCGTCCCTACTGTCCGGAAATATGATATCATACAGGCCAGCATACTTCAAGTATGGGGTCAGATGCAAACTGCAACAGGGCAAAAATTCCCACCCACCGCCTTTTCTACCCCATCATCCGCTTTGGCCCCAGCTGATGTTGGGAAAGACTCTAATTACCTGATCTGTATGGATAAACAACCGGATGGCTGCCAGTGACCTATTGTACATGGCCGCTGAATGTTCAGCTTTGGCAGCCCGCAGCTCATTGAGGGCTTTCATCATCTCCAGTTCAGTAGTCATCCGCAAACCATAGCGCCGGCGGGTCATCTCCAGTAGTTCCGCGGCTCTGGCCACTTCCAGTTCTGCCAGCTGCACCCGCTCATCTCCGTCGAGATAATCATAGTACAGGCGCAGCACATCTAATCTAGCAGCCTCTGTCATATTCTCCAGCTCCGCGGCAGCCCGCTGAAATCTCAAAGCAGCAGCTTCCACCCGCTGAGCGCCCTCCTCGCCATCCCAGAAATACCACGTCGCCTCCACTCCGACCCTCCACGCGCCGGTCTCATCGATGGAAGCACTGCTGTTGACTTGAGGCCAAGTTTCTTGCTGGGCTTTCCGCCAGGCCCTTCTAGCAGCATCAATATCGATTTTCAAGGCTTTCAGATCAGTGCTGGCTTCCAGGGCCCTGGCAACTGCAGCCTCTGAGTTGGAATCCCAAGTAATTGGCGGCGGAGGCACTAAACGGGTTATCCTGCTTAAGCTTAGACCTGTGGCCTGCATCAACTGCTGTTTAGCCAAATCTGCCCGCCGGCGGCTGTGGGATACTCCATGCTGGGCGGCGGCCAGTTCCAGCTCAGCTGTCCGCAAATCCAAGGGCCCTCCCATACCCCGGCTCACCCGTTCCTGGACCAACCGGTTCTGTTCCTGCACAGACTCTAGTATCTCAAGGGCCACATCCAGGTCTTCCTGGGCCTTCACGGCTTCAAAAAACAACTCTGATGTTCTCAAGATCACCTGACGGCCGGCAGCGTCCCGTGCCAGCTTTGCCTTGGCATATGCATCTTCTGCCGCCTGGATGGTCCACCATGGCTCCAGGGTCTGTGGATCCCGCCCCAGGGGCTGTTCCCAAGTCATGCTGCTGCGCAGTGCAACTGTATAGGTTTCATCTCCCAAAACCGAGCTACCCATTCCCTGCACAGCTCCCCAGTCCAGCTCCAGTGCAAAACGGCCCCCTGAAGCAATTGCTTTGGTAAATCCAAGCCGCAAGCCGCCCTCCCCGGCATTGTCATCCGCGGCTTCGTTGCGAAGGCTCTCATCAGAGATAGCCCTATCAGCCAGCTCCAGCCGTTTGAGGGAACCGGCCCGCAGCAGCGGCTGAAAGAACCCCCGCAGTTCCGCCGTCCCCAGCTCGGCCAGCAGGCGGGCATGGGCCTCCTCTACCCCCATCTCAGCTTGCCTCAGCGAAGTGTTCTCCTTGAGGGCAGCTATCACAACATCCTCCAGAGAATAAGTACGCAGCACGCTCTTTTCCTGTTCCTGGGCCTCCTGGCTGGCAAGAGCCAGCTCCATGCCTGCCGCGGCAGCAATAATGAGAAGGCACAGGCCGATGAGCAAGCCCAATCTGCCATATGGCCATCTCCCAGCCTCTGTCCCTCTGGTCTTAGGAAACGTCATCTTGCCACTTCCCTTGTCCCTATTCTCCCATCAAGTTAAGCAATCGGATCCGGGCTAGATTATACTCAAAAATGGCGCTAACCAGGGCGTGCTCTGCAGTGGTTAGATCAATCTGCGCCCGCAGTAAGTTATTGGGTATCTCCAGGCCGCCGTCAAAGCGATTCTTTGTGATCCGGTAGTTCTCTTGGGCAGCTTCTAGTTCTTTTTCTGCTAACCTTACTCGATTTTGAGCTTGTGTCAAGTTATTCCAGGCCCGCTTAGCATCTAGATAAACGTTCCTGGTTGCCTCCTTAAGGTCAAGCTCTGCCTTCATACGGCGGTTAGTATAAATATCCCTAAGCAAGGGAGCAGTGTATTCGTTCCTGGCACTTTCCTCCTGCAGCTGGCTGACTTCCAAGGCCCACTGCAGACGCAAGAGGTCAAGGCTGTTGGCAAGAACCCTTTCCACCACCTGTTCAGGTGAAAGTTCGATGGGCTCCGGCTCTATCTCTGAGAGTTCTATAGATATCGGCTCCGAATAGGCCAAACCGATTACCCGCTTCAGGTCCAATACAGCCAGCTCCTCTTCGGCTAACGCTGCCTCCAGAGCTGCCTTGGCCTGGATTACACTTCTCTCGGCATTGACAAGATCCAGCTTAGTGGCCAAACCTTCTTTGGACTTTGTAGTGATAATCTCCAGCTGTTCCTCCACCTGGGCAACATTCTTTTCGGCTATCGCCCGCTTCTGTGTCTGACTCAGCACAGCGTAGTAGGCACTGCGCACCTGGAGATCCACCTGACTCCTTGCCTGCTCCATCAGCAGCTTTTGAGCTTCCACTGCCACCTCTGCCTGCCGCAGTGCAGCTGGCGATGGAGTCACTGCAGCATCGGCTTGAGCTTTAATCAGCTGTTTTTCGGCGTGCTGAAGATCCAGCCTGGCCGCCTGCAGGGCCAGATTATTGTCTTTGGCCAGCTCTACGGCTTGTTCCACAGTGATGACATAAACCTCTGCCCCGGGGGATTCCTCGGCAGCCGCACACACTGCTCCCAACCCTAGTGCCAAAGCCAAACAAGCTAGAACAACAACAGTAGCAGCATTCCGCACATCCATTGTCTTCTACCTGCCTTTCCCCTGTAATGACATTAAACTGGGGCTGCTGCAATCTAGGTCAATGGCTCCATCGATACAGGCTGCGGATTTAGTCAGATACTTCGATTCTGGCCCCACCTTCTGGAAACTTCTGCAGAGGACAGCTACTTCCTCCTTATCGGCAGGCCCAGGCACCAGCCTGCCAGAAAGCCCTTCCCACAAGTTTCACAGCTTCAACTTGCCAAAGGCATGCAGCAGCGGACATGCCAAAGCTGCACTGCCCAGGCCCTGGACCAGGTTGCCCGGTACGCTGGCCAGTGCCGGGCCAAAGCCTACCATCAGGCCTCCAGCCAGATAATAGCCCAGCACCATCCACAGGCCAGAAACCGCCAAGCTAGCTGCCACCCGCCAAGTGACCCGCCCCTCCTGCCGGTAAATAGAATGGCTCAAAGCGCCGGCAATTAGCCCTTCAATGGCCTTAATGACCAAGGTCCAGGGTGCCCAATGTGCATAGCCCAGCAGGAGGTCCGCAAGAGCTGACCCCAGCCCGCCAGCTAGAAGGCCGACCCTTGGGCCCATCAACAAAGCACTCAGGAAGATAATGGTATCGCCGACATTCATAAAGCCTTGGGTAGCCGCCATAGGGATGTTGATCACCATGGTGGCGACGGCGGTCAAAGCGATGAAGAGCGCTGTCAGAACCAAACGACGCAAATCTAATGCCCTAAGCATGCTGCACCTCTATCAAGAATTGATTTGCATGAATCCACCCGTCCTTTGGGCATCCGGTTGCTCAGCCGTTCGACACAAGGCCCGCGGGTTCCTGCCAATCCCAACAGTCTAAGAAGGTGGCAGATAGGGCGGCGGATGGAGAACTGTGTTTAACGGCGCGTTTCTGTTATGATTAACCTGAATGCATCATGATGGGAGCGAGGGCATTGGCCGCAAAAAAACGCCGACGAAACTTCATGCCTTATGAGTATAGAGGGTTGGTGCTGGATGAATTCCAAAGGGAGGCCATATGGTATCTAGAGAACAAGATATCTACCTTAGTGTCAGCACCTACTGGGACCGGCAAAACCCTAATTGCCGATTTTCTTGTGGAAAAGACGCTGGAAGCCAATCAAAGGTTGATCTATACCGCCCCCATCAAGGCACTGGTTAACCAAAAGTATCGGGAGTTCCAGCGCCGATATGGACGGAGAATCGGCATTGTCACCGGGGATGTCAGTCACCAGCAGACAGCACCCATCGTAGTGATGACTACAGAGATTCTCCGCAATATGCTGATTCGGGATGATAGCCGCGGCACCGATGCAGACTGGATTGTTTTCGATGAAATTCATTACCTCAATCACCCCGAACGGGGCACCGTCTGGGAGGAAGCCATACTATTTATCCCCGAGGATACTCTGATCCTGGGGCTTTCGGCTACTATTCCCAACGCGGGGCAGCTGGCCCAATGGATGGGATCCATTGGCCGAGAGACGGCTGTTGTAGAGCATGCAGAGAGGGCAGTTCCTCTCCGGCACATGTATTTCACAAGGCATGGCCAAGCAGTAGAGAGAAAAGGCCTCCTGCAGGCGGTGGCAGAATCGCCTCCGATCGATGCCGACACCAAAGCAGGCACCTTGGCCTGGCATGAGCTTCCCATCACGCCCCGGCATCGCACCCGAGGCCCACAGAGGGCAGCCACCCATTTAGACCTGATCCACTATGCAGCCAAGCATCGCTTGTTCCCGTGCCTTTACTTTGTCTTCAGCCGAGATGGTTGTGAAGAAAAGGCCAGGGAATTAGCCAACAGCCGTGACTACCTTTCCAAGAAGGAAAAAGAAGCCGTTAGGGTAAATATCCGGCGGAAACTGCAGCAGGCAGGACTCACTGCTCAGGATATTCCCAAGTACGACATGTGGCACAACCAGTGGCTCAGGGGAATAGGAGTGCACCACGCAGGGCTCTTGCCCATCGTGCGGGAGATAACGGAACATCTTCTGGAAAGGCGTCTACTGAAAGTCATCTATGCCACTGAGACATTTGCTGTGGGGGTGAATATGCCGGTTCGCACAGTCTGTTTTGACACCTTAGTCAAGTACGATGGGGAGGAAGTGCGCTATCTAACCCAGCACGAGTACTTCCAGATGGCCGGCAGAGCCGGCCGCCGAGGCTGGGATAGGCAGGGAACAGTGATCTCCCGCGTCTCCGACGCCCTGCCCACAGCATTGCCTATATGGAATGAAGGCAGTGTTGAGCCCATCAGCAGCCGCCTCCACATCTCCTTTAATATGGTGGTCAATCTGCTGGCCCGATTTGAGCCCGACAATATAGAGATATTTCTTGCCAAGACCCTCTCCAGCTTTCAATGTCAAGAGGGCGTCCCCGAGGCCCGCAGCCGGGCTGAGCTGATGGATGATTTCCAGGCTAAATGGGCACTATTACAGAAGTTGGAATATCTAAACGGTACCGAGCTCCTGGCCAAGGGGCAGATCTGCAGAAATATCTATGTCCAAGAAATTTTGGTAACTGAGCTCATCGCCGGCGGACTTATCGAGAATCTTGAGCCCGCGGACCTAGCCGGCCTGGCGGCTGCCATTGTCTATTCACCTAAAGCCGGCGATCCCGATTTTACCCTGTCGCCGCCCAGCTGGGCGCCGGCGGTGGATTTGATCTATGAAAGGCTCAATAAAATCGATCCCCAGCGGCTGGCAGCCGGCTTCAGTGTATATCCAGTGATATCGCCGGTGATAGCCGGATGGGCTGAAGGCATGGGCCTTCAGGATGTCCTCAAGAAGCATCCGCTAGACCCAGGAGATTTGGTAGCGGTGTGCCGGCAGTCAATTGATCTATTGCGGCAGATCCAGATAGCCGTTCCTCAGCCGTCGCTTAGGGAAAAGGTAACAGAAGCCATCAACAGACTGGACCGGGGAGTCGTCAGGGTGACAGCTGATTAATACCGGCTCCGAGTCGGCCGCTCCTTGCGGTGCCCATGGAGCCTTTGACGCTCGGGCAGCCTACTCCGGTGCAGGAATCGCCAGAATAACTAAGAATTAGTCTAGCCAAGGCCTTCTTATTCCAGGATAATTACTACAGCGGATAGTGACAGCAGTACACCCACACTGACAAGGGAGGATTTTTCATGGATGTTGACGTGAAGCTATTGACCATAGATGATGTCCTCAATTTCACACAGCAAGATGTCCGGGATCTCTACAAAGAATACATTAACCCAGCTCTAGCCCAAATGCTGGGGCTGCTGAACTTCGATAAGCGCTTTGTAAAGGCTGCCGGCATGCAGGTCTGGGATGAAGATGGCAATGTGTACTTAGACTTCCTGGGAGCATATGGAGCACTGAACTTGGGGCATAACCCGCCGGCGGCCCAGCGGGGATTGGAACAGGCCCAAGAGCTGCCTAATCTGCTGCAGGCCAGCCTCAACGGTATGGCTGCCGCATTGGCCCATAATATTGCCCAAGTTACACCGGGCAAGCTGGGGAGGACCTTTTTCTGCAACAGCGGTGCCGAAGCCGTTGAGGGCGCACTGAAAATGGCCCGCATTGCCACAGGCAGGCAGAGGATTATCTACTGTGAAGGGGCCTTCCATGGCAAGACCCTCGGGGCCCTGTCGGTGACCGGCCGGAGCAAGTATCAGCAGCCCTTTGCCCCGTTGATCCCGGGTTGTCAAGCAATTCCCTACGGCGATGTGATCGCTTTAGAGAATGAGCTGGCCCGGGGAGATGTTGCAGCCTTCATCGTCGAACCCATCCAGGGGGAAGGCGGCGTCATCGTCCCTCCAGAGGGGTATTTGGCCAAGGTCAGGGAACTGTGTTCCCGCTACGGCACGTTGTTTATAGCCGATGAGATTCAGACAGGTTTCGGGCGTACAGGCAAGCTGTTTGCCTGCCAGCACGAGGATGCTGCTCCCGATATCCTCTGTCTAGCTAAGTCCCTGGGCGCAGGTGTGATGCCCATCGGCGCCACCGTTACTACACCAGAAGTATGGGACAAGGCCTATGGAGCCATGGAGAAAGCTCTCCTGCACACATCTACCTTTGGCGGCAACACCCGGGCTATGGCAGCAGGTATCGCAGCCCTCAATACCATCGTTGAACAGGATCTACCCAGGCAGGCTGCGGAAAAAGGCGAGTATTTCATCACAAAACTCAAGGAGCTTCAGGAAAAGCACAGCCTAATCACCGATGTGCGGGGCCGGGGGCTCTTGATCGGCCTGGAATTCGCCAAGCCTAAGGGGCTGGTGGACCGGCTCACCGGAGGGGCCGTCAGCAAGCTCTCCGAGGAATATCTAGGCGCAATGGTGGCTGGTGAGCTCTTGAACCGCTACCACATTATAACCGCGTATACTTTGAATAATCCCAATGTGATTCGGTTGGAGCCGCCTCTCATCGTCACCCGGGAAGAGATCGGCCAGGTGCTGGAGGCCTTGGACCAGATCTTTACCCGCAACCGGAGTCACATCCAGATGGCTTTGACCAGCACCAAGACTGTAGTCAGCAGCCTGTTTGGCAAGAAGTAGGCTAATCTGCAAAGAGAGCAGAAACATGACAGCTCACAGCCGGTCTCTTGAGAACGGCTGTGAGCTGTTTGATTGCTTAGATACGGTCTATCTAGATGAAGTCCTCATCGCCAATGTCTTTGTCTGCAATCAGCTGCTGGACCTCATCGACAAACTGCCCGATGGTCTCCATATCTGCCAAAGCGTGGATATCAATGGTGATGCCAAACTCACCTTCCAGCTCGTCGACTAGAGCTGCCAGTTCATCCTCTGCCAGCCACCCTCCATCTTCTTGACGGAGGGTGTCGCCGGGGCCGATTACCTGCTCCAGCCCTCCGGCAAAGCTGGAGATAATCTCATAGATCCGATCTTCAAAGCGATCATACAGGCCCATGCTCTGCCTCCTTCCCCGCTGCATTGCCCAGCAATCTGTCCCGTATTATACCCAGGACGTGATCTGTCCATAAGCCATTATTGCTGGAAAAGCTAAAGGCCGGAGGCCAAACAGCGGCCTAGAAATCTTGCCCTACATTCTCGGACCAGAGTTCAAGGAAGTCCATCAGCTCACTGAATCTGGGACTCCGCATATTGCGCACGTAAAACCCGGAGGTTCCCGTCCCCGTAACCAGGCACTGCTGGGGAGCCAGTCCCAAGAGCTGTCCCAGGCAGAAGCCGGCATTGAAGTTGTCTCCCGCACCAGTAGTCAACCTGGGGTTAGATGTATAGGGGCCCTCTACATGGTAGAACTGGCCGCCGACCACAGTACCTGCTTCAGTCACTGGGTGAACAACCAGGCAGAAAAGGTCCAGCCTTTCGGCTATGGCGGTGGTGATCTCTTCCAGGCTGACATTTTCCGGTTTATCGCTGAGTGTGAGTCCCAGCACATCGGCAATTTCCGAAGCCTCCTTGCGGTTCAAGCCCAGGATCACCCGGCAGTACTTCTCAAAGCGCTGAATCAGTTCCATGGCACTGGCGATATCTTCTTTGCTGCGCTTTTCGGGGTCCGCCAAGTCGAAAAAGGCCAATGGCTTTTCTGGACTATCCAGCTTTGGAAGCACATCATCAAGCATCGTCTCCCAGATATCGTTCATGTATGGGATCATTGTCCAATTCACCATGCTAATCAGCTGGCTGCGGGAGAGGATCTCCACCATCTTCTCCGGGGGAAGCTTGGCTGTAATGTTTTCCCAATTGACTTCCTTAAGGACCTCAATCTTGCCCAACATGAGTTTGCCGTCGGTAAACTCCAAAGCATCGGTGTGTCCCGGTTCACAAATTGAATAAGTATCACATGCATCTGCCAGCTCCCTGAACACTTGGTGTATATCGGGAGAGCCGAGACAGCCGACGTAGGTAACCTGGGCTCCATAGCTGCGTAAGGCGTTAGCCATGATGGGGCCGTTGCCGCCCAGCTTGACTTGCTTGGGAATCAACTCAATATTGGTGCTGAGCCCCGCTGCCCGCCCAATCCGCTCTGCCAGCTGGGCGATGGTTTCCACCCTGGTATAGGATTCAAAGTCGATCCTCTTGTCAACAACATGGATGATCTCATCGACAAAGCCGTCAAGCCCCACAAAACAGCTGAGGCCTTCCGGCTTTGTCTCCGACCCCTTAAGTGCCTGCAACGTCTCTTGAATTAATTCCTTGGCTTGTTGAGCCATCCATCTAACCCCCTATATTATCCCATTATGGTTTTTAGTCTGTTTTTCTGCCGCTGCCCAAGATAGGCGCGGCAGCAGTCTTCACTCGCCGAGCTTAGAGAATATGCAAGCTGCGGCGGAAGAAAGCTTTGAAATCAGCTGCATGGGACATAGCTGCCTGCATCTCCAACCGAGCCGTGCCCCGGGTCCGCAGCCGGATTCTCACCTCATGATCGTCGAACTCCACTCTTAAGCCTTCTACTGCCCCACTCTTGCCCAGATCGAGACTCTTGGCCAAACGGAGCACCAGAGACAGCAGCATGATGCGGCGAAGATCCTCTAGCTCCAGGGGGCCTGCCGGCAGCGTATAGCTTCTTACCCCCTGCAGAAAGTAGTGTTCATGGGAGGCAGCCACAAAGGCAGAGGTGACCAGCTCCCTGTGGGTCAGGCCGTTGAGCCGGGCATTGAGCATCATGTAAAAGGTGTGTACGTAGCGGTTCTCGTGGTCAACGGCAATGCCGATATCGTGCAAGAGCGCAGCTACAATCAGCAGCCGCCGTTCATATGTGTTCAGCCCATGCAGCGGCCGCAGCTGATCGTATAAGGATAAGGCCAGATTATTCACATGTCGATAGTGGGTACTCTCAATGTTGTAATACTTGATCAGGTTCTCAACGGAATTCATCAAAGGGCTGAGCAAGATGGGATCCTGCTTATACCTAGATAGATATTGGTACAGCAGGCCATCCCTTAGTCCGCTCCTGCTGGTCACAACCCGGCTGCTCCCGGAGACCTGAAGCAGCTGGTTGATCACAGCTATCCCTGCGACAATCACATCAGCCCGTTCCCGGGACATACCGGCAACCCGCCAGCGGCCCTGCAGGTCCAGCCGTGCCAGCCAGCGGAGGATGTCTTCCACAGACTCAGGCAGAAGCTCGTAGCCGTGGCTGATATCAGGCCTGTAATCCCTGCGGCGCCGATCTATTCGAGCTAGGGTCCGGGCAATTCCTCCCAGAGCCACCACTGTATCGTATTGGGACAGCCAAGGGAACCTAGCCAGTTTTTCTGTCAAGAAATCTTCCAGTGCCGCCAGGGAAGCTGGTTCGATCCGGCCTCGGGCCAGAAAATCACGGGTCAAAGTCACTGAACCGAAGGGCAGGGCTGCCCATTCCTCTTTCAGTCGGTTGCGATAGCCAATAAGCTTAGTACTGCCGCCCCCTACGTCGATAATCAGCCCCGTCTCCGGAGCAACGGCATTCACTACCCCGATATAATCCAGATCTGCTTCCTCTTCCCCAGTCAGCACTTTGACTTCAATTCCCGTTTCCCTCTGCAGTCTAGCCAGAAGCTCACCGCGGTTAGGAGCCCGCCTCACTGCAGCGGTCCCCACAGCGAGGATTTTGTCAACCCCCCGGACTTCGCATAATCGTGCAAACAGTGCCACCGTCTCCACTGCATGGTCCTGGGCCTTGGGGTGCAGCGAGCCGTCGGGACCAGTGTTTTCCACCAGCCGGACAGTCTCCTTGACGTTTTCTATCTGGTGGTGCTCACCCTCTGGGCCGATGTCCATAATGATCAGGCGCACCGAGTTGGAACCAACATCTATGATGGCTATTCGTTCCATGCTCATCTCTTCCCCGCTCGACTACGGGCTGCAGGCAGCCTGCCAGTCGACGTATTTGATCAGCAGTCCAGCCAACTTCTCTAAATACTGTTGGTCCAGCGGGGAGAAACGTCCTTCATAAGGAGAATCTAGATCAAGGACTCCCCACACATTATCACCGTGAACAATGGGCACCACGATCTCCGAACGGGAAGCTGGGTCGCAAGCGATATGGCCGGGAAACTGATGTACATCAGGCACCAAGACTGTCGCCCGCCGCTGGGCAGCTGTGCCGCATACCCCCCGGCCCCAGGGAATACGCACACAGGCAGGTTTGCCCTGAAAGGGGCCTAGCACCAGCTCATTGCGCTTGTTAAGATAAAATCCAGCCCAGTTTAGATCCGGCAGTGCATTGTAGACCAGAGCCGCAGCGTTGGCAAGATTCGCTAACCAATCAGTCTCCGCTGACAGCAGTGCTTCCGCCCCTGACAGCAAATCTGCATAGGCAGCCTGGGCTTCCGGCCCTTTCCATGCTTCCTTAGCTATCATACTAGCATTTCACCCCTGTTTGCGGGCCCAGCGGAAAAACCGAAAGCGCGGCTTCTCCCGCTCATGCTTCCTCTTAATCCTGCGGACCAGAATCTCGATGTTGTTGGCCACGACTTCTGCCAATCGGACCTGTTCATTAGCGTTCTCTGTCGTATGCTCAATATCCTCTAGCAGGCGCTGATTCATATCGACTAGCTGCTGCATACTTGCCGAGATCTCCTGCAGCTGGGCATTGATCTGCAGCATGGCAGCCATAGCCTCTTCATAGCTGGTGTTGGCATCAGAGGCTTCCTCTTCCTGAGTTGACGCCACCTCTGTTACACCCTCCATTAAGTTCTTAATCTGGGTGAATGAACTTAGGATTTCCCTGAGGACTTCAGCAATGCGGCGGGCCATGTCTTGGACCCGCTCAGTGCCAGCTGCCGTTGATTCGATAAAGGAGCTGATCTCGTTGGCCGCCCCCTGGATACTGTCAGTCACGCCACTGATCTCATCAGCTGCTTTCTTGCTGTCATCAGCCAGCGACTTGATCTCCGCTGCAACAACCTGGAAGCCTCGGCCGGCATCTCCTGCCCTGGCAGCCTCAATGCTGGCATTGAAACTTAGAAGCTGAGTTTGTTTAGCTATTTCGGCGATTCTCGCAGTCATCTGGTTCACTTGGCTCATGGCTTCCTGGAAAGCCGTGACCTTCTCACCTGCTGCCCTGGCACTTTCGGCATTGGCTGTAGCCAAGTCTACAGTGTCATTCACAGCGGTATTGCTCTCCTGGATATCCCTTTCCAGTTTCTCAATCATGCTGTATGTGCCTCTAGCCGAATCGAGGGTCTTCTGGGAACTCTTGGCGAGGCCGCTGATCACCACATTGACCCGCTCCAGGTTCTCCGAGGCAACCCGGGAACTATGGGAGGAGACCTCATCAATTACAGCTTCAGCTTCGGTAACCGCGGCAGCCACCTCATTAGCCCGCTCCTTCATGGCATTGGCCGTCTCCATGGAAGCCACAGCCCGGCCGGCGGCATTGTCGGATGTGGCCGCTATCACCTTATACACCCGCTTTACGCCTCGGGTCATGAAGATTCCCAAGAGGGCAATTACGATGACAGCTGCCGCCCCGACTACAGCCAGCAGCTTGTATGTCTCCTGTACCGAAGCATCGGCTTCTGCCACAAGGCTCTTAACGTCTGTCCAGAGCCTCAAGTTCATATCTGAACTCAAGTTGGCTACCCGGTCCAGATAGCCGGGCAGCAAAGATAAGGCTTCGGCAATGTCTTCTGCCTCGGTGAGCTGGCCGATCTCAGCCATCTGCTGATCCACCAAACCATAGGCTTCTTCGATCTCCATAACAGCCACTTGGTACTCTTTGTATTCCCCAGCCACTTGGCACAGCATTTCTACACTAAAACTGAGATCGTACAGGGTGGTAGAGTGATCGCCCAATAATCCCCATCTGTAGTAGGTTCTCAGTATACTGTAGATATTCGCCTTGGCTTTCTCAATATCAGTCGACGTAGAAGCAGCATACTGCATCATCTGGAGGTACTTCGTACTTAACTCTTCCACTCCCGTACGCAGACTATTGACATTCACCAGCAGCAAGCTGGCAATCCCCACAGTAATAACTAGGAAAACAACAATACTCGCACGGACCAGCCACAGGATCGGCCATCCCCGTGCCACCTGGTGCTCTGTTTGAGCTCGCTTCTTCTGCTTGCGCCTTCCCAGCCGAAATGGCAATCTTGGTAGTCCCATAAGTCTACTCCTTTCAGCGGCCGCTAGCACAGAGGTATATTCTTTGGGAACGAATTCTACAAAAAACATAGGACCCCTCCAGTTAACAGGCTAAAAATCCATTCTATACCTCATAACTCAGCAGGATAGCCGGGAGTGCCAGCGAATGTTACGTTTATGTAACATCTGCCGCAAGGGAGAGGGGTAGGATGGAAATGGGGCTGTCCGCAGGTTTTGACGTAGTAGCCCATCGGGGTGCTATGGGATATGCACCAGAGAACACTTTGGCGTCTTTTCGGAAGGCGATTGCCCTGGGTGCAACCATGATCGAACTGGATGTGCATCTGACTAAGGACCATGAGGTAGTGGTCATCCATGACAGCGACCTTGTCCGCACTACTACTGGCCGCGGATTGGTGGAGGAGATGACCCTCACTGAGATCCAGTCATTTGATGCGGGGATTGCCATGGGACCCGAGTTTCGAGGGGAGAAGGTGCCTGCCCTTCAGGAAGTAATGGAACTTGTCAATCACCAAGCGGCCTTGAATATCGAGATTAAGGCGGGGAGGACTCTGTACCCGGCAATAGTCGATAAGGTGCTGCAGATAATTGCTGACTACAGAGCCGAGGATGAAGTTGTCATTTCTTCTTTCCATAAGGCATATCTTCGGGAGGCAAGGCAGAAGGCTCCGAAGCTGGAAGTGGCTGTGCTATTTGATAAGCTGTCACCGGACACTTTGGATGAAGCTGTCCAGGAGAAGTGGCAGAGTCTGCATCCTTGGTATAGGTTAGTAGACGGAGAGCTGATGGAGGAGGCACGCCGGCGGGGCCTATTGGTCCGGGCATGGACCGTCAACCGGGCACCGGAAATGACCCGGCTGCTCCAGCTGGGAGTTAACGGCATTATCACCAACTTTCCTGATCTTCTCAGGTCCACAGCCACCGGTGTTAGTGCTGAGCAGACAGCAGCAGATCAGTCTGAAGGTGGATTCTGATTCTTCCCAACTGTCAGATTGAGTTTTCTGGAGATTTCGTGTATACTTTTTTCCCAGCCCACTTGGCCCTCCGACAAGAAGCTCGAGGCCGGCCCAGTATATGCAGTTTCATCAGCGCCAAATACATAACCCTATTCTACAGCGAAAGGCCTGATGCTATATGATGCGAGAGATCTACATGCTGCTCGGCGGTCTGATTGCTTGGGTGAGCCTGGTATGGCTGCGGGCACTGGATTATCCTGTCAGCCTCCAGGTCAAAAATACCCGGTCCTGGCGGATTCGCCGTCTAGCCGGGTGTTTAATGTCCTTTATCGGTATCCTTCTAGCGTTATACGGTGCTTGGCAATAGGTACTTTTTACACCTGCCATTGCTTTTGCATTTCCACAGAGAAAGCGGTATAATATAAACACAGTGTCTATCCAGGAATGCGTAGGGGAGTAGCTCAATTGGTAGAGCACCGGTCTCCAAAACCGGGGGCTGCGGGTTCAAGTCCTGTCTCCCCTGCCATGCCTCCACAACGTGGTAGGCACACAAGATACCTGAGACTCAAGTTTACTGGGCAACCGCTGGCAGCCCCTGCGCTGCTAGAGGAAAGTCGGGACTGGCCTTGTCTGCAGCTATGCAGACAAGAAAGTTGGTGCACAGCGCAAGCTGTGGCAGGGTGACCTGACGGCAGCGAATCTATCCCTCGAGGATAGTAGTAGCTATAAAAGCTCCACAGAAACGACCCGTGTGGCGACACAACGGATGAAACGAGGAAAGCCCCACCAGCCAGCAACGCAAATTATGGTAGCGGCACCCCTGTTTAGGGGCGGAGACATTGTCTCTGAGATAGATGGTTGCCTTAAATGACAGAATCCCGCTTACAGGTAAACTTGAGGCCTAATACACCGTTTCTTTTTAGAGAATCGGTGTATTTTTTTGTGTATTGCTTCACTTATGGCCCTTCCAGATATATAATATATGCGTGGAGTGGCAATACTAGGAGTGTATTGTTAAAGAAAGGAAGGGACTCTAGTTGAGACTAATCGTTGATCAAGACCTGTGCATCAGCTGCGGCTTATGCATTGATACTTGTCCGGAAGTGTTTGACTGGAATGACGATGGTAAAGCCGATGTTATAGTCGATCCCATACCTGAGGAATTCGAGGATGCTGCCAACGAAGCAAAGGATGGCTGTCCTACTGAAGCTATCGTAGAGCCTTAAGCTTTGAGACTTAAGCTTTCTCTAAAGATGAAGCGGCATGGAACACCCTTAGGTGTCTCAATGCCGCTTCTACATTTTGGCACTCCAGCTGCTCAGTGAGCCAGCGGCTCACCAAAGCGGTGATGGACAGCCGGCCTGAAAGGGCGGCAGCCGCACTGTTTAATCAGGCTTCCCGGCTGTGCCTCTAATGTTCAATCCAGTTGAGGGAGCGTTCTACAGCCCGTTGCCAGCCGCGGCAGAGCTCCTGCCGCTGCTCATCATCCATGGACGGCTTAAAAGAACTATCCTTTTCCCAAATCTCAGCTATCGTCGACTCTGACCAAAGGCCGCACCCCAATCCTGCCAAGAACGCGGCTCCCATGGCCGTAGTCTCTGTCACTCGGGGGCGCTCCACCACTAGATTCATTATATCGGCCTGAAACTGCATGAGGAAATTGTTTACCGAAGCGCCGCCATCAACCCGGAGAATTGGGATGGGTATACCCGCATCTTTCTGCATAGCCAAGAGCACATCCCGAGATTGGTAGGCTATGCTCTCCAAAGCTGCCCGCACCAAGTGCTTCCGGCCCACACCCCTAGTTAGGCCTACAATGACTCCCCTGGCATATGGATCCCAGTAAGGCGTGCCCAATCCCACAAAGGCAGGTACTAGATAGACTCCAGCTGTATCAGGCACACCTGCAGCCAGGGCCTCGCTTTGGGCTGCATCCTCCAGGATCCGAAGTTCATCCCGCAGCCACTGGACTACTGCTCCTGCTATGAAGACGCTTCCCTCTAAGGCATAGACGGCTTTGCCAGGCTCCAAGCCCCAAGCAATGGTTGTCAGCAGGCCTTGGTCAGAGATTATGGCTTCACTGCCTGTATTCATGAGTACAAAGCAGCCTGTGCCGTAAGTATTCTTAACCATGCCCGGCTGGAAGCAGCACTGTCCAAACAAAGCTGCCTGCTGGTCTCCCGCCACACCGTAGATAGGTATGCCGTCGGGCAGGCACCTCAAGCCATGGGTAACTCCAAAGAGCCCGCAGGAAGGCAGTACCTCCGGCAGTACCTGGGCAGGTATGTCCAAAATCTCCAGGAGTTCTTGGTCCCATTCTAGCCGGAATATGTTGTACAAAAGGGTTCGGGAAGCATTAGTATAGTCGGTGACGTGACGCCTGCCCCCGGTGAGGCACCAGATCAGCCAGCTGTCGATGGTGCCAAAACAGATTTCACCTTTCTCAGCTTTTTCCCGTAAACCGGGCCGGTTAGCCAAAAGCCACGCCATTTTTGTCCCTGAGAAATATGGATCCAGGACCAAGCCGGTTTTACTATGGAATAGATCAGCATAGCCTTCCTCTTGCAGCTGCCGGCACAAGGGAGCAGTCCGGCGGCACTGCCAGACTACTGCATTACCTTCTGGACGATGGGTTGCTCGATTCCAGGCAACTGTAGTCTCCCTCTGGTTGGTGATACCGATGGCAGCAATTTCATCAGCCCCGATGGGTCCATACAGAGCTTCCTGGATAGCATTGAGGGTTGCACTCCAGATTTCCTCCGGATCATGTTCCACCCACCCTGGCTGGGGATAATACTGGGTAAACTCCTGATACCCGCGGCAGACGGGGCGGCCCTGATGGTCAAAAATGATGGCCGTCGTCCCTGTGGTCCCCTGGTCAATGGCTAGGATATATTTTCTCACCTTGCGCTTCTCCCTTCCCTTGGAAATCAGCCGTAGGCCGCCGTTACCATGATGAATTAATTGACCATCATTGGGGCTGTCTCCTGCATACCCCGGGGCGTCGATGGGAGAAGTCTTTCTCTGAGAAAGCCATCCATAACGCGGCAGGAGGCACCACTAGGTGCCTCCTGCATATAAGCCGCACGTTTGTTTGATTTATTTGGGTCACGCAGTTTCGTAATTACCTGAGGTGGGAACCAATTTGGTGACATTGGCATCGAGGAACTCTTGACCAATTCGCTTTGCTGCTCTCACCCGATGGTGCCCATCAACTACGAAATATCTGTTGTTCAGCTCATAAACCTCGATTGGGGGTAAAATCTCACCTCGGGCCATAGCTTCTTCGATGGCCCTAGAGCGGAAATCTGGTCGACGATGCAGCCATTCGAAATCCTGGTCGAAGTCCTTGTAGCGGTCAACACTGCCTACGATCTTGTCTAGTTCAATCGCAGTGACTCCGATGTTCCGATGATTCAGCGTACCGTACTTCAGCCGCTCGCTTTCCAAGGACTTAACACCCTTGCGCCTTCGAAAGAACAACATCCTAATTCCCCCCCCATAGTTCCGGCTTGCACAATCGGGTCAATCAACGTCCACCGCGGGTCGCCTCTTGACCCACCCGGCAATTTGATTATACGGATTTCTTCCGGAAAAGGCAAGGGAATCGCTGTTAAGCTTTGGTAAAGCCCGTTAATAGTCTGTTAAATGCACGAATCCCCGATTTACAACCTGATTTCCACCACATCCCTGTCCATTTTCTTTATGCAGCGGGTCAGTTTGGCTTGCAGCGACTGATCATCGGCGCAGACCCGCCGCAGCTGCCGCAGAAGGTCGATACCCCGCCGGAAAGCGCTGACCACATCTCCCTCCGCCAAGCCGTCGGCTTCCTCCATCAGTTCTACGAAACTGCAGCCTCTGCTCCAACGGTAGGCCAGCTCATGAACGCTGTTATGAAAACGGACTCGCTGTTCATTCAGTACTCCCCGCTCCAATCGGATCAGCTCCTCGGCGACCTCTTGGGCGTGGCTGAGATCGATCAGGCGCCACGGCCGGACAGCCTCATCCCGCCGGGGTTCATAGTCTATACACACAGCCAAGGCATTGACGGCATCCTCCGACAGTTCCTTAAAAGTGCCGTCAAAGAGCAATTCTGTAACTAGCAGTTCCTGGACATAAACTCCGGCAGCAACACGGCCCCGTCCAGTCAGCTCGCCATTGTCAATATATCCCAGACCTTCAAGGAACCTCTGCTTCGCTAAGAAGGAGCTGTAAAGCCGTTCCTTGGTCAAGATCTGCCGTAAAGCACCCTTTATCTCCTTCAAACGCCTCTCTGCCCGCTTTAGCTGGCGCTCCCGATAGCGGCATTCCTTTCTTTCATTCTTGCCGCAGTGGTGAATCGCCGGGGAATCTGCCCTTCTTCCAAGCTCATGAAGCCGCCTCAGTATCTGCTTCCGCCGCTTGATCCTGCTCCTGCCCCGCAGCTGGACCAACTCTTGATTGAGCCTATCGATCTCCCGGCGGGCCTTTCTCGCCTGCTCAGTGCAGGTGTCTTTTCGGTAGTGGGGACAGCGCTTAGCGGTGAGGCTGGCTATCTTGTCCGAGACCTGCAAGAGTTCCTGCTGAAGGCTCTGATACAGCCTCTGATTCTGGTACACCAGCAGGTTTCGCTGCAGCACTTCCCGGATCTGATCAGCTGTCTTGTAGCGGGCTGTCAAGTTCAGCACCGAATTGTAGGTCAAATCGAATTGGCTCCACAAGGGCTCCACATTATCCTCAGCCCGGTCCCGCAGCTCACCAGGCTGGTAGAAATTCAGATCCACCATGGTGAAAACGAAGCCCTGCTTGTCGATGCCCCGGCGCCCAGCCCGGCCGGCCATCTGGAAATACTCGCCTACTGTCAACGGCCGAAAACCCCGGCCGTCGAACTTCGTATAGCTATCAAAGCAGACGGTCCTGACGGGGAAATTGACGCCGACGGCAAAGGTCTCGGTGGCATAGAGTACTTTGATCAGTCTCCGTTCAAAAAGCTCTTCCACCAGTTCTTTGCAGGCCGGCAAGAGCCCTGCATGGTGGTAGGCGATCCCTCTTTCCAGGATGGAAGTCAATTGGGTGACACTGCCTAAATCCTGCAGCTCCCTACCCCACAGATGACGCTGGGCAGCCTCCCTGACGGCCGATGCCTCTTCGGGAGTCAGATAATTGTGGCCCCCGGCCAGCTCAACGGCATGGACTTCGCATCCCCGCCGGCTGAAGACAAAAAACAGCAGGGGCAGGTATTCCTCACCCAACGTATCCACCAACTCCCCGTGATTGGGCAGGGGAAATGACGGCTTGCCCTGCCGAGCATCCTGGGTGCCGGCAGCGGTATCCCGCAGATACTGTTCCAGTCCATCGAGGCTGGTAATTCCCAGCCCCGGGGCAAAATAACTGTGGTGCAGGGGTACCGGCCGATGCCGGTATTCCACTACCCGCACCGGCTCAGGGCGCAAAGAGGCCATCCAGTTCCGCAGCTCACTGCCGTTGGCGATGGTGGCACTCAAGCCCAAGAACCGGATGTGTTCCGGCAGGAAAATCAAGCTCTCCTCCCAGACAAATCCCCGGTCTTCATCGGCGATGTAGTGGATTTCATCAAAGATCACGTAGGCGATATCATCTAGAGAGCGGCTGTGATCGAAAAGGATGTTGCGGAAGATCTCGGTTGTCATCACAAGTACCGGAGCATCGTCGTTGCGGACTATATCGCCGGTAATGAGGCCTACATTCTCTTCTCCGAAGTTATCCCGGAACTGCTTGAACTTCTGGTTGCTCAGGGCCTTGATGGGAGCAGTATAGATTACTCCTTTTTGAACATCCCGGGCCATCTCCACCACATAGTCGGCGATTAGCGTCTTGCCTGAGCCAGTCGGTGCCGCCACAAAAACTGAGGCTCCCTCTAAAAGGCGGGCAATGGCCTCCTGTTGGAACCCGTCAAGAACATATCCACGAAACATCTCCGGCACTGTTTTTGCCTGTATATGGTCCTTCAATTTTCACAAACACCTTTCTGCTCCAGCAGCTGTAGACCGCGATTTTGGGCTATCCAATTCCCGATACCTAGTATGTCCAGCAAACAGACTCCGTGCCAGGCATAATTCCCTACCCCCTGCTGGATCTCCTGCCCGCCCTGAAGTTAACGGCTGCCGGCTGATACAGCATTGGAGGATTCCACCATCGGCTGGACAAGTAATATATATTGCAGCGTTCCGGCGCCACATCAAATGAAGGAGGCAGCGTGAAATGTCAATCCCCATTGGTTTACAGCTTTATTCTCTCAGGGAGGCAGCCGCCGAAGATTTCATCGGCGTGCTCAAGACAGTAGCGGCCATGGGATACGAAGGGGTAGAATTCGCAGGCTACGGGGGCCTTGAAGCTTCCCAGCTGAAAGCAATCTTGGCAGACTTGGGATTAACAGCGGTTGGTTCCCACATCGGATTTCAGCAGCTTGACCAAGAGCTGAGCCAGGTAATGGAGTATAACTTGGAACTGGGCAGCCCTTACCTTATCTGCCCAGCTCCCCCCAGAGAGTTGATTGCCGAGGGCATAGCCGATGACTGGCGGGCATTTGCAGAAAGGCTGTCTGAAATCGGCACGAAGGTCAAGGAGCAAGGGCTCCAGCTAGGGTATCATAACCACGCGTGGGAGTTCACGACCTTTGACGGTGAGTACGCCCTTGATATCTTCTTTGCCCAGGCCGGCCGGGACAGTGTCATTGCCGAAATCGATCTAGGATGGACTTTCCATGCCGGCGTGGATCCGATAGCCTATATGCAAAAACATAAGGGACGCTGTCCCTTGGTACATGTTAAGGACTTCAAGCGGGGCGGCCCTCAGACTGAAGTGGGGACAGGGGATATCGATCTAGCCGGCATTGTAGCTGCAGCGCCTGAAGTAGGGGTCCAGTGGCTGATCATCGAAACTGAAGAGTACAATATGGCTCCCACCGACAGTGTGCGGGTGGGGCTGGAGAACTTGAGGGCGGCCATCCAGGGATAGGTTCATACATCCCCCCGCCGGTAAGGTGACAAAATGGTAGTGGGTATTGCTCGCATAGGTTTACACGTTGCCGACTGCCGCTCCCTAAAGGAGAAGCGCAGTATTACAAAGAGCTTGATTACAAGGCTAAGAAACAGATTCAATGCAGCGATTGCCGAAGTCGATGATCAAGACCTATGGCAAAAGTGCACCATCGCCGCTGCAGTAATCGGTACCTCCACTTCCCATGCCGACAGTCAGCTGCAGGCCATCGTTGCCTGCATCAACAGAGAAGCCGCCGTCTCGGTGACAACAATTGAGACGGAGATCCTGTAAGACCAGCTGCCCCCAGGGTACACCTGGGGGCCCTTCGTTGAGGGGAAGAATAAGCTGCCGATCCTGATGGGACTAGAGTAAGAATAACAGCCTCAGGATGCGGACCGCCTGCGTAAGCAGAATACAAGCAAGACAAGCAGTGCCGGTGGTCAATGCGGCAGCGGCTGCCGTCCATTTCCATCCGCCGGCCTCATGCTTGATAGTCAGCAGTGTAGTCCCGCATGGGAAGTGCAGTACAGAAAACACCATGACGTTAAGGGCGGTCAGCCAGGTCCATCCCCGAGCCGCAAGAAGTTCGCCCATTGCTGACAGACTGTCCAGTTCCATTAGAGCGCCTGCCCCTAAATAACTCATCATCAGGGTGGGGATAACGATCTCGTTAGCCGGCAATCCCAGGATAAAAGCCAAGAGGATAAACCCATCCATGCCCATCAGCCGGCCGGCGGGTTCGAGATAGCCCGCCAGGTGTTCGATAATGCTCATCCCGCCGACATCGATGTTGGCCAGCACCCAAACTAGTGCGCCAGCCGGTGCGGCGACTTTGAC
>LFRM01166913.1_pt1 | contig 21754 bp, 18 predicted proteins | sample 618341 | NCBI WGS metagenome assembly LFRM01 (sample SAMN03654438, study PRJNA283298) | anaerobic digester metagenome | isolation source: pool of bioreactors CSTR01a, CSTR02a, and CSTR03a thermophilic anaerobic... | place: Denmark: Kgs. Lyngby | collected 2014-05-21 | reverse complement strand
TCATGTCGGGCTTGGTAGAAGATATGAGAACCTTCGAAGACATAGACCATGCTATTGGAGGCGATCCTTCCGAGGCGAATGCTCAAATAGCACAACACTGGCTTGAAGCTTCAGCACACCATGGGATGCCGGTAACCACTAATACCCTGGAGCTATTTTCTGAAGAATACCCATCCTCCTATCCACAAAACATTGCCTATAAGGCGGCGGAATTTGAAGACCAAAGGTTAGCTGACGCTTTTCTAAGGAAAATACGTGAGGCAACAGCGGTCTCTGCAAAGCAGACCAATAGGGATGAAGTCCTTCTCTCGCTTGCAAAAAAAGTTGGCCTGAATGCTGACAAGCTGCTCACCCATTGCACCGACGGAACAGCACAAGCTGCCTTTGAGATGGACCTGGCAACGACTAAGGCTTACAAGGTAGATCTTCTGCCAACCTTTATCGTGCGCTATAACGGCAAAGAGACCATTTTGAAGAATTATCAGCTTGTCGAAGATTTCGAACAAGCCATCCAAGCCCTTTGCGGCAACGAAATTTCTGCGAGTATCCCTACAGGCTCTACAGAAAACATACTGCAGTTCATCAGGACCTACGGGCGGGTAGTCCCTCTTGAAATCATGATGGCCTTCGACTTGGATGAGAAGGAGACTATGAAAAGGCTACACTCCCTAGAGCAAGAAAAGCTGATCAAGCAGAAAAAAGCCGGGAATGGCATATTCGTAGATGCCCTGACCTAGCGAGCCATTATCTGCACAACGACGCTCCTTGGGACCTATCCCCAAGGAGCGTTATTTTTCTTCCTACTTGCAGGTGCCCCTAACTTCTCTCACTTAGCGGTTTTTTCTGAGTTCAAGATAACAGTTGGTTCCATGGTCACCTCAGTCTTCATCGAATTGGAGATCAGGCAGTACTTCTCCGCTTTTTCCAATAGCAACAGGGTACGGTCCCTTTTGGACTCATCTTGGATAATGACCGTCGGCTTGATGACAATCTTTGTCATCAACATACCTTCCGTTGTCTTTTCGAGCGTTCCGATTGCCTCAGAACTGTACCCGACAAACTCCAAGCGGGACTTCTCTGCAATAGAAAGAAAGGTTGTCATCAGGCAGATCTCAGCGGAAGCTACATAGAGGTGCTCTGGGGACCAGATCCCTTCATGACCCCCTGGGAACTGGGGAGGGGTGGCGACTTCAAGGGAAGAGAGGCCTTCGGAAGAGAGTAAGCCCTTTCTTTGTTCGGTATAGCTGACACTCGTTGTGTAGGTATGGGTATCTGACATGCATAGCTCCTTGTAGACCACTTCTTTCGGTGGTATTGCAAAGATACGGATTATTTTGGGTATCGGCTAGCGAAGGTAATTCCCTTCTCGCCCAACCTGCATGAGCGATGATACTCTGTGTTTTGCGATCATTGCCTACACTAACAGATCATTATCAACTGGGAGACACCCTCCCTTCTTTCCCTTTTCGCCTGCTTTCGCTATGCTAATGGCCAAAAGAGGTACCCCCATGATACTAGACCAGCTCTCCCAGATGAAAAACTATGTTGCAACCCTTCCCGCCCTCCAGCATGTCATCGACATCCTGGAAAGCGGCAAACTCGACAGCTTGGCCTTAGGAAACTATACCACCGAGCACAAGAATCTCCGCTACAACCTGTTTACCTACAAGACAGAAAAGACTGAAGCATCCCAGTATGAAGTGCATAGGAAAGAAATTGACGTGCAAATCTTACTTAAGGGACATGAGCGTATGGATATCGCCAGCCGTGAGATGCTGACAGCTACTACTGCCTATAATGAGGAGAAGGATTTCTTTATGGCTACTGGAGAAAAACTACTCTCCTATCATGCGAAACAGGATACCTTTGTAGTGTTCTTCCCTGGAGAGCCCCATGCTCCCAATCTTGTTGATGAGACATCCAGCCAAGTGATGAAGGTAGTTTTCAAAGTCCTGATGTAACATAGTCGGGCAACAGTTGACCTTTAGAGACGTATGGATGACAGCACGGATAAGTCCGTGCTGTTTCTTATGGGGTCTGGGCCTACTTATGTTCCATTTGGCCCAAGCAAAACATTCTCACGATTCTTGTTGACATTACCGTTACGAGAGGGTGTATAGCTATGCTTAGGAGAAAGAGCATGGACCATCCCATCGGAGAACTTGCCCAGTATGCAGGTATATCAAAGAGGACGTTGCGGTACTATGATGAGATAGGCCTTCTCAAACCCACGAAGAGCACCAGTTCCGGGTATCGACTGTATGGGGATGAGCAGGTGAACCGCCTGCAGCAGATCCTGTTCTATCGTGAGCTTGACTTCAACCTGGAGACGATCAAAACCATCCTTGATGATCCCCAATTTGACCGTATACAGGCTTTGGAAGAGCATATGCAGAGCCTGCTGGAGAAGCAGAGACACATTGGAGCTCTTCTTCAGACAGTGAAGAATAGCCTACAAGAAGCTCGAGGAGAAAAGTTTATGAGTAATGAGGAAAAGTTTGAAGGATTCAAAAAAGAACTTATAAAGGAAAACGAGCAATCGTTTGGCAAAGAAGTCCGCCAAGCTTATGGAGACAGCGAAGCCGACGCTTCCCAGGCAAAGCTTATGAACATGAGTGAAGAGAGCTTTACGGAGTTTGATAATCTTGATAAAGAGATACTAGAGAAACTTGAAAAGGCGGAAAGGACCAAGGACCCAGGATCTGCTCTGGCACAAGAGGTGGCACGGCTTCACAAGCAGTGGTTACTCTATACTTGGCCAAGTTATACAAAAGAAGCCCATGCAAAGCTTGCCCAGATGTATGTCGATGACTCAAGGTTTGGCGAACATTATCTAGGCAAAGCGGAATTTCTCAGAGATGCAATCCATATCTTCACAGGGAAACAAGCATAAAGGCTTCCTTCATATTTGCTACTGCTACTTCTTTCTGATGCTTCTTTGTAGCTTGATCTAGGGTGGCTCCCAAGCGCAGATCAGAATGACCCTACAGGATAAATCGAGGGGGAACGGAGAAACCGTATAGCTCCTCCAAGCCTCCCATACAAGCCAAGCGGTGTTTTATATGCAACAAAACAGAGAAGACCGCCCTCATACAAAAATGTGAGTATTGCATACCGGACCTCTTCCCTCCGGATGCCATGCTATCTGCATTTGCACCAAGTGCCAGGCCTGTTGGTCAGGTGGTCAGCTTATCGATGGCTACAAGCTCCTCATCGGAGAATGGCCTATCGGCCTTGATAGCCTTCAAGTTCTCCTCCAGCTGGGCAACCGAGCTGGCTCCGATAAGGACCGAGGTTACCCTCTCGTCCTTAAGCAGCCATGAGATGGCCATCTCAGAGAGAGTCTGGGAACGGGCATTTGCTATCTGGTTGAGATTGTTGAGCTTTTCCAACAGTTCAGGAGTAATGTTCTTCGTCTGCAGGGAGGTGTTTCTGCTAGCTCTTGAACCTGAAGGGACCTCTCCCTTGAGATATCGTGAGGTCAGCAGACCTTGGGCAAGGGGGGAGAAACATATCATCCCGATCTTGTCGTCCATGGCATCAAGAAGGTTGTCCTCCTCTGTCCAACGGTCAAGGATGGAGTATCGGACCTGGTTGAGGACGCATGGGCACCCCATCTCGTCAAGCAAGGCCTTCGCTTTCATGGCATCCTTTGCATGATAGTTGCTTATTCCCACATACAGGGCTTTTCCCTGGGAAACTAAGGTTGCCAAAGCTCCCATTGTCTCCTTTAGAGGAGTATTGGGATCGGGGCGATGGTGGTAAAAGATATCCACATACTCAAGACCCATCCGCTTGAGACTCTGGTCACAGCTTGCAAGCAGGTACTTACGGGAACCAAAATCCCCATAGGGACCTGGCCACATGGTGTAGCCTGCCTTTGTTGATATGAGCAACTCATCACGGTAAGAGCCTAATTGCTCCTTGAGAATCTTTCCAAACCTGGACTCCGCACTTCCCGGTGCAGGCCCATAGTTATTGGCAAGGTCAAAGTGGGTGATACCGTGGTCAAACGCACTACAGAGGATCTTTGTAGCTACTGAATGGTCAGCCTCAGTTCCGAAGTTATGCCAGAGCCCAAGGGAGAGCTCGGGCACCTTCAAGCCACTCGATCCGGCAAAACGGTACTTCATCTCTTCATAACGATTTCTATTTGGTTTGTAACTCATAGTATAACTATACACTACCTAAGAGGTAGGTCAAGGTGAACAATTCAGCAATCTCCAATGTTTTCCAAGCCCATCGAGTATGCTATAGTCAGTCCATGAACAAAACATTGCAGACTTTTCTTGAGCTTGTACAGATAAACTCAGTCTCCGGCGATGAAGGGAGGATAGGCCTTCTCTTGGAGACGAGACTGCTCTCATTCGGTCTCTCCACCAGTTGGGATTCGGGGGGAAATCTCTATGGCTATCTCCCAGGGGAGGGAGAGACCATCCTTTTGAGCGCTCACATGGATACCGTCCCCCTAGCCTTCGACGTAGAGCCCTTGGTAGAGGATGGAAGGGTCCACACTGGAGGGAAAACTGCCTTGGGAGCTGACGACAAGGCAGCCATTGCAGCCATCCTGACAGTATTGGAAACCCTTCACAAGGAAAATTCTTCCCATCCAAACCTAGTCATCCTTTTTTCAGTAAGAGAGGAATTAGGGTTGCAAGGTATAGCAGAGATAGATGTAAACAAGCTCTCAAATGTCGATCATGGGTATGTTTTTGATGCTCAAGGTCCGGTCGGTACCTTCATAACCGCAGCACCGGGCTCTATCAAGCTCGATGTCACCTTCTTGGGAAAAGGAGCGCATGCAGGCTTTTCCCCTGAAACAGGGATAAGTGCGATACAGATGGGCAGTGATGCAATCGCAGCGATGCGCCTGTTACGTATCGATGAAGAGACCACAGCCAATGTCGGATCCTTCCTTGCCCCAGGCAGCAGGAACATTGTCTGTGACAAGGCTACCTTGTCCCTGGAGGCGAGAAGTCTCGACCAGACAAAGTTGCACAGGCAGATTGAACATATGAAAACATGTTTGCAGGATGCGGCAGCAAAACACGGAGGGCAAGTCACCATAGAGGAGGAGGCTCTCTATGAGGCATATAAGCTGGATACATCTTCTGTAGCCTTTACTGCATTGAAGGATGCCTGCTCCGCTCTTGGCCTACCCTATAGCGAAAGACCCACTCTGGGGGGAAGCGATGCAAACGTACTCAATGCCAAAGGGATTCCAACGATAGTTTGCACTAGCGGCTATGAAGCTCCCCATACAACTGCCGAATCAATAGATCTGGACCAACTGGAAATACTGACCTCACTGGTCAGGGAGTTGGCTACTAAAAGGAAATGACATGAACCGGATAACAATCATAGGAAGCGGTGCGGTAGGGGCCATGTACGGCCTCAGACTTCACCAACTGCTCGGCAAGGAGAACGTCGTATTCCTTGCCGATAAGAAGCGGAGACAGAGATATGCCGAGGAGAAGCTCTACCTCAACGGACAGCGCGTCGATTTCACCTTTGTCGATCCCAAGGACGCCAAGATAAGCGACCTGGTTATCATTGCGACCAAAAACCTGCAGCTCGAAGAGGCCGTACAGCAGATAGCCCATGCTGTCGGTGAGCATACCGCCATCCTCTCTCTTCTCAATGGCATCGACAGCGAGGAGAAGCTGAGCCAGGCGTACGGAGAAAAACATGTCCTGTACGGATTCGCCGTCGGGCTTAACTCTACCCATGTGGGAAACACGATCACATTCACTGAAGAGGGAAGAATTGTGCTGGGAGAGAAGGACAACAGCAAAAGCAAACGTATAGATGCCATCACCTCCCTATTCCAACGCGCGCATATCAACTATGTGGTTCCAACAGACATCCGCCAGGAACTCTGGAAAAAGTTTATGCTCAACACAGCTTTCAATACCCTCAGCGCCTTATGCAGGGCCACATATGGGGATCTCAAACAGGAAAGCATAAGGACCTTGGCATGGAAGGCAAGCAAAGAGGTACAGGCTGTAGGAGAAAAAGAGGGCGTATTCCTTACGGATGCTATGATCGAGGAGAACTATCAGATAGTGACCGCCCTAGGATTTGACGGCAAAACCTCCATGTGCCAGGACATGGAGGCTGGAAGAAAGACTGAAAACAACTGGTTTTGCCATGCTGTGGTACGGCTTGGGAAAAAGCACGGCATCCCCACCCCTACCTGCGAGATATTATCCTTGCTGGCAGAAGCGTCGGAAGGGGTGCAGATCAGGCTGAGAGCAGCTCGTCAGCAGCACTCTTCTTAGCCTGCATCAACATATCCACAAGCTCTTCAACCTGCTCTTCCGGACATTTGGTGCAGTAGATATGAAAGTCGTTGGCTGTAGTTGGGACAGCCTTGGCCATCTCAAGCAGCCTATGCTTCTCGAGAATCCTGACAGCAGGGACATTGTATTTCCTGGCCATGGTATCCCTGGCTAGGAAAAAATGCTTGAGATAGGTCCTCTCTTCCTTATTCATATACTTCCAAGAGGCAAATTTGGTCCACGCCGGCTTATCCGGACCTTTTGGCTTGGCGATATTCTTCATGGTCTTTGCAACCTGCTCAGCCAGATCCTTCTCGTCCACAAGAGTGCTTAGGATCGTCTTCAAGGAGAAAAGGTGTGCAACATCACTGAGTGCATACTGGATCTGGTCCTCTTTCAATGGCCTTCTCAACCAGTTTGTCATCTGGTTTTTCTTCTTGCTCTTGTTGCTTTTCTTCTCCTGCACACCAAGATGGAGCTCAACCAAGCCTGAGAGGTTACCTGTATATCCCAGGGCAAGAGCCTGAACCCTGATATCAAAGACGTTTGCCAACGCTATGCCATACGCCTTGCGCACAAGGGCAGCATCGCTTGCACAATCAAACATCACCTTTTCCAGTTCAGGATCTTCCAGAAAGGTTTTCAAAGCCTCTTTGCTTACCTTGAAAGGATCGATGAGAAAATACTCCTCACCATCAAACACCTGTATGAGGCAGAGGTGTTCCCCATAAATATGGAGGTTGAACTCCCCCTCAAAATCCATGGCGATGGATAGTATCCCTTTTTGTTTCCAGCTCTGTACTAAGGATGATAGTTTTTTATCCGAATCAATGGTGCTATATATATACATATGCCCTAGTATATCAGATTGCTACATTTCTGAACACCGAAGGCTTCCTGTCAGGGAAGCCTTCGACCGCCGAACAAGGGATATATGCTCGGATACTTAGTGCGTATCCACTTCCCTTGGAAGAATCAGATTGAGGAATATTCCCACAAGAGTCGCCAAAGCAACCCCTCCAAGGGAGAACTCCATATTCTGCCCCATTGCAAAGTTGAGCACACCGCCACCAATGCCGATTACAAGGATCACACTGCTGATAGTGAGGTTTCTCTTATCCTCATAGTCCACCCCGCTGTCTACCAAGGTCCTGAGACCGCTAGAAGCGATGGTTCCAAAGAGCAGCATCGAGATACCTCCCAACACCGGGTTGGGGATGGTCTGGATCAAGGCTCCGAACTTCGGGAAGAACGAGAGAAGGATGGCAAAGACCGCCGCACCACCTGTTACCCAGACACTGTAGACACGGGTAAGAGCCAGGACCCCGATATTTTCACCGTATGTGGTGTTAGGAGGGCCACCCCAGAAAGAAGCCCACAAAGTTGCCACACCGTCACCGGCGAGGGTCCTTTCAAGACCCGGATCCTTATAGAAGTCCTTTCCAACCACTTTTGAAATGGTAAGCGTATCGCCTAGGTGCTCACAGATCGTAGCTAAGGATACGATGATGAAGGTCACACTCGCCACCAGGTTGAACTTGGGTACGGCAAAGGGAGGAAGACCGAACCAGGCAGCTTCCCTGACTCCCTCAAAACTTATCAAAGCAAACGCAGGGGCTACCATTCCCATAAGCAAGGTAAAGAAATACCCTGTAAGAAGCCCCACCAAAAGAGGGATCACACTAAAAAAACCTTTAGCAAAAAGGTTCATCACTATGGTCATTGCCAGCGTTACCGATGCTATCGTAAGCAGGACAAGACTGTAATTCCCATTACTATCATTCATAGCCATGCCCATGGCGGTCGGGGCGAGGTTGAGGCCGATGACAACGATGACTGACCCGATTACCACCGGAGGCAGGGCCTTGCCTAGCCAGGCATGCCCGCTCTTCTTGATGATGAACGCTACAATCGTATAGAAGATACCTGAGACGAAAGCGCCTCCCATGGCATACGCCATTCCGTATGAGGAGGATATCGCTATGAGTGCAGGAATAAAGGCGAAGGAGGAGCCCAGGTAGGCAGGGACCTTAGCTTTTGTGATGATGATATAGATCAGAGTACCTGTTCCAGAAGTGAACAAGGCCGTACTTGGGCTCAGTCCGGTGAGGATCGGCACCAGAATGGTAGCTCCGAACATCGCGAAGACATGCTGGATGCTCAGAGGGATCCACTGACTGAGGGGTGGCTTGTCGGCCGGTCCATACTTCATTTTTGAGGAGGGCTGGTTTCCCATGAAAAACTCCTTGAGTCTGCACAACAAAGCCTTTTACTCAGCAAAGATGCAGGTAGAGGGGGTATAAGATGATGACTTTCTAGGAAGTCTCTCAATCCTACCTAAAAACCAGACATCAAGGGAAGTGGATAAGCACATTATTATGGGAAATATCCGCCTTGCCACCAACAAAGCGCAACTCTGAGGCAATCTTATGCAACATTTTCGCACTGTCAGTGCTTGATCAGAGGATACAATGCACCAAAAATCATCAAGAGAGGAGCACACAAGAGTACTGTAATCGCAAACACGATAAACAGCGGCTTGGATTCTGTCATGCTGAGAAACCATAACGGGAAGCTGGAAAGCTCTTCACTATCCTCTTTCATATCTTTGGTATTGTAGGTATTCATCGGTAACTCCTTTGATCATATCCAAAGGGTACACCATCTACTATGACGCAGGATGTCATAGGTAAAGAAAAATCAGAGATTTTCCGCCTCCTTTGCCATAGCCAGTACAGCTTCTTTCCAAGCCCGAACAAATTGGGGAGGCCCAATTGGCTTTGCAGCTGAGCCAAAGGAGAGTATCTGAGAGAGAATCTCTTGTAAGTTTGCAACAGGAACCGTTACCTCCAAACCCTCTTTGCCATCGAACTCCACCTTGCGAATCTTCTGGTCCTTATGCCATGTCTGGGTTTCCAAAGCATTGCGCGCCCATCCAAAGACACAAAAAGTGACAGGGATGCTCCTGTTTCCCATGAAGATGCCAAATCCCCCATGGATAAATGTATCAAGTTCCTGTTCGGTATACCGGTTCTTGAACAGGTCTCCTTCAATCGGGATGATTCGCTCTATCCTAGAGAGATGGAAGGTGCGCAACTCCTTGTTTTGACAGTCATAGGAGAGCAGGTACCATCTCCCGCTATAGTTGACCAGCCTGAGCGGTTCAATGTGTCTGGTCGACCGCTCCCCCTTGGCATTCCTATAGCCCAAGGTCATACGGCAACCGCCCTTCATAGCGGAACATATTTTGTTGAAGATAGAGTAGTCCGGCCAATCCTGTACTGGGGTGATGAAGACTATCTTGGAGGAGAGGCTTTTGTAACTCTCCTCCAAACCGCTGTCCAACCCCTCACTGACCATATCGGTGATGACAGAGAGGGCGCCTTGTGACTCGGCAAGGCTTTTGAAAATGGCATTGAGGACCAACATCCTTTCATTGGAATTGCTCATCATGGAGAAATCATCCGTATAGACATACCCTTTTTTCTTGGCTTCATAGACCAAGGGAGCTTGCAAGGTGTCCCTAAGATAATCAATATCGCGGGCCACCTGGCGTTTGGATATCTCAAATTCGGAGACCACCTGTGCACTGCTAACCTTGCCATCCTCTAGGATCTTGCGGTTGATATAAAATATTCTCTCTATCTGACTCATGAATTGAGTATACCAAGAAACAGGAAAAAGAGGATAAGGGATATGCATATATCTGAGGAGGCTTTTGATCGGCATGATGAAATATCCATCGGCCCTTATCCAAATGCATCAAAGCCCCTCCTATAACAAGACGGCCTCCTTTTGGAGACCGTCTTGCATAGGAATAATCTACCCAGATACTTACTTGGCAGCCCTAAGGTCTGCTTCAAGGGAGTCCAGGAAAGTAGCGAGCTCCTCTGGAAGGTGGTCGCCAAACTTGGGATAGTGGTTGGTGCGAATGTCTTCGACTTCTTCCAACCAGCCATCGATATCAACTTTGAGCAGTTCCTTCATATCCTCTAAAGAAAGGCCATCAGGAAGATCAATTGCATCAAGAGTGGGCATGATCCCAATCGGGGTCTCCACATACTTTGCAGTTCCTTCACAGCGCTCGAACACCCACTTCAGGACACGGCTGTTCTCACCGAAACCTGGCCAGATGAACTTGTCCTGGTCATTCTTGCGGAACCAGTTCACGTAGAAGATCTTAGGAAGCTTATCCTGGTCCGGTGCTGCATGACCGACATCCAACCAGTGCTGGAAGTAGTCACCCATGTTGTAGCCACAGAAGGGCAACATCGCAAACGGATCGCGTCTGATCGTTCCGGCCTTGACGTCAAGGGCTGCGGCAGTCACTTCGGAACCTACAATGGAACCGAGGAATACGCCGTGGCTCCAGTCATTGCTCTGGTGTACCAGAGGAATGGTGTGAGGTCTTCTGCCACCGAAAAGAATTGCACTGATGGGCACACCCTTAGGATCTTCCCACTCAGAAGCGATGCTTGGGCACTGGGAAGCTGGGGCTGTAAAACGGGCATTGGGGTGAGCGGCAGGCTTCTGCTTCTTGTCACTCTTGTCCTGAACCCATTCGTTACCATTCCAGTCGATCAGCTTGCCAGGCGCATCATAGCCAATTCCTTCCCACCAGACATCATTATCCTCAGTGAGGGCAACGTTGGTGAAAATCGTATTGGAAGATGCTGATACAAGAGCATTGTAGTTTGATTCTGCTGAGGTTCCAGGAGCGACACCAAAGAACCCGGCTTCAGGGTTGATGGCATAGAGCTGTCCGTCAGAACCGTACTTCATCCATGCAATGTCGTCTCCGACAGTCTCTACCTTCCAACCGGGGACGGTGGGGATAAGCATAGCGAGGTTGGTCTTTCCACAAGCTGAAGGGAATGCTCCGGTCAGGAAGCGACTCTTGCCTTCGGGGCTGGTGATTTTGAGGATGAGCATGTGCTCAGCAAGCCAGCCTTCATCACGTGCAAGCACGGTGGCGATTCTCAAAGCGAGACACTTCTTACCAAGCAGGGCGTTTCCGCCGTAACCTGAACCGTAGGACCAGATCTCTCTGGTTTCAGGGAAGTGTGAGATATACTTGTGTTCCATTGGAGCACAGGGCCATTTGCCTTCATCAGTCTCACCTTCAGCAAGAGGTTTTCCAACAGAGTGGTAACAAGGCACGAAATAGCCATCGGTACCAAGGGTATCGAGGACCTTCTTGCCAACACGAGTCATGATCATCATGTTCGTGACAACGTAGGCACTGTCTGTAAGCTCAACGCCAATCTTGGAGATTTCTGAACCGATAGGTCCCATGGAGAAGGGGATCACGTACATGGTACGGCCTTTCATGCATCCACGATAAAGATCGGTCATCTCTTTTTTCAACTCTGTAGGATCCATCCAGTTATTGGTCGGACCGGCGTCTTCTTCCTTTTCAGAAGAGATGTAGGTGCGTTTTTCTACGCGGGCTACGTCGGAAGGATCTGAGAGAAATAAAACACAACCAGGCTTTTTGGCGGGATTCAATCTCGTCGCAACACCACTTTTTACAGTAATATCAATCAGTTCATCATACTGAGAGGAACTTCCGTCTGCAATCACAATGTTGTCTGGGGTTGTGAGAGCTGCATACTCTTCAATCCACTGTTTAAGTCCGGCATGTTTAATGTCATTGAGGGTCATGGACTACTCCTTATCATCTAGGTAATACAGCAACTCCCCATCTTATGGAGAGTTGCTCACTTATGAATCTACCGTTTTTTCTAATCTTTATCAATACGGTTGGCATTCAAGATTTGAGTTATTTTTTATCTATTTGGGGCCAAGGGGATTATTCTAGAACATCGTTCCATGAAACCGGGAGTTAAAACTCAAGTAGAGCTCCGGGGGAACATCTTCCGGGATGTCCAGGAGGAAATCGGAAATCTTCTTGATCCGTTCCTTCAAGGAGTCCTTCTTGTTTTCCTGTGCTTCCTTGAGGGTTTCCAGACTGTCCTGGATAATGAGGTGGGCATTCTTCACCTCCTGCAAGGCCATCTTGTATCGCTGGCTAAGGTCCAGGATTATCTGACGGGTCTCATCAGGATGGGCTTCAATGAATGAGGGAAAGGATTCCTGGGAGATCTCGACCAATTCACAGTCGGTCAGCGCTACGGCAGTAGAGTTCCTAGGATCTTCTTCGAACAATCCCATCTCACCCAGGCTAGCTCCTGGCAAGGAGATCTCCGAGAGTTGGAATTGTTGTGAAGTATGATAATTCAGGTATAATCCAACTGTTCCCGAGCGTAGGAGGAACATGGTTGAACAAGGAGTTCCTTGCTCATAGATGACCGTACCCTTTGATATGCTCAGCACCTGGTTTCCTGCATCTTGTCTGTTCGGCATCAGCGGCCTCCTCGTTAGGTTTCTTGGTAAAAGTATACTATCGCAACAGAGGTGATTCAAGGGGTTGTATTTTTCTTGCTCAGCGATAGTTCTGTGCTACACTGATTCTCATGAAACAACACACCCCCATCAGCAAGAAAGAGAAGCTTGCATACGGCTTTGGAAACTTCGGGCAAAACATGTTGTACAGCCTCATGGCAAACTTTTTGCTCTTCTTTTATACCGATATATTTGGGATCCTACCTGCTGTCGCCGGGACGATTCTCCTGCTGGCAAGACTTTGGGACGCCATCAACGACCCGCTGATGGGGATGTTTGCCGACAGGACACGCACAAGGTGGGGCAAGTTCCGCCCGTATCTGCTTTTTACCCCCATCCTCTTTGTACCGTTTGCAGTCGCCTCATTCAGTGCCCCCGCCTTGAGCATGACTGGAAAAATAGCATGGGCATCCATTACCTACATAGCCTTCGGAATGATCTATACTGCCAGCGATGTCCCCTTCTGGGCCTTGAGCAGCGCCATCACAGACGATACCAACGAGCGCAACAGCGTAGTGGCCTATCCACGATTCTCGGCTACCATAGCCATTGCCGTTGCGACCCTTGCAACCCAACCCCTGATCTTCCTGTTCTCCAGAGAGGGAAAACCCGCTTCAGGCTACCAGATGACAGCTCTCGTCTACAGCCTTCTGACCGTAGCCTGCTTCATTGTCACCTTCCTGTTTGTGAAGGAGCGAGTCCAGCCAGTCAAGGATGAAAAGAGCCGGTTCAGGGATATCTTCACCATCTTCGGAAGCAACAAACCCCTCATGCTTGTCATCATCAGCGGTTTCTTCACAGGTATAGGGCAGACAGCAAAGCTATCCATGCTCATCTACTATGCAAAGTACAACCTTGGAAACGAGATGCTCTATACCCTGTTTGCCGGCATCAATATCCCCTTCATCCTGATTGGAATCTCTACGGTCCCCTATTTCAGCAGGCGCTATGGCAAGAAGGCGACCTGCATCGGATACTACTCCATCTATGCTCTGGGATCGTTGGGTTTCTTCTTTGTGGGATGGGAGAACTTCCCCCTCCTGCTTGTCTTCAACTGCATCAGCAGTCTGGGCATGGCAAGCCCGCAAGTGATACAAACAGCCATGATAGCGGACACCATCGAGTACGGCGAGCTTACAAGTGGCAAACGTACCGAAGGCACCATCTTCTCAAGCCAGACCTTCCTTGCCAAGCTGACAGCCGCTGTCACCTCTGTTATGATCGCAGCCTCCCTAGGGGCGTTGGGATACCTTCCAAATGTTGAGCAGCCCCTAGTGGTATTGAAGGGAATCCATGGCCTCACTGCCTTCATCCCATTCTTCAGCAGCATTCTCGGCATCATACCGATAGCCCTCTATCCTCTTACCGAGAAGCGTCATGCCGAGATAGTGCAACAGCTTCATGAACGGGCGGGAATACCGTCACAAGAGAGTTCAGATTGACACGATAAGGCGCTGACGCTACCCTATCCCTTGGGAGTCGCAATAACAGACACCCAAAGGATGTATTATGACTGAATTAGCACTGCCGGCAGGTTCTCTTCAAGCGGCACTGGTTGCCTTCAACGAGGGTGCCGATGCTGTATACCTTGGCATGCGCAATTTCTCTGCAAGAAAAGAAGCGACGAACTTTAGCCTTGAGGACCTTTCCAAGCTCAAACAGCTGGCAAACGAACAAGATAAAAAAATCTATGTGGCACTAAACACACTCATCGATGACTCCCAACTGCCTGAGGTGATCAAGACTTTGCGTCAGATCGCCTTTATCGGATGCGATGGTGTAATCGTGCAGGATCTTGGAGTTGCCAGGCTGATACAATCACAATTCCCCTCTCTTGCCTTGCACGGAAGCACCCAGCTCTCCGTTCATACCATCGAAGGGGTGCAGGAACTCCAGCGCATGGGATTTACCCGTGCTGTCCTGGCAAGGGAACTCACCTTGGAAGAGATACGGAAGATACGGGATGCCTGTCCTGACATGGAACTGAAGGTATTTATCCATGGGGCCCTCTGTTATGGCTTTTCAGGGCTGTGCACAGCCAGCGAGCAGCTCTGCGGCAGAAGCGCCAACTGTGGTGCTTGTGCCCAGATATGCCGTTCCTGGTTCTCCCTGGAGGCTGACCCCACCCAAAGCGCGGCCCTGTCTCCAACTCCCGAAGGCAAAGAGACCGGCTGGTATTTCTCCATGAGTGACCTCAAGGCGGGGGATGTGGCAAAAACCCTGGATGAGATGGGCATCGACTCCCTCAAGGTTGAAGGCAGGATGAAAGGCCCAGCCTACACCTTGGCTGCATCCAGATACTACCGTGCAGTCCTCGACGGCACGGCAAGTGAAGAGGAAAAGCAACAGCTTGAAGAGGCTCTCTCCATTGTGTTTGCCAGACGGCAGACCCGTGGATGGCTTGCCGACTATGGCAGAAGCGGACACAACTTCGAAGTTCGAACCGCCCCTACCTTGGGAAGCACCAGCTACCCCTCCCACCGAGGTATCCCTGCGGCCCAGATCAAGGTCGTGAAAAAAGAGTATGCCATCGTCACCGCCCTTCATGATCTGGCTATCCGTGACGGGCTGATGTTCTTTACAAAAGGAAAGAAGGACCCTATTGAGGCGGTCAAGTTCAGCCTGAGCGGTATCTTCGACCAGACAGGCAGAAGCCTTGCTTTTGCCTACAAAGGAGAGACCGTCGAGGTAGACCTCCCCCAGAGCGGCCCTCTTCCGCATGCCGGAGAGACCCTGTTTCTCATCAGCTCGCATGACCAGAATCCCGCACTTGTCAGTGAAAGCATCCCCACCACGAAATATCTGCTCGATACCAGTGTGGAGGTGATGGAAAAGGATATGATCCTGACGACAGTGTTTGATGGCAAGACTATCTGCCATACCTATGAGATTGAAGTGAACAAGGCAAGGAAGGAGCAGGATCTGCAGCAACACTTGGAGAATGTCTTCAGTCAGAGCGACACCTCCTACTTCGGACTTGGAAAGATTACCTATGAGAACAAGACAGGGCTTGAGGACAACCGGGTCTTCCTGCCCCTCTCCTGGCTGAAAGCCATCCGAAGGGATTGGTATGCTTGTCTGGACAATGAACTCGCACGTTGGATGACCGGGGATATTGAAAAACAGGACCTACCGACGAAGGTGGAAAAGGAGGTATTACCTGCAAGGGAGAACCTCTGCACCAAAGACGGGCTTCCCTACCTTGATATCTCGACCTTGGCAAAGCAGTTCGCCGACAACAAGAAACCGGAAGGGATCCTTTTCTTTGAGGAAGATCTTTTCTATCTCCCCCTCTCTCCTGTGATGTTTGACGAACAGCAGTTCTTCAAGGACCTCAATAGTGTTATCACCTACCTGGGATTAGAGGGATATCTCGAAAAGACCCGTATAGGATTGAACAATATCGGCCAGCTAAACTGGGCAAGAGTCCAAAAGAACGTCTCTTGCTTCTTCGATATATACCTTCCACTGGGTAATAGTGAGAGTGCAAAGATGGCTCTCGACCTACTGCCTGACCTTACAGGCGCCTATCTCTGGATGGAGCAGGACTATCATGAAAAAGAGCTTTGGCCATTCACGCCTACAATCGTCAGCAAAGAGTTCTCTCCGCCTCTGTTCATCAGCCGAAGTTGTTTCAGGCATGACTCGCTGATGCTCAGCTGTGAGGGGTGTCCGCTTAAGGGCTCCTGGTATGTCACCCAGCAAAATCATCGGTACCACGTGATGGTCAATGAGTGCATCACCACGGTGGTCAGGGCATAATTGCCCCCATCCCCGTGCAGAGTCCACATCCCTCCTATTGGAATTAAGAATCCAATAGGAGGTTTTTCATGTAAAGAGCTTTTGAAACGGCTGGAAATGGTAGGAGATGGGAAAAGCCAGTTCTCCTTGTTGTTCCATCATTTTCAACTCTTCAAACGTCACCCATTTTGCAGCTACCGTCTCCTCGTATTGCAATACGATTTCAGAGATATCCACATCCTTACGGACAACGAAAATATCGACGAAGGATGCTGCCTTTCGAACACTCCCTAAAAAGGTTATCTCTTCCGACGTGGCAACAATACCAGTCTCCTCGCAAAGCTCCCGAAGAGCCGCATCCCTGCTCTCTTCCCCTGCCAAAACAGAACCTGAAGTGCTCTCCCAGAGATTCGGCATGAGCTGCTTGTCTGGCGAACGAAGGGTGAGCAGTATCTGGTTTTTCTCATTGACAGTCCATACGGAAACCACCACATGGTAGAGATCTTCAGGCAGAGGCACTCCCCTCTGATGGACTCTGTTGAGGGGTTTTCTTTCATGGTCGTAGAGATCAAAGAATTCTGGCATACAGGCACCCTAGCAAATCTGCTGTGGTTTCTCAAGCTAAGGGCAATACCAAAAGAGGCCTGCCGATAGAGGCAGCGGTGAATACCCCACAAAAAGCTCCTGCAGGTGAAGACCAACAGGAGCTTTCAGGTGCCGGTATAATTTTAAAGAGAGAGGATCAGATCAAGTTAAATCGTGTGACGAAGGCCTCTGCATTCTGGATAGAGCCACCTGCAGCACCCTTGACGACGTTATTCACCAACAGGAGGAACCCGATCTTCCCGTTCTTCTTCTTGAGGCGGCCTGTATAGACAACCATCCCTTGGGGGTTTCCCCAGAAAGCATACTTGGGCTGGGGAAAGGTGGGGTCTGAGCCATACTGAATAGGTTGTGCAGGAGTCGATGGGAGATCGCAGACAACTTTAAAGTTCTCCCAATCCCTGATTACATCTTCAACCTCAACGTTCTGCTCAAAATCCAACCAGACAGCCTCCAGATGGCCGAACAAGACAGGGACCCTCACCGTAAAAGCATATACCTCTGGATCGATATCAAGAATCTTCTTGATCTCTTTCTCAACCTTTTCTTCCTCACCCTTGATGAAAGGGATGCAGTTGTCAGTGATGTCAAAGGAAGAGAGACCCGGATATCCCGCTCCACTGACACTCTGGTAACTGTGCAGTGTGATGCTCTTGATCCCATACTTCTTCAAAGGCGCGATGCCCATAGCTAAACCTGTGGTCACACAGTTGGCGTTGGTCACGACAAACCCTTTTTCAGGATAGCCTTGGTCCTTGATGAGATCAAGGGTCTTAAGGTTGGCTTCTGGGACGAGAACAGGAACATTCTTATCATAGCGCATTGCAGCAGCATTGGAGAAAACGTGAAAACCATTATCCCTTAGCTGTGGTTCTGCCTCACGGGCAACTTCTGCAGGGAGGGCGGAGAAGACTATCGTCACCCCGGCTTCCTTCATGGCTGCAAAGTTAAACTCCTTCACCTCAATATCACGAATATTCGCAGGCATCTCAAGAGGCATCACCCAGTGGACCGTTGAAGCATATTTCAGCCCTACACGTGCTGCTGATGCAGTGGCATATACCACTTCAAACCAAGGGTGGTCTGAAAGCATCCACATGAAGACCTGGCCTACTGCCCCGGTTGCGCCAATTACTGCTACTTTTATTTTCTTGTCCATCTGAATTTCTCCCACTCGGATACCTTATCCGTCATCTATCCACTAAAGTAGTTGAACATTACTGTTTTTTGGGAAGAAACTCAATACTTTTAAACAAAATTGTATCTTTTTAAACAAAATGTTACTATATTAACACAAGGGTTCATCATAGTGAACAGTATCACTGGAGATTATTCGTTGTTTCCCTTCTTGCCAAACTGGATAAACCGTTCAACCGGCATTGTAAAGGCAATGCCATTCCCCTCTTGCTGCAAGAAAGGGAGGGCTGTTATAGCTCCAAGAACCTTCTCAGATTTTTCCCTCTCCACAAGGATGAGCAGCAGTTCCTTTTCAGGAACCAAGCTCGCTCCAAAAAATTTCAGGTCATCCGGCCTGCTGGTTCCCCTGCCATCCACAATGGTGCCGCCACCTGCTCCGGCCTTCCTAGCGACATCCATGACATCTTCAGCAAAGCCGCTGTTGCAGATTACTTGAATTAATTCCCAATCGCTATTCATGGTTCGCACTCCTTCTATAGTATGCAACGTCCTGTTCACATAGCTTCTCTTACTAGAGAGCGAGGCACAGATTCCGTGTATATGTTTTGCGTTCCGTATTGCTTCGAACACAGCATCGTACTGTTCGTCAAACACAAGGGTCATTAGAATTTCTTTTCGAGTATCTCCCAAGCATAGGATGGACATGAGATTACTGCTCGCAGTCCCTCTACCCCTAAGGATGGTTCCTCCAGGGCTACCAGCTCTCTTTGCAATACTCATGAGCTTTTCAGCCTCTCCCCTTCCTACAATGGAAAGTAATAGGGTGCCTTTCATTTTTTAGCTCCTTTCTTCTCTATCTTTGCCTGTTTCCTCTGATAGAGCAAGCCCAACAGCTGAATAGTGACCAGCGGTGACATTGCCACAAAGGCCACGACCCCAAAGGCATCAGTTGCAGGATTACCTCCCTGCCCAACTGAAGCTCCAATGGCAAAGGAGAGAATGAACGTCGAACTCATAGGACCGGAGGCTACTCCCCCACTATCGAAAGCCATGGCAGAGAATAGGATCGGGGTATTTTTAAGCAGCAGCAACGACAAAGCATAGGTAGGTACCAGGAAGTACCAGATGGAGATACCGGTTACGATGCGGATCATAGAGAGACCGACAGATACTCCAACTCCAAGAGCCAGAGCTATAAGCATGATGGTTTTTCGGATATGCCCGCGACTGATATCCTCTACCTGCTCGACCAACACCCAAACAGCAGGTTCGGCAATGACTGCTACAGCACCAAAGATGATGCCTACAAGGATAAGCACCTCTGACGAGAGCATCCCCAAAGCTTCGCCAATGGCGAATCCTACCGGCATGAACCCACCATGGGCACCTGCAAAGAAGAGGACCAGGCCAATAAAAGCGTATATTATACCGACGATCATACGCCCGACTTGCCTGGCAGGCATCTTTACAAGAAAGACCTGATACAGGGCAAATATGAAGAGCAGAGGCAAAAGGGAGAAAAACACATCTTGTGCCATTTCGAAAAAGAGGGGGATGAAGTTGCCTGACTCATAGAGGAGGTTCATGCCTTGGGCGCTGCCACTCTCGCTATTGGGGTTGCTGATACCCAAGAGCAGTACTGCAAGGATAGGCCCGATTGAGGCAAAAGCGAGGAAACCGAAGTTATCAGCCTCCTCTTGTTTTTTCTGAACCCTTGCGACACCTATTCCAAGCGCCATGATGAAGGGAGTCGCCATGGGACCGGTCGTGGCTCCACCGCTGTCGAATGCCACGGGGACCAAGGCAGGGTCGGAAAAGATTGCCAGGACAAACAGCATTACATAAAATATGACGAACATCCATTTCAGTGAAAGCTTGAAGATGACCCGCAGAAAAGCAATAGAGACAAAAAACCCCAAGCCAATGCCTATCAAAGCGATAAGTACGGTCTCATTGATACTGGAGTTCACGCCGGCCACCTGAGAGGCCAACACGCTGATATCAGGTTCTGCAAAGGTTATGACAAATCCGACAACAAGGCCTGTACCCAGCAATAGGGGCAGATTCTTCTTGGCCGTGACGGTAGAGCCTATCTTTTCACCGATAGGGAGAAGACCTACCTCTGTCCCCAACAAAAACAGGGCAAGTCCGACGATAACAAGTGAAGCTCCAATATAAAAGGAGGCCAACTGTCCGCTGCCCAATGGGGAGACGAAAAAATGTAGGATCGTGACTATAATGGAGATGGGAATGACTGAAGAACCGACTTCCTTCAGCTTATGAATTAGTTCCACCCAAAGCCTCCTAAATTAATTGCAGAATAAAAACTACTTCCATGCCAGGAAGATAGTTGTTATTATTTAATAACTACTGGTAAACCCAACAATACAATTCTTCAACTTGCAAGGTCAAGACTCTTTAAATTACATTGGACAAAACAAAGGGATTGTATTCCAGTTTATCGGCTGGAGGTTTGATCAGGAGTAAAAAGATTAAGATACTTGACTTAAGTGGTTTCAATCCGTATGATACCTCTTGTTATTGCCTTGGGGGTGTAGCTCAGTTGGCTAGAGCGTTTGAATGGCATTCAAAAGGTCAGGGGTTCGATTCCCCTTACCTCCACTAAAAAGAGTCGTTGCTCAGCAACGGCTCTTTTTGTTCTTCAGAACACTGAACAAGACCTTCTTTACTCACTGGCAACCTCTAAACAGAAGCCATTTGCCCTTGTTCCAAAATCAAATGGTAAGAAGTACTTCTTCCTCCAGCCTCAGATCTCTTGAGAATACCCTTACCAATCAGATCCTTGATATCACGCATAGCCGTATCATGACTACATTGGGTAAGCTTTGCCCACTTCTGGGTAGTCAGATCCCCATAGAAATCAGTAGTGAGTCGTCGAATCATACCTTGCTGGCGTTCATTAAGAGAGAGCTTTTCAATTGTGCGGTAGAGCTGTTGGATCTGTAATATTTTTCCAATGGTCTCTAGGACTTCCTGCAAAGCATCCCTGATTCTCTGTAGATACCATACTATCCAGGAAGTACATTCCATAGAGGCTGTTTGCGCTTCATGCAGTTGTAGGTAATACTCCTGTTGCCTTTTCTTCAACTGCACAGAGATGCTGAACAGCACCAAGTTGCTGGTGTTGCCTTGATTCAATACATATTCACTAACTGATCGGGCTAGCCTTCCATTTCCATCTTCAAATGGATGAATCGTAAGAAACCAAAGATGTGCAATAGCACTCTTTATTGTAGCCGGCAGATTACTAGGTTCATTGATCCAAGCAATGAAGGATTGCATAGCTTGGGGAACTAATGTAGCTGGCAACGCCTCTAGCCAGACTTTCTGGTTCTTATAAGAACCGGAAACTACCTCGATAGGACCTGTTCTGTACCTACCAGTTTGCAAAGCGAATGGACCACTACGCCCTTGTGGGAACAATCTGGTATGCCAAGCAAGCACCCTTCCCTCAGTAAGAGGGGATGCTGTATTACCAAGCGCATCAAGGAGGTTTTCGACTACTCCTTCTACATGAGGTCCACTCATTTTCATCGAAGCATTGGGGACTTGAAGCCTTCGACATA
>LFRM01132095.1_pt2 | contig 21760 bp, 19 predicted proteins | sample 618341 | NCBI WGS metagenome assembly LFRM01 (sample SAMN03654438, study PRJNA283298) | anaerobic digester metagenome | isolation source: pool of bioreactors CSTR01a, CSTR02a, and CSTR03a thermophilic anaerobic... | place: Denmark: Kgs. Lyngby | collected 2014-05-21 | reverse complement strand
TAATGAAATAAACGAGCGCAAACAATTTGATTTACCTATTATTGGTAAAGTCTATTTAGGCGAAGTTTCATTACCTTTAGTAGCAATGATAATTGGTTTTGTAGATGGTTTTAATCCTTGTGCTATGTGGATATTGTTATTTTTAATCACTATGTTGTTAGGTACTAAAGATCGTAAAAAAATGTGGTTTTTAGGAATTACGTTTTTATTAGTATCAGCTATCACATACTTGTTTTTTATGAAATCCTGGTTAAATATAGCTAATTATATAAATAAAATTAGTTATATACGAATAGGAATCGGTTTAGTTGGTGTTGTTTTTGGGACAATTAATATTAAAAGCTTTTTAACTAAACAAGAAAGCGGTTGTGAAATAATCGATGATAAAAAAAGAAATAAAATAATTAAAAGAATTAAAAACATTATTAAAGAAAAAAGTTTTATTCTAGCTTTTTTAGGAATTATTATTTTAGCAATAGCTGTTAATTTAATTGAATTATTTTGCTCTTTAGGCCTACCTGTAATGTTTACTCAAATACTAGCTTTAAATAATTTGTCTCCTTTAACAGAATGGCTTTATTTAATCATTTATATAACTTTCTTTTTAATCGATGATTTAATTATTTTTGCTATAGCAATGTTTTCTTTAAAGGTTACCGGTATATCAACTAAATATACTAAATATTCTCATTTAATAGGTGGTATTATTTTATTTCTTATAGGAATATTAATGTTGTTGAAACCGGGATGGTTAATGTTTAATTTTTAGGAGGTATTATGAATAATAAAAATGATTTAATAAAAGAGATTTTGGAAATAATAAACAAGCCGAAAGACTTATATGTAGAAGTTATACGAGAAGATGTCGAATTACCTAAATATGCTCATGATGGAGATGCTGGTATGGATATTAGAGCTGCGGTAGATGTTGTTATTAATGCTCTTGATACTGTAGTTGTTCCAACAGGTTTAAAAATAGCTATTCCTGATGGATATGAAATACAAGTAAGACCACGAAGTGGCTTATCTTTAAAAACAGCTTTAAGAATACCCAATTCTCCTGGTACTATTGATAGTGGTTATCGTGATGAATTAGGTATAATTGTTCACAACAGTCATACAAAAGATAATTTAGAAATAAAAAAAGGCGATAGAATCGCTCAGATAGTTTTAAATAAATATGAACAAATTAATCTTGTTAGAGTCGATAAAAATCAACTAGATAAAATAGGTCATAATCGAGATGGTGGTTTTGGTTCTTCAGGAATAAAATAGTTAAGGAATCCTTAACTATTTTTTATTATTAGCAATTTTTATTAATATTTTCATTAAATGATTTTATATATTGTTTTCTCATTATTGGCATAACCTTTTCTGCTATTAAAACAGCAGTATCTCTTGGAGTAATATTCGTTGTATCTATTTTTAAAACAGTATCGACACTTTTTTTAAAAATCAATTCAAGTTTTTCCATACTTTTGTTATATTCAGTTATATTCTTAATATTTAAGAATTTTCTTTCTTCTAATGCTAGACTATTAATATAGTCTCTTTTTAAAGCTGTTTTAGAATCAGTATAATTAATAATCAGCATATCAATCATTTCTTTTGAAATTTTTGAATAATATTCAGTTACTTGTTTGTACTGTTCTTCTGACATATGATTAGATATAAAATTTCTATAATTCCAAATAGCTCTATCATTTAATGATCTATCAATTAATATTATTTCATCTTTTTTAGAAACTGCTTCATAAAGTTGTTTTTCAACTTCTTTAATAATAGCTATATTTAATTCTGTTTTTGAATTATTCTTCATTTGAGGATTTAAAATAGTTTTATAATAACTAGATGTAGTAAACTCTTTAACTAAATTAACAGAAAATCCTCCTTTTGTAAAAAAATCATATAGATTATTTAATACAGTAGTTTTTCCTGTTCTTGGAGTTCCACAAAATTCAATAACAAACGGTTTTGGTAAATTACACATTGCTTTAAGTCTTTGGAGTTCGATTTTTTGAGAATGTAAATTTATTAGCTTTTTATAATAATCCATATCATTTATAAATATTTCTTCTAAATATGTATCCTTTTTATTATAAAAAACAATATCTAATACTTCTTTTAATTTTTTAAAAATAGCTAGATCTTTATTTTGATTTAAAATAAGACTTTTATAAACATTTGTATAATACCATTTTTGAAGTTCTTCGCCTTCTTTAAAACGAGAAAAATCTCTAATTCCACTTTTTTGAAACACTAGCATTAAATCTTCTAAATTATTTATTTTATCAGCACATATTACCAATTTATTTTTTAATGGCAAGTTCTTTATTTCATTTATTGTATGCGTTTTCCTCTCTTGCCAAGATAAAGATTTGTCTGGTTCTGATGCGCCTTGTACATAACTTGCTATACTAGATCCAAATTCCTTTTCTAAATCTTCTAAGGTGTATTTAGTATCTTCTACTACATCATGTAAATATCCTGCTGCAACAATTTCATCATCGTAACCATATCCTTCTAATAACATTCCCACACTAATAGGATGCATAATCATTGGTTTATCTGGTTCGTTTTTTCTTATTTGACCTTGATGTGCTTTAATTGCAAATTGTTTAGCTTTATCCTTTATATTCATTATTTAAACCCTCCTGTATTAAGTAACTCAATACTTTTTAGTATTTTTGTCAATTAAAGATTAATCTTTATCATACCTATTTATTGCATATAGAAAATAAGTATCAATTTCTAATATTGATGTATTCAAATTATTTCTTATTATTATAAATAGTCGAAATTCTTTGGCAGGTTTCTTCAGAAGATGTTTCTTGAATTTCTTCTATTATATCATCATTTTAATTATATAATATATTTGATAAAACTCCAAGATACAATAATTTATTTTTTATTCTCCCTAAAAAAATAAAAACACCATATAGTGCCTTTATATTTTTGTTTGGTGCGGGTAACAGGAGTTGAACCTGCAAGGGTTGCCCCGCTAGATCCTAAGTCTAGTGCGTCTGCCAATTCCGCCATACCCGCATATGGTGACCTGTACGGGATTTGAACCCGTGAATGCTGCCGTGAAAGGGCAGTGTGTTAACCACTTCACCAACAGGCCATAATATATAAATGGTGGGCTTGAATGGACTCGAACCATCGACCTCACGCTTATCAGGCGTGTGCTCTAACCAGCTGAGCTACAAGCCCATTTATATAAATCAATTCAAGATATTTTAATATTAAATTGAGTTGACTTAATATATTTTACATTATTTATATTAATTTGGCAAGATATTTTGAAGAAATTAATGTGTCATTTTCTTATTTATTAAATTTATAGCATATTTTGAGTTTAATTTATATATAAAATTCATAAGTTTAGAATCTGTTCCAACAAAAAGTTTAAATTTATTTTTTTCAATACCATTTATTATTATATGTGCAGCTTTAGATGCAGATAACATTTTATAATTAGAAAAATCTTCATTGGTTTTTAAATCTTTACTTATATTTGTATTAACTGCACCAGGAAAAACAATCATAACATGAACATTAGTATTTTTCAATTCAGCATACAACCCTTCGGTTAATAATTTTAAAGCAGCTTTAGATGCACCATATACCGTTTGTTTTGGAAAAGGAAAAAATCCTCCCATACTAGAAATATTAGTAATATTTCCTTCTTTACTTTTTAATATCAAAGGTAAAAACAATTTTGTTAATTTAAGTGGACCATAAAAATTAATATCCATAACTCTATTAATTGAATTCATGTCTAACTCATTGAAACTAACAAATTTTTGTATAATACCTGCATTATTAATTAAAATATCTAGTTTTTTATGATCACTTATATATGTTTCATAAAAATCTTTGATACTAACGTCACTAGATACATCAACTATATATGAAAAGAAACGTTTATTATTAATTAATTGAGAGGTTTCTTCTAAACCTTCTTTATTAATGTCAACACCAATTACATAAGCTCCCATAGCTATTAATTGCAATGCTAATTCTCTACCAATTCCTGATCCTGCTCCTGTTAAAATTATTTTTTTATTTTTTATTTTCATAATATCACCTATAATAATTATACCACCCATTTAAGAAAAATAATCATAAAACGATTTTCTTTTGTAAAGTGTTGAACAATTTCTTAATAAAAAAACAGCCTCATTGAGTTTTTCAGAAGTTATATTTATTATATAACTTTTTGTCCAACTTTTGGAAGCCATTTCAATACAAATTGGTGTCCCCTGAGGGATTTGAACCCACGACCCACTGATTAAGAGTCAGTTGCTCTACCAACTGAGCTAAGGAGACATGTTTATAAAAGTATTTATATCTTATCTTAAATATAACTTTTTTTCAAGAACTTTAGATAACTTTTTTTCTTTTTGACATGCCTTAATAAATGAATCAAAAATTTTTTGACTGTTTTGATCAGTATTATATAAAGTTTCAGGATGCCATTCTAAACCAAGATGAAATAATTGGTTAGGTAATTCAATAGCTTCAATAACTTTATCCGAGGATCTTCCTACTATTTTATAATTAGTTACTTTATCTATTTTATAAATATGGCGACTATTAACTGTAATTATCTCTTTATTTATAATTTTATACAATGATGAGTTCTTATTAATTAAAACATTATGAACCTGTAATTGATTTGATTTATGAGATTGATTACCAATAGAAATTAGTTTTGCTCCATCGGATATTGCCATTATTTGCATTCCTAAGCATATGCCTAAAATAGGTATATTGTGTTTTTTAGCATATTCTAATAAATAATAATCATAATTAGTACCATCATCTCCACCTGTTATAATAAAGCCATTACAAAGAGATAAAATAATGTCATTTTCATAAGGCAATAACATAATAGGATTACCTCCACTTTTAATAACAGCTTCGTAATATTCATTATGTATCATTTGAAAACTAAAAGGTTTAGTGTTTACTTCACGAGAAGTAATTCCAATAATCGGTATTTTCATATATTAAAAAGGTAAGTTATAACTTACCCTTAATTCCCCCTTTTAAAAATTTACCACCTTTAGAACCATTATAATTTTGAAGAATATTTGAATCAAAAGAATGGGTTTTAGAATTTCTTTTTTTATAATCTTTAATACCTATATTTATTAAATCATCAAGTAATTCAGAATATTTTTTGCCAGCTTTTTCCCATAAATAAAAAGATAAAGAACCTGGAATATTATTAATCTCATTTATATAAATTTTTGCTTCTTTACTATCAATTAAATAATCAAGTCTAACAACTCCTGAAGAATTTAAAGCTTTAAATGCTGATTTTGCTGTTATTTCAATTTTTTGTTGAAGTTTGTCATCTAATTGAGCTGGTATTTTACGAAGAGATGACGAACCTTTTGAAATAGTACCACCTTTACCATTTTTATTACCTATATATTTATCTTCATAAGTCAGTAAAGCATTAGCTGTAGTTACTTCTTCAATCGCGCTTATTTCTTGATGTTCATAATCTCCTAAAACACTTATATTAACCTCTTTTAAATTATGAACAACCTCTTCTACTATTATTTTATGATCATAATTAATAGCTTCTTCAATTGCGTTTATTAATTCTTGATGATCATTAGCTATATTAATCCCCACACTACTGCCTAGGGATGCTGGTTTAATAATAAGAGGATATTTTAATTTAGTAGTTTTATTTATAATCGCTTTACTATCTTCTTTATATTCATTATCAAAAAACCAAACATACTTAGTAATCGGTAATTTATTACTTTCAAAAATCTGTTTCATAAATACTTTGTCTTGACCAACTACTGAGGCATAAACATCGCTTCCTACAAAAGGGATACCTATACTATGTAAATAACCCTGTAAAACACCGTCTTCAACATTCGTTCCGTGAACAATTGGAAAAGCTATATCAATATCAGTAATAAAACGTTTAAGGAATCCTTTTGATTGAAGAATAAAATTACCTTTCTTATGATATAAAACTACATTGTGAGCATATCTTTTTAATAAATTTAAATCTTGATAAGTTTCCATATCTCTTAAATGATTTCCTGTATACCATTCGCCTTTTTTACTTATATATATAGGAATAATTTCATATTTTTCAGTATCCATTTTATTCATAGCTTGAATAGCAGTAATAATACTAACCTCATGCTCAACACTTTCGCCACCAAATATAACTCCAATTCTAATTTTCATTAAATCACTCCATTCTATTAATTAAATATCTAATACTATTATACTCTTACAAATTTAAATTGACAATATTTTGCTGTCAACTAATTTATTTAAATCATTAAAACTTGACACTTGTTATAAAAATTCTTTTAAAATAGTAGTTACATAATTTAACGCCTCTAAATAAACATAATGAGTACCACCATCTATTTTAATTAAAGCACTATCTTGAATTATTTTTTCTAATTCTATGGCCTCTTCTATTGGAGAAGCTTGATCTTCAGTTCCCCATATTAACAGAGTCGGTACATTTATTTTTTTGGCTGCTACGGATAAATCCTCATTAATAACATTAACTAATATCTTTCTCATCATTGGACTGGCTTGACGATAATCAGGAGAACCTATATATTTTTTAGCTTCATCAGCTATTTTTTTTATTCCAGGGATTTTAGCTATTGTTTTAAGAGCTTGTTCTTTATATGTTAATTTATCTTTATCACGAATACATGGGCTACCAAAAAGAACCAATTTATTTACTTTATTATGAGCAGTATAATCAATAGCTATCCTTCCACCAAAGGAATGACCTATTAAAATTGGATTAACAATTTTTAATTCTTGAATAAACTGCCTAATTATATTAGTATAAGTATGAATATCCCATTCTTCTTGAGGCTCTTCACTTTTTCCAAAACCAGGTAAATCCAAAATAGTAATTCTAAATTTATTTTTAAATTGATTACCAAGTGGTAACATCATTTCAATATTTTGACCCCATCCATGTAGCAATAAAATATCTTTTCCTTTACCTTCTTGAATATAATTAATATTATGATTATTAATTTTTATTTGCATTATATCACCTTTTAAATTATAACACTTGTTAATATATAAGTAAATTAAAAAGAGTTTTCACTCTTTAAAATAATGACATTTGACTTGACTCTGGTAAATCTTTAAGCATATCCATCATTCTCATTCTTTCCAATAATGTAACTGATACTTTACCTCTTTGAGCAAAATCTTCTATACTAATAAAAGGTTGTTTTTTTCTTTCTTTAATTATAAGGTTAGCAACGGTATCACCTAACCCATCAATAACCTTAAAAGGGGGAAGAAGGGTAGTTTCATCTAAGACAAGAAAGTTTTTACTATGACTTTTATCAATATCAATATTAGCAAATTTTATACCTCGCGCAGTTGCCTCTAAAGCTATTTCTAGAGTGGTTAAGATATTGTTTTCCTTATTAGAAACCTCATACCCTTTAGCTTTAAGTTCCTCTATTTTTCTTTTAATTGCGTCATATCCTTTAATCATAGTTTGAATATCATAATCATCACTACGGATAGAAAAATAAGCAGCATAATAATTAATTGGTTGATATACTTTAAACCATGCGATTCTAAGAGCACTCATAACATATGCTACTGCATGAGCTTTAGGAAACATATATTTTATTTTATAACAACTATCAATATACCAATCAGGAACTCCTTTAGCATGCATTTTTTCAGCATAAATTTCCCATTTGTTTTTATCCTTACTAGCTCTTCCTTTACGTACAAACTCCATAATTTCAAAAGCTTCTTTAGCAGGTAAACCCTTTTTAATTAAATAAATCATAATATCATCTCGACAACCAATTATTTCTTTAAATGAAACAATTTTGTTTTTAATTAATTCCGAAGCATTACCTGCCCAAACATCAGTACCATGAGATAATCCTGATATTTTAACTAATTCACCAAATGTTTTAGGTTTTGTTTCCTCTAACATTTGAATAACAAATTTAGTGCCTAGTTCAGGTACTCCTAAAGTTCCTGTATTACACATAATTTGTTCTGGTTTAACATTTAATGCTTTAGTAGAAGATAAGATACTAATAATCTTAGGATCATCGAATGGTAAAGTCGTTACGTCAATACCTGATAAATCTTGTAACATTTTTAAAATAGTTGGATCATCATGACCTAAAATATCTAATTTTAGAATGTTTTGATCTATGGCATGATAATCAAAATGAGTTGTGCGCCACAAAGATTTATTATCATCTGCAGGATATTGAAAAGGAGTAAAATCATAAACATCCATATAATCTGGTATAACTACAATTCCTCCTGGATGTTGGCCTGTTGTTCTTTTCACCCCAGTACATCCTAACGCTAATCTTTCTATTTCAGCACTACGAACATTAATTATTCCATTATCTTCAAAATATCCTTTAGTAAATCCATATGCTGTTTTATCGGCTACAGTTCCAATAGTTCCTGCGCGATAAACGTTATCAACTCCAAATAATTCTTTTGTATATTCATGAGCCTTCCATTGATATTCGCCTGAAAAATTTAAATCAATATCTGGAACTTTATTTGCATCAAACCCTAAAAAGGTAGCAAAAGGCATATCTTGACCTTCTTTACCCATTTTATTATCACAAATAGGACATCTCATATCAGGCAAGTCATAACCACTTGAATAATCAAGAGATAAAGATTTATTGTTTATTTCAAAAATACTATGTTGACAATGATTGCATAAATAATGGGCTGGTAAAGGATTAACTTCAGTTATTTCCAATAGAGTAGCTACTAAACTTGACCCAACAGATCCTCTACTTCCTACTAGATAACCATCATCATTACTCTTTTTAACCAATTTCTGAGCAATTAAATAAACAACATCAAATCCTCCTTTAATAATACCATTTAGCTCTGCTTCGATTCGTTCTAGTACTATTTTAGGCAATTCTTTTCCATATAAAGTGTGAGCTTTTTCATAGACAGAATCTTTTACTATTTGAGCAGAATCTTTCATTTTAGGAGAAAAAGGAATTCCTCCAGTTTCAATAATAACTTCTACTTCTTCTATCATATCTGCTATTTTATTAGGATTAGTAATGACTATTTCATAAGCTAGTTTATTATCTAAAAATTTAAAATCTTCTAGCATCTCATTAGTTGTTCTAAAATGGGTGCTAGGTATTTCTTTGATACTATCTTTGGCTAAAAAATGACGTCCTCCACCTGGTACTTTTTGGTTAACAATTATACTACGATAAATTTTATCTTCTCTTGTTAAATGATGAACATCCCCTGTTGCTACTAAAATTGTTTTAGTATTTTGAACCAATTTAATTATTTTATTAATATGATTTTTTAATTCTTCTTCTTTAGCAAAATCCCCCATTTGAAGTAAGTGATTATAACATTCTAAAGGTTGTATTTCTACATAATCATAAAAATTAATAATACTTGTCATTTCTTCTTCGCTTTTGCTTTTAGCTTCTATAAAAACTTCGCTTTGATAACAACTACTACCTACTAATAGACCTTCTCTTAAATTGTTGATTTCACTTCTTAAGATTCTTGGATTTTTATGTAAATAAGTTGTATTAGCTAAAGAAATAAGTTTAAATAAATTCTTTAAGCCTGTTTTATTTTTAACTAATAAATTAACATGATAACCCCGACCATATTTATGAATATCTTCTTTACTAATAATATCATTTAAAGCATTAATTGTGTCAGTGTGACTATCTTCTAATTTTTTCATCATTTTATGAAAAACTAAAGCGGTTGCCTCTGCATCATAATCCGCACGGTGATGTGAATTTTCATCGAAATTTACATCATATCTTCTCACAATAGCTGACAATGAATGACGTGCATAGGTATTATCCAAAGTTCTTGATAATTCTAAAGTATCTACAACAGTATTAGTAAAATTTCCTAGACTATATTTTTGAAAAGCACTTTCTAAAAAAGAAACATCAAATTTAGCATTGTGTGCAACCATAGGATAATCAGAAAACCAGTTGATAAATTTTTTTACCACTATCTCTTCTTTTTCTTGATTAGCTAACATCTCATCTGTAATACCAGTTAATTCTGTTATTTTAGGATTTAATTGATGTCCAGGATTTATTAATTCACTAAATCTATCAATTATTTCTCCGTTATTTAATTTAACAGCACCTATTTCAATAATAGAATCACCATTAAAAGCATTAAAACCTGTTGTTTCAAAATCAAAAACAACATAAGTATTATTTAATAATGGTTCCTTTTTCGGACGAATAACAATGTTTATAGCATCATCTATCATTAACATCTCTGCACCGTATAAAGCTTTGAATGGTTTTTCGTTTTCTTTTAAATTATTATTTATATCACGAACTGCATAATAAACATCTGGAAATGACTGACAACCATTTTTATCAGTAATAGCTACTGCTTTATGACCTAAATTTCTAACGAATTTAATTAGTTTTTTAGCATTGATTAAACCATCCATTTGACTCATAAAAGTATGGGTATGAAGCTCTACTCTTTTTTCAGGAGATGTATCTATTATTTTAGCTTCCTTTTTTAAAGAAATATTTATATCACGAACATTTAATACTATTTCTTTAGAATATATATCATATTTTGTATATCCTCTTATTTTATACCAATTACCCGCTTTAATTTGATCTTTTAATAATTCATACTCTTCATCTTTTGAAAAAACTTTACAATAAATACTATCAGTATAATCAGTTATTTTAATAGTTATTATTTTAAAATTAGTTTTTGTTGAGGAGAAATATTCAACACCAAAAATATAACCTTCAATAGTTATATTATTTTCTTCTCCAATAATATCTTTAATATTAATGGGTTCATCCTTTATAGGTCTTCCCCATAGTCTATCGGGCAAATCAGTTGGTTTTTCTTTTGTTTTTTTTGTTACTTTTTTTGGAACTTTAACTACTTCTAATTCAGCTGTTATTTCTTTAACGATTTCTGCTCTTTTAATTTCATTCAAATTTATGGCAACTTCTTCTTTAAAACCAATAATATTTAAATATTTATTTATATTAGGCAAGATACTATTAATTTGACGGGCTTCTGCTTTATTATTAACTTCAATAAACAAGCCTTCATTAGTTCTAACTAGACGATCATTAAAATATACACTTACAGGTAATTCTTTTTTTAATTGTTCTAATATAAATTGATAATAATCTAAAATATTAGATTTATCAGAATTTAAAACATTAATTGTTAACAGTATCTCTTTATCAGGATATTGTTGTTGAAAAGAATCAAGTAACGCTTTATAACAGTCAATATTTAATTTTGTTTCTTTATTAAAAATAACATTCCATCTGTTTTTTTTGGAATCAATAACAATTTTTTCAATAGTTGCATCATTCAATGTTTCAAAATAATTATTATTAAGCTTTATTTTTTTTAATAAATCCTCCATCTTTTTATCCATACTATACCTCTTAAAAAGTATCATGATTAATCATGATATTTTAAATAATTTCAAAATTTTCTAAATTTAAAATCTTATCTTTTTCTTTAATGCAATATTCTATAAAACCATATAAATCAGTTTTCATTAAAAGAGTATCAACCTTATAACGATCTACATCAAATACTATTTTATCTCGCATCATATAATTTAACATTTCTGATTTATTAGCACCTAAATACATTAACCAATAAGGGTATAATTGTCTAGCTAAAATATCTTTTTCCATATCAACATATTTACTAGTACCACTTATTTTCGTATATAACTCTTTTTTAATAGCTAAATTAATAATAGTTTCAAATATCTTTTTATCTTTTTCTTCTAGATATGACATTTCATATTTTACAATGTGATAAATAATATTAATTAATGTATTAATTACGTCATCTAAATCCGTTTTGCGTCCCCATACAATGTTTTTTTCCTTTATATTAGGCATGTATTCAGATACATCCAAAGTAGGATGTACTACAATAATACTATATCTATCAATAATTTCGAATTTAAGAATTTCTTTCAATAATTTTCTTATTTTTTTATGATTACAATCCCATACTTTCATTAATTCTAATCGATGTTTATTGGTAGCTTTTTTAATTTTATCAAAACTATCAAAATCAAAAACAAAATTATAGAGAGTGTCATTATCTGGAATAAAATCATTAATATTTTTTAAAATTTCAACATTCTCTTTATTTAATTTACGGTATAATTTTTTATGATTATACCATAATTTTTGTTTTAACAAATGAATTTCGGGAGAAATAGATCCTCGATATAATAAATTCCACGCTAATAAATAATCATTAACTATAAATTCAATTTCCATTAATATCACATCCATACTTCTTTTATTAATATACCATATATAAATTTTTTTGGGAATAAAAAAAGGCTTCTTTTGCCTTTTTTAATTTTAATCGATTAATTTAGCGTGAAGAACTAATCGCTTTGTTGAAGTGTAACAAGTTGATAAGGTTAAGATTTTATCATCTTGATCAATTGAGACATCGAAAAATCTAACACTCATGCCTTTAATTTTTTGTGTAAAAGAAGTAAAATTTTCTTTAGTGAAACTTACATCAATATAATTAAAATCTGGTGTTGTAGTATAAATAGAAAATACTTGCCAGCGGTATTCGTGATCTTTAATATTGAATTTAATAAAATGATTATCTTTATTATTTAACCATTGGTCAGTTAAAGTCTTTTTTAAAGTTCCAAACATAATATCTGTACCCTTTAAATTGTGACCATAAATAATCGTATTTTGACTTAAATTGGGAAAAGCATTACGATAATCAGCAAAGATCCAACCTGCAGATGTACTTTGTTTATAAAAACCATTATTTAAATAATATTTATTATCACTAGCTTGAACAACAGGATAAGAAATATCAGTATTTTTTATTTCTAAGTAACCTACAGTATCACTATTTTTAGAATGATAATATTTAAAAGATTCATTGTTATTTAGACCAGTTCCTCCCATTTTAGTATCAGTTATCTCAGCTTGAACTTCCTCTTGTTGTTCAAGCGTTAATGAAATATTAGAAATCTCGCTGTATTCTGATTCTAAACGATTTTTTAATTCCTCTACTTGTATTTTAGCTTCTTTTTGGTCTTCGTAATAATTATAGACAATATTTAAAATAAAACCTGCAACAATTAAACAAATAATAGCAATAGAATTCCGTAAAGCATGTTTAATTTTTATCATCTGTTTATATTTTTTAGGAGGATTTAACATATTTATTTTAGCTGAAGAAAACTTAATGTTCTCTACTTTTTTTAAACTATAATTAATATTTTCATCATTAAATTCTTCCTGCACGACTTTTCTTATATCATCTGCCACTTCTTTGTTTAACTTTACTTTAGAAAGGGCCTTTATTTTGGCTTTTTTTAGAACTTCGGGGTATATAACCATTGTATATTCATTAACAACTGGTTCTTCTTCAATAACTTTTCCTTTATCGATTATTTCAATATCAGAATTATTATCTTTTGGATTATTCAATGGTCCACCTCCTTATTCTTATATATTATTATAATATATTTAATAACTAAAATAAAGAAGAAATTTAATTTCTTCTTTTAATAAGCTTTTTTTATATTATTAACAATTACTTGTATTTTATCAAAACGTTTTTCTACTTTACCTTTAATTAAGATTACATCATTTTTTTGAAAGTTATTATTCTTTTGATAGATTTTAGGAAATAGTAGTAGTTCTATGTTTGATTCTTCATCACTTCCGGTAATAAATGCCATTTCTTCATTGTTTTTAGTAGTGATTACTTTAATATTATCGATTAAAACAATTAAATCGATAATTTTATTATAATAATTAGCAATATCTTTTAAATTAATAATATTCTGATATTTATTTTTACATTTTGTGACAGGATGATCTTTTAAATAAAAACCAAATAATTCTTTTTCTTGTTGCATTTGAAGATTATCACTATATTCATTTACTAAATCTATTTCTGGTTTTAAAACGAATTCTTTATCTAGCTCATTTGTTAATTCACCATAGTTAATAATATTATCAATATTACTATGAAGAGTCGCTTTATTATAACTAAAAGATTTAAAACATGAAGCATTAATTAAAGATTCTAAAACTCTTTTCGTAATACTTCTTGTTTTAGTCCGTGAAATAAAATCAAAGATATCTTCAAACGGTTCTTTTTGACGACTATTAATAATATCTTTAGCTGCTATAATTCCAACAGAACGAATTGCTGATAAAGGCAATCTAATCCCTTCATCACTAACAGTATAGTAATCCATACTTAAATTAATATCTGGATGCAAAATTTCTAATTGATTAGCTTTTAATTCATAAATATATTCTTTTGTTTTAATTTCGCTTCCTATGACACTAGTAAGAAGGTTACTATAAAAATATTTAGGATAATGAGCTTTTAAATAACCCATTTTATAAGCAATAATAGAATAAGCTACAGAATGAGATCTATTAAAACCATAATTAGCAAATTTAAGAATTAAACTAAATATTTCCTCGGCTTTATTGAATGAATAGTCATTTTTTAAAGCTGATTCAATAAATTTATTTTTTTCTTTTAAAATAATCTCTTTATTTTTTTTGCTCATAGCTCTTCTTAAAATATCGGCCTCACCTAATGTATATGATGCTACTAAAGATGCAATTTGCATAATTTGCTCTTGATAAATAATAATCCCGTAAGTATTTTTTAAAATAGGCTTTAATCGTTCATCAATATAGGTTGCTTCCTCTTTGCCGTGACGACGTTTAATATAAGTATCTATATTATTAGAAGGTCCTGGTCTAAATAAGGCATTAGCAGCAAATAAATCCTCAAAACAACTTGGTTTTAATTTCTTTAAAAATTTACGCATTCCTTCGCTTTCAAATTGAAAAATACCTAAGGTCTTTCCATCGGCAAATAGTTTTAAAGTTTTAGAATCATTTAAAGGAATTTTATTAAAGTCTATTTTTTCATCATTTTGTAGATTAATATCTTTGATAATATTCATAATAGTAGTTAAATTTTTAAGGCCTAGAAAATCCATCTTTAACAAACCTAAATCTTCTAAATAATCCATAGAATAAGCTGTAATATAACTGTTATTATTATAGACCAAAGGGATTGTTTCATCTAAAGGGCATTTACTCATGACAATACCAGCAGCATGAACTGAGGTATGTCTTGGAAATTTTTCAATATGAATAGCTATATCATATAATAATTTTAAACGATCTTCACTATCAATAATATTGCTTAAATTAATATTATTTTGATACGCTTGTTTTAAAGTTTCTTTAAAATTGATTAATTTAGATAATTCGTCTATTTTATAAATAGGAATGTTTAAAATCCTACCAACATCCCTTAATACTTGTTTACCACCTAATGTTCCAAAGGTAATAATTCCGGCTACTTTTTTATTGCCATATTTATTAGTAACATATTCAATTATTTGATCTCGGTAAACATCAGGAAAGTCTGTATCAATATCGGGCATCGTTACACGATTAGGATTTAAAAATCTTTCAAATAATAAATCATATTTTATAGGATCTACATCTGTAATACCTAAGGAATAACTAACTAAAGAACCCGCTGCGCTTCCTCGACCAGGACCAACTAAAATATTATTTTGTTTTGCAAATTTAATAAAATCATACACAATTAAAAAATAATTAGAAAAACCCATTTCGTTAATAATCTCTAATTCATATTTTAATCTATTTTGGTAAATGTCATTAACTATTGTTAAACGTTTTTTAAGGCCTGCTATGCTCAACTTAACCAAATAATCATATTGATCTTTAAGATTATTATAAATAGGTAATTCAAGCTTGCTAGGTGGAAATATTACATGACATTGATTTGCAATCTCTTCGGTATTAAAAATACTATCTTTGTCAATACCAGTAACGTCTGTTAATAAAGCATTATTATTATATTCATTTTTAAAAGCTTCATCTGCAATTGTTTTACCATCTCTAATTAAATATAAGTACTTTAAATATTTTTGATCATTCTCATTTAAATATAAAGCTTTATTTATAAACACTAATTTATAATCTTTACCAATTAGTTTTTTTTCTTCTTCTTTATTTGTATAACCAATATATAAATCAGGGAAAATNNGGTCTTTCACTTTGAATAGTAGATATTTTCATTAAAGATTGATATCCTTCATAATTTTTAGCATACAATAAAACAGTTTGATTATCAATTATAATATCAAGTCCTATAATAGGTTTTAGGTTGTTTTTTAAGCATTTTTGATAAAATTCTATAACTCCATACATATTATTATCAACTATGCTTATATAGGGAAGTTGTTTATCTTTAGCATATTTAATTAAAGAGTCAATATCAATTAAACTAGATAGTAAACTATAATTAGTTTTAATATACAAGGGTATATACATCTCTATCACTTCCTCTAATATTATTTTAACATATTTTATTAATTTTAATTAGATTTATTTGACTTATTACAGGAATTATGATAAAGTTAATAAGCAAACATGACTAAAGGAGGAGTACCATGGCCATAAATTTAACTAATAGAAAACCAAACTTTGCCAAAAAGAGATCACATGCACTTAATACATCACCAAAGAAACAAAAATTAAATCTTCAAACGGTTAAGTTAGAAAATGGTAAGAAAGTAAGACTTTCGACTAAAGAAATTAAAACATTAAAGAAAAATGAAAAATAAAAGATCTTGGTAGATCTTTTTTAATTTAATTTAATAATATCATTTATGGTTACAAACAATAATAATAACATCAATAATACAAAACCAATGGAGTGGATAGTGTTTTCGGTAGAGGTCTTTATTGGCTTTCCTTTAATCTTTTCTATTAATAAAAATAATATACGCCCTCCATCAAAAGCTGGAAAAGGTAAGAGATTTATAAATCCAACATTTACTCCTAGAAATGCTAACAAATAGAGTAATGTGCCTATTCCACTTTTTCTTGCTTGACCAACAATAGAATAAATCCCAATGGGGCCGCTTAAACTATTCATTTTAATTTGACCATTAAATAAACTTCCAACAACCATAAACATTTGCTTAAATAAAGCATTGTTTTTATGATAAGCATATTTTACAGCTGCCTTAAAACCTTTATCAATTTGATTATTTAAGGTAACTCCGAAAATTAAATTACCTTCTTCTTCAATAGGTTTTACATCAATATTAGCAAACTTACCATTGGTTTTTTTTACTTTAAATATAATTCCCTCGTTTTTATTCAAAACAGTAAAGTAATAAGACATATCATCTAAATATTTAATTTTATGATTATTCATTTTAACAACTAAATCGCCAGCTTCTATTCCAGCTAATTCAGCAGGATAACCTTTTTCAACTTCAGTAATAATAGGTTTTGTACTAGGAGAACCTAAAAATAGACCCATTATAAACAATAGACAAATAGCAAAAATAAAGTTAGAACCTGCTCCAAAAAACATTACTAAAAATCTTTGCCATGGCTTCTTAGCTTGTAATTTACGATCACTAGGTATTTTATCATCGTTTTTTACTTCCTCACCTGCTAGTGAAACAAAGCCTCCAATGGGTATGGCTCTTAGTGAATAACTTGTTTCGTTCTTTTTATCTTTTTTGCTAAATAATTTAGGTCCCATACCAATAGAAAATTCATAAACATATATATTAAATATTTTAGCAAAGATAAAATGTCCTAATTCATGAATTAAAACAGTTATTCCTAATATAAGTACAAAGAAAATAAAATCAAGCATTATGCCTCCTATAATAAACCTATAATAATAATAAATACTAGCACTACAAATATTATACTATCAAATCGATCTAATATTCCTCCATGTCCAGGAATTAAATTAGAAAAGTCTTTTGTATCATAATATCTTTTAATCGCTGAAAAAACCAAATCTCCTACTTGAGCAAAAATTGTTAAAATAAGTGTTACAAAAATAATAAAATAAATATTAGCTAAAGGATCTACAAAAGTTAAATAGTAAATAGTAGAGATTATTGTTCCAGCAATGCTTCCTCCAACAGAACCTTCTATTGTTTTATTAGGTGATATTTTAGGAGCTAATTTATGCCTACCAATACAGCTTCCTGAAAAAAAGCAGAAAGTATCAGTTATATTTGCAATAACAATAATATATAGGAAATAGTTTAGACCATAATTTCTTAATAAGATTAGTAGATTAAAACTAATACCAATAAATAAAATGGAACTAATTAAATATAATGCGTCTTGAATATTATAATTTTTATCTTTTTCTAAAAAAACAATTGGTCCTAACATACTAATAATAACTAAAGCTAAAATACGATAATCTAAAGCATAAGAAAATCCCATTTCATTAGTATTGTTAAAAATTAATATTGTTGTAATTATATAAGCTATTATTTTAACAATAAAAGGAATTTCTTTTTTTCTTTCACGTAATTTTATTAATTCATAAAAACCGCCTAGAGCAATTAATAATGCTAACAAATTATATGGCAATCCACCTAAAATTACTATTGGTATAAGAACTATAATCATAATAATTGAACTAATTACTTTGGTTGTCATTTTTAATACCTCCATAACGACGATCGCGTTTATTATATTCAATAATAGCTTTATCAAATTCTTCTGTTGTAAATGCAGGAAAATAAACATCCGGAAAATAAAACTCTGCATAAGCATTTTGAAATAATAAAAAATTACTTAAACGATATTCACCACTAGTTCTAATCATTAAATCAACAGGAGGCAAATTATTGTACATATGACTATTTAAAGTTATTAAATCTATTTCATTAAGCGTTAATTGATTATTTTGGATTTTATGAGCTATTTCTTTTACTGCATCAACTAATTCATATTGACCACCATAATTAACACAAATATTAAAAATCCCTTTTTTATTATTAGTAGTGTCTTCAGTTATTTTATCCATTATTTTTAAAACTTTATTAGGCAGTGGTTCACGACGACCAGAAAAAACAATCTTTATATCTTTTTTGTTTAATCTTTTTGAATGTCTTTTAAAACCTTCCGTAAATAAATCCATTAAATAATTTACTTCTTCTTTAGTTCGTTTAAAATTTTCAGTTGAAAAAGCATAAACGCTTAAAACCTGTACGCCTTTTTCAAAAATATATTCACTTAATTTATCTAAATTATTAAAACCAGCATAATGACCCTCACTTCTTGTTTTGCCTTTTGCTTGTGCCCAACGCCCATTACCATCTAAAATTATTGCAACATGATTTGGAATCACTAAATTATTATTCATACATCACCTTTATATATATTTAATTATAATATATAATTACTAAAACTACAATGAAAAAGAAACAAATGTTTCTTAAAAATTGTCAAAATTAATATCTATTTTTTTATTATCGTTTATATAACTGCTAGCTCTTACAATAGTTCTGATAGCATTTGAAGTTCTTCCTTGTTTCCCAATTACACGACCCATATCATCACTATCAACCATAACTTGAAGTAATATTGTGTTTTCATCATCGCTTTCAAATTCTTTAACAGTTACTGCTTCGGGGTTTTGTACTAATGATTTAACAATTTTTTCTGTTAATTCTATAACGTTCATTATTTCACCTTCTTATCTTTTATTTTACTATCAGCAAACTTTTTCATTATTCCTGCTTTTGCAAATAGATTTCTAACAGTATCTGATGGTTGAGCCCCATTATTTAACCACTTTAAAGCTAATTCCTCATTTATTTTTACTTCTGCTGGATCTGTTATAGGATTATAAGTTCCTATTAATTCTTTATATTGTCCATCTCGAGCTTTTCTTGAATCAGTTGCTACAATACGATACGTTGGTCTTTGTTTAGCACCCATTCTTGTTAATCTTATTTTAACAGCCATTTTATTTCCTCCTTTTAACACTTATATAGTATATTATAATTATATTTCTTTGTCAACCGTTTATGTTGACAAAATAAAACCCATATATTATATGAGTTATTTTGCAATTGTTAACCAACAACTGTTTTTTTAATTTACGATAATTTTAAAAAATATCCAATATAACCACCTATAATAGCCGAGATAATAGAAATCATTAAAATTAGCAATATAATAGCACCGTTTTCTATTTCTCTAGTACTTTTTTTCGAAGTTTTCTTTGGAGTTGTTTTTTTTGACATATTATCACTCCTATTCTTCTTTATTTTTGCACACATTAAATAATTTGTCAAATATTTAATCTAGATTTATAGTTGATTTACTATTAAGTGTCAAATCACCAAATCTTTTATCTTGGAAAAGAAAATAACCAGCAGCTGCAATCATAGTAGCATTATCAGTGCAATATTTTAATTTTGGAAAATTATAATTTATTTTTTTTTCTTTACATAAAAATTGAAGATTATTTCTTATTCCTTGATTAGCTGCAACACCGCCTGCTATTATAAAATAATTTACTGGATAATTTGCTAAAGCATTACGAACTTTTTTATTAATTGTTGCTATAACAGTTTCTTGAAAAGAACAAGCAATATTATCTTTATTTATTTCTTTTCCGTGTTTTTTTTCGTTATTAACTAAATTTATAACCGCACTTTTTAAACCACTAAAGCTAAAATTATAACTATTATCATTCATAGGTATAGGTAAAGCGTAAATATTTTCACCTTTTTTAGCCATTTGATCTATACTTGGACCACCAGGGTATGGTAAATCTAATACTCTAGCTATTTTATCATAACACTCACCAACAGCATCATCTAAAGTGCTTCCTAGTTTTTTAAATGATAAATGTTTATCCATATAGATAAGGTCGGTGTGTCCTCCACTTATAACTAACGCTAGTAAGGGGAAACACATTGGTTTTTCTAAATTATTAGCATATATATGTCCTGCTATATGATGTACTGGTATTAAAGGCTTATTATATACATAAGATAAAGTTTTAGCAGCCTCTATTCCAATTAATAGAGAACCTACTAAACCTGGACCATAAGTAACTGCAATAGCATCAATCATAGCCATTTCCATATTGGCTTTTTTTAAGCATTGTTCTATTACAATAGTAATATTTTGAACATGGTGACGACTAGCTATTTCAGGTACAACTCCTCCATAATTCGCATGAATATCAATTTGAGATAAAATTACTGTTGCAATTTCTTCAACTCCATTTTTTACAATAGCGCAACTTGTTTCATCACAACTGCTTTCTATTCCTAGAATATATGTATCTTTCACTTTAATCAACTACTTCCATTAATATACCATCAACACCATTATAATAATTTTTTCTAATTGCCAATTCCTTGAAACCAAATTTTTTATATAAATTAATCGCCGGTATATTATTCTTTTTTACTTCTAAAGTTATATTATTAACTTTAATTTTAAATATATAAGATATTAATTTTGAAGCAATTCTTTGTCTTTGATATTCTTTTATTACTTCAATATTAATTATTTCTATTCGTTCATATATATGATTATAATTAACAAAACCACATACTTTATCGTGATCTAAATAAACTAAATATTTTGAAAAGGGATTGCTTAATAAATCTTTTTTAATAGGATGATCTTTAAACACATTTATAAAAGTATTTTGAACCCTTTCTATTATAAAATCATCATTAAAATTAATTTCTTTTATCATTATTTTCCTCAGCCTCAGTTAATTTTAAATAATTAGGATTAACTAAATGTGCATTAATATTCTCTTTTAAAGCATAATGGTTTAC
>LFRM01071357.1_pt4 | contig 21794 bp, 17 predicted proteins | sample 618341 | NCBI WGS metagenome assembly LFRM01 (sample SAMN03654438, study PRJNA283298) | anaerobic digester metagenome | isolation source: pool of bioreactors CSTR01a, CSTR02a, and CSTR03a thermophilic anaerobic... | place: Denmark: Kgs. Lyngby | collected 2014-05-21 | reverse complement strand
CAAAATATTAAACAAATGTTTGGGGTCAATTTCGAGGATCGCTTAAATTGCTGGCTCACAAAACCCCATTCTATCGCCTTTACCTGGGGTAAATTTATTTTGAATAACCCTCTAGATAGGCTTGTTATCACTATTTAGGAAGAACGCAAAAGGCTCAAAAAGAAGTTGACATGTACAGCAGGCATATCGAGGAGAAGCGAAGGCTATGGGGTTGGTGGTGCCGTGGTAGAAGGCGGAGTGGTGGTTCGCAAAGCGCGTATGTTTTCAATTATTTCTCTTTCAACAGATTCGTTATGCCGATCTACCCACTTGTTAATAAAAAAAGCATTAATAAGTCCAAATACCGAAACCGCCGAGCGTTAATGTCATCGCTATTCCTTTGCCGATATGGCCAAGATAATAACGGTGTCCGCCAATACCTCCGAAAAACAGCCATAACAGCCAAGCAACGAGCTTAGATTTCTTTTTCTTTTCATATTCAATCGAAAAAATGCTAAGTTCATGCGGCGTAAAGTCTTTTTTTGCAGCAAGAAGTGTATCCACAATGGTTTCCTCCTTTGGTTAATTATGGTATTTGAAAATATTCTACAAAATAAGGCAAATTCCTGCTTTATTTTTATAAAAGATACACTGCCGTAATTTTACAGGGTATAAATTCTTCATTAAGGGAATTATATACCTGAGGAGGTGCCACAGATAATGTTTCTCATGGATCGTTTTATGAACAGAAAAAGTCCCGCTATGACCAGTTGGTCTGTTATTGGATTGGGGGCCCTGGTGACCCTGCTGGGGTACACATTATCCGAACATGATGAAAGGATCGGAGCAGGAGTTACCGGCTTCGGCCTCGCCCATATACTGCTCGGAGCTCTGGATATGTTCCGCCCTACCATTAAAGAGTCTTAATTACTCTGCCCTGACTCGGAGCTCCGCCGCCAGCAAAGCACTGTTTATAAACTCGGTTACAACGCTTTCTTTTTAATAAAACTGGAACTGTAAAAAAGGTTGCAGGTCCTCTTGCATTTTGTAAATGTTTTTGTTAAAATAAAGCATAGCACGAAGTAATGAAAAAGCTAGGGTCCTTAGCTCAGTGGGAGAGCGCTTCCTTGACGCGGAAGAGGCCGTGCGTTCGATCCGCACAGGACCCACCACATTGAAACATTTCCCTGTAAAAATACAGGGTTTTTTTATTTCCTTTTGTCTCCGGCCTTGACACGCCGGGAGCTAATCAATTATGATTTAAGGTGGTGATGGTCAAAGACAACGATATTGCCAAAAGTCTATTTTAAGGTGGAGGGGGTCTATAAATGGCAGAAAGTAATGAACTTCCGGCGAAAAAAGTAGTTATTCAGCTTAAAGATTGGGGTTCCAGAGAAATAACTGTCGGAACAACGATTTTGGAAATGCTGGGGGAGCTTTCGCCAAAATTGAAAAAAGAAGCCCTGGCTGCTCGTTTAAACGGTAAGATTGTCGATCTGAACACTCCGTTGCAGGAGGATGCTTCTGTAGATATTCTGACTTTTGATGATCCGGAAGGTGCAGAAGTCTATCGCCATACGGCCAGTCATGTCCTGGCGCAGGCAGTAAAAAGACTTTACGGAAATGTGCGTCTGGGAATAGGTCCTCCCATCAGCAACGGTTTTTATTATGATTTTGATTTTGCAACCCCCATAAGCCCCGAAGATTTGGAGAAAATTGAGGAGCAGGTCAAACAAATTATTAAAGAAGACCTTCCGTTGCAGCGTCTTGAGGTCAGCCGCGAAGAGGCCTTGAAAACCTTTCAGGAGTTGGGGGAGCCTTTTAAAGTAGAGTTGATTTCCGACCTGCCGGAGGGAGACACAATTAGTTGCTACAGGCAGGGTGAATTTATCGATTTATGTGCCGGACCTCATCTTCCTTCCACAGGGAAACTGGGTTCCTTTAAATTGCTTAACCTGGCGGGTGCTTACTGGCGTGGTAACGAGCGCAACCCCATGCTGCAGCGCATCTATGGCACAGCTTTTCCCAGAAAAGAATTGTTGGAAGAATACCTGCATTTACTGGAGGAGGCGCGCAAAAGGGACCATCGTAAACTTGGAAGAGAGCTGGATCTTTTCAGCTTTCACGAGGAGGCTCCCGGCTTTCCTTTTTATCATCCCCGGGGAATAATTGTGCGGCGCGAGCTGGAAAAATTCTGGCGCGAGGAGCACCAAAAAGCGGGTTACCAGGAAGTGGAAACGCCCATAATATTGAATAGGTTTCTCTGGGAACAATCCGGACACTGGGAGCACTACCGGGAAGATATGTATTTTACCAAAATAGATGGGCAGGATTATGCTGTTAAACCCATGAACTGCCCTGGTTCGATGCTCATCTATAGAACAGGTATGCATAGCTACCGTGATTTTCCGTTACGAATGGCGGAAATGGGCTTGGTACACCGGCATGAAAAATCGGGTACCCTTCACGGGCTGATGCGGGTGCGTTGCTTTACCCAGGATGACGCCCATATCTTCATGCTACCGGAGCAGATTGAGGATGAGGTAGCCGGGGTAATAGAGCTTGTTGACCGCTTCTACAGAGTTTTTGGTTTCAACTATCACGTAGAGCTGAGCACCAGGCCGGAAAAATCGATGGGTTCGGATGAGATGTGGGAAAAAGCCACCTCCGCGTTGCAATCTGTTTTGGATAAAAGAGGTATGCCTTATAAAATTAATGAAGGTGACGGTGCTTTTTACGGTCCTAAAATAGATTTTCACCTGCAGGACTCTCTGGGCCGCACCTGGCAGTGCGGGACAATCCAGCTTGATTTCCAGATGCCGGAGAAGTTTGACTTGAGCTATATCGGGCCGGACGGGCAAAAGCACCGCCCCGCCATGATCCACAGGGTGGTTTATGGCTCAATGGAACGCTTTTTAGCCTTGTTGATCGAGCATTACGGTGGGGCTTTTCCCCTGTGGTTGGCTCCGGTACAGGCCGTTGTTATCCCCATAACCGACCGTCAGCGTACTTATGCCCTGGAAATAAAAGATCAGTTACGTAGCGAGAAGGTCCGGGTAGAAATGGACGACCGCAACGAAAAAGTGGGGTACAAAATACGGGAAGCGCAGGTGCAAAAGATTCCCTATATGCTTGTCATCGGGGATAAGGAGGTCGCAGCACGTTCTGTGGCCGTTCGCCACCGTGAACAGGGGGATCTCGGAGCTGTTCCCCTGGACTCTTTTGTAGCAAAAATAAAAGAAGAGATAAATGAAAAAAAATAGCCAAAACTGTTTGACGGGAAATTCCCTTTGTGATATATTTACTATCGTACTAAAGTAGAAGCCCCAGCTTCTCACCTTGCAACGCTTTTAGAGCCGTTAACAGGGTTACGCTGCTCAAAAATTTTATGAGACAGGATCTTTTGCAGGTGGGGCCTTTACCTGCTTTTTATTTTATATAAATTTTATCTGAGAAAAACCGGGAGGTGGCATTAAGATTAATAAGGAATTGTTGATAAATGAAAAAATAAAGGCCAAAGATGTCCGGGTAATCGGAACTGATGGTGAACAGCTGGGGATTATGTCACTGGAAGAAGCTTTAAGGCTGGCTCAGGAACAAAATTTGGACTTGGTCAATATTGCGCCTCAAGCCAAACCTCCTGTTTGCCGGATTATGGACTTTGGCAAGTATAAATACGAGCAAAGAAAAAAAGATAAGGAAGCCCGGAAGAAACAGCATTCCATAACGGTTAAAGAAGTGAAAATGAGACCCAACATTGAAGCACACGATTTTAAGGTTAAGGTTCGAAATTGTGCCCGTTTTTTAGAAGACGGAGATAAGGTTAAAGTTACAATAATATTCCGTGGAAGGGAAATCACGCACCCTCAGCTGGGGGAGAAGCTTTGTCAACAACTGGCCAAGGAACTGGAAAATACAGGTGTTGTCGAAAAAAACCCCCGTGTCGAAGGAAGAAATATGGTGATGATCCTGGCTCCCAAATAAATTTGAAAAAGGAGGAATTACTATGCCCAAAATGAAAACGCACCGGGGGGCAGCCAAACGCTTTAAAAAGACCAAATCCGGGAAGGTTAAAAGGTTTCATGCCTTCCATAGCCATATTCTGGAAAAGAAAGCGCCGAAAAGAAAGCGCAGATTACGCGGCGCTGCTCTGGTTGATAAAAGCGATCTGAAAAGCATAAAAAGATTGTTACCTAATTAATAAAATATATGTGATAAATAGGGGGTTTAGTAAAATGCCCAGAGTAAAAAACAGCGTAAAAACCAGGAAAAGGAGAAAAAAAGTCCTCAAACTGGCTAAAGGATATTTTGGCTCAAAGAGTAAACTCTTCAGGGTTGCCAACCAACAGGTGCTAAAATCGCTTAGCTATGCATACAGGGATCGTAAAGCACGTAAGAGAGAGTTTCGCAAATTGTGGATTACCCGTATCAATGCTGCTGCCAGAAATAACGGGCTTTCCTACAGTAGGTTCATGGACGGGTTAAAAAAAGCGGGCGTGGAAATAAACCGCAAAATGCTGGCCGACCTGGCCGTTAATGACCCGGCTGCTTTCAGCACGTTGGTAAAAGTCGCACAGGGAAAGTAAATAATAGCCGGGAGAGAAGACCTAAGCACTAGGTCTTTTTTCTTATGGTATTTTTTATTTAGCTTTTGCTAGATCTTTTTCTCCATCGGCACCGTAAAAGAGTAATTTCACCATGGCAGGATATGACGAAAAAATGGGCAGGAATGAAATAATCAAAGAGTACAGGAAGCTTGGTAAGCGCAATTACCGAAAAAAAAGCGGGAAAATTATCCTGGAAGGTTATCACTTGCTGGAGGAGGCCCTCAAAGCCGGAATCGAGCTGGAGACTATCCTTTTTACAGATGAATTCCAACAAAAGGCTGTAAACCGGGAACTGCTGGCCTGCGCCAGAAAATCCGGCAGCATAAAGGTCTCTTCCCAAAAATTCAAAGAAATTGCCCAGACCGAAAGCCCGCAGGGAGTGGGAGCTATTGCCCGCCTGCCCCGGCCTGCAGCTGTTCCGGCTTTTGAAAACTGTCATTTTATTCTTATCCTGGATGGGCTCCAGGATCCCGGGAATCTCGGCACTATTATCCGCACGGCGGCAGGGGCGGGTATTGATGGCATATTTTTACTTCCCGGCACGGTTGACCCTTACAACCCCAAAGCTTTAAGGGCTTCGATGGGGGGTATTTTCCACCTTCCAGTCTTACAGATAGACACTGTTGAAAGTTGTTGTGCGTTCCTGGCTGCAAGGAATCTCCAGCTTATTGCAGCCGATCCTCGCGGTGAAATTCCCTATTATAGCGTGGATTTTGCCAGGCCCTGCGCCGTTGTGATCGGAAATGAAAACCGGGGAGTGCAGAAAAGACTGCTTAAGCAGGCAGACATAAGAGCATATATCCCTCTGGAAGGGAAAATTGATGCGCTCAATGCCGCTGTCGCAGCTTCCATTTTCATTTTTGAATACCGCCGCTGTCAACATTTTTCCTGCTGACATTGTTTTTTAACACGGTATATGCTATAATTTATGACGGTCCCTGATAAAATATAAGGGGGTCCTTTAATGTTTACGGCGTTTACGGCAGACTTTTTCTGGAAGTTGTTTGAAAATACCGGTTCAGTGGCGGCTTATTTGCTCTATAAAAGCCTTCTTTCCACCTAAAATTTAATCTTTGTAAAGCTATGAAGGGGAAAAGTACGTCATAAGCCGAATCTACAGAGAGGAAAGGCCTAGGCTGAAAGCCTTCCGAGCAGGCCTGGCAGAAGTTCGCCCTGGAGTTACCGGCTGAAAGAATTCCAATTTCGAGTAGGCCCGGCTCGGATTTCACCGTTATGGTCAAGAGAGAACTCCATTGGAGTTAAAAATTGGGTGGTACCGCGGAAGAAAAAGAAACTTTCGTCCCGTAAAAGGGCGGAAGTTTTTTAACTTAATAATGCTAAACTCTCATAAGCCCTCCGGCTAGCTGCGCGGAATCTTAAGCCGCAGCAAACACTGCCCAATTATAGACATTTTATACCGAAGGAGGTCGGTTGGTAAAATGCAGGCAAGTATTGATAGATTACAGATGAAATTAAAAGAAGAAATTGCCGGCGCCGGGGATCTGAACGAGTTGGATAATATACGCGTTCGCTACCTGGGGAAAAAAGGTGAAATCACTTTGCTCATACGTAATATGAGCCGGCTTTCCCCAGAGGAAAGGCCGCTTTTTGGCAGACGTCTCAACGAACTGAAAGCGGCAGCGGAAACAATGCTGGAGGAAAGAAAAAAAGAGCTGTATAGTGAACTCTCTGAAAAGCGCTGGGAAAAAGAGCGTGTCGATATCACCCTTCCCGGCAGACCCTTCAATCTTGGCCGGAAACATCCGGTAACGATGGTTTTACAGGAGATAGAAGAGATCTTTACCAGTATGGGTTTTAAAATAGCGGAAGGGCCTGAAGTGGAGCTGGACTACTATAATTTTGAAGCTCTGAACATGCCCAAGGATCACCCGGCCAGAGACATGCAGGACTCTTTTTATATCAATCCGGGAATACTTTTGCGCACACATACCTCGCCCGTAGAGGTACGGACGATGCAGGCACAGGCTCCCGAGCTGCCTGTACGTATAATTTCCCCCGGAAAAGTTTACCGCAGGGATGACGATATTACACACTCTCCTATGTTTCACCAGGTTGAGGGCCTGGTGGTAGACAAGGGGATATCCCTGGCCGATCTCAAAGGGACGCTTCTCATGTTTGCCAGAGAAATGTTCGGCAAGGACAGGGAAATTCGCCTGCGACCCAGCTTTTTCCCTTTCACGGAGCCCAGTGCCGAAGTGGATATTTCCTGCATTGCCTGTAACGGAAAAGGATGCCGTATCTGTGGGGAAACAGGATGGTTGGAGATACTCGGCTCCGGTATGTCCCATCCCCGGGTCCTGGAGGTTTCCGGTTACAACCCGGAAGAGGTTTCCGGTTACGCCTTCGGTATGGGGGTGGAACGTATTGCCATGCTCAAATACGGTATTGATGATATCAGGCTTTTTTATACCAATGATTTACGTATGTTAAGCCGCTATTAGTTGTAAGGAGGTAATTGATAATGAAAGTACCATACAATTGGCTTCGTGAATACGTAGATATTCCCTACCCGCCGGAAGAACTTGCCCGGCGCCTCACCATGGCCGGGATTGAAGTAGGCTCAGTACAGTTTTTTGCCCCCCTGGGTGAAGGCTTTGTGGCCGGGAGGATCGAGGAGTTGTCGCCGCATCCCACAGCCACAAACCTCCAGGTGGTGAAGGTTAATGCCGGAAACGGCATTTTAAATATTGTGTGCGGGGCTTGGAATATTAAAAAAGGGGACATGGTGCCTCTGGCTCTTCCCGGAGCCGTAATGCCGGGAGGTAAAGAGATCCGGACAGCTGAAATAAAGGGTGTTGTTTCCCAGGGGATGCTCTGCTCGGCCGGGGAACTGGGCCTGGATCTTGTCCAGCAAGAAGAGGGCATCCTGATCCTTGATGTAGAATGTGTTCCAGGGGCGAGTTTAGCGGATATTCTATTTGTAAACGAGCCTGTTCTGGAACTCGACCTTACACCCAACCGGGGCGATTGCCTGGGATTGCTGGGAGTGGCCCGGGAAGTTGCCGCGCAAACCGGTGGCCAAATAATGCTTCCCCCCGCAGAGGTTGAAGAAAGCGGGGAGGATATCCGGGAGATTGCCAGTGTGGAGATCCTTGAGCCGGAACTCTGCTCCCGTTATACGGCGAGGGCAATGGAAGGATTCAAGATCGCCCCCTCACCGCTAAACATGCAGTTGAGGCTTCTCTCTGTAGGGATACGCGCCATTTATAATCTTGTCGATGTTACAAACTATGTGATGTGGGAAACAGGCTTTCCCATGCATGCTTTCGATTATGACAAGCTGGAAGAGGGGCGGATCGTTGTCCGCCGGGCCAATCCCGGGGAAAGGCTGGTAACCCTTGACGGTGTAGAGAGGATTTTGGACCCTGATGTGCTGGTTATTGCCGATGCACGTGTGCCCGTCGGCCTGGCAGGTGTGATGGGAGGCGAAAACACGGAAATTACGGAGAAAACTACGCGCCTGCTCCTGGAGGTGGCCTGCTTTAACCCGGCCAATATCCGCCAAACAGCCCGGAAAATGAATCTTCCTTCGGAGGCCTCCCAACGTTATGAAAAAGGGGTGGACCCTGAAGCGGCAATTTTTATCCAGAACAGGGCGGTACGCCTTATTCAGCAAATAGCGGGGGGGACAATACGCCGCGGTATCATTGATAACTATCCCCGGCCATACACCCTGCCGCGCATTGCTTTAAGAGCCGGAAAAGTAAATGAGGTGCTAGGTTATACGGTCAGCGAAGAAGATATTGCCGACATTTTGCACCGTTTGGGCCTTAAAGTGGAGGCCGGGCGGCAGCATTCAGACAGCCGGGAAGCCCCTGCAACGGTATTCTTGGTGGAGGTGCCCTCTTTCCGCAGGGACCTTAACGAAGAAATCGATTTAATCGAAGAAATTGCCCGGCTCAAAGGCTATGATAAGATCCCGCTGACCCTTCCCAAAGGCGTCCTGACTTCGGGCCGGCCTTCAAGAGAGAGAAGGCTTCTGGACCGAGCCAGGGAAACCCTGATAGCTTGCGGATTGCAGGAGATAATCACCTTTTCATTCATGAACCCCCGGCTCTTTGACGACCTCAATCTGCTGCCGGATGATTCCAGGCGTAATGCCGTAAAGCTGCAAAATCCCCTTACCGAGGAGCAGGCAGTGATGCGCACTACGCTTATTCCCAACATTCTCCAGGTTATGCAATACAATTTTAACCGGCAGGTAGAAAACCAGCTGATGTTTGAAATAGGGAAGGTTTTTATTCCTGCTGAAAAGGATAACCAACTGCCAGAGGAAAAAGTAATGTTGTCTCTGGCCCTTTCGGGTAAAATGCCACAGAATGACTGGCAGATGCAGCCGAGGTCCGTGGATTTCTTCTACCTAAAAGGGGTAGTGGAAACGCTGCTCGGCAGCCTGGGGATCAGAGAACAAACCTGGAAAACGGTGCAACTGCCTTTTCTGCACCCAACCAGGGGCGCGGCACTGCTTATCAATGGACAGGAAGCAGGTTTCCTCGGAGCATTACATCCGGCAGTCCAGGAGAAGTTTCAGTTAAAGCAGGATATTTTCCTGGCGGAGCTATCAGTGAAGGCATTAATGAGCGGGGCCGAGTTAAGCCCCTCTTTCAAACCGTTACCGCGTTATCCTTCAGTTTACCGCGATCTGGCTTTTACTATTTCCGAGACAATCAGTGCCGGAGATATTTTGCAGACCATTAAAGAGTGCGGGGGTGACCTGCTGGAGGATGCCAGGCTTTTTGATGTTTATAAGGGCAGCCAGATCCCGCCGGGGCATGTGAGCCTTGCTTTTGCTCTGACTTTTCGCCACAGCGAAAGGACTCTTAAAGATGAAGAAGTAGATGCGCTGCAAGAGGCGATGGAAAAAGACCTTCATGACAGATATGGGGCGGTCCTGAGAAAGCTGTAACGAAAAGAGGATTCGCGGCAGGCTCTACAGAATACAATAATCAAAATGCAGTACAGCGATAGATAACGCAGCGATAGATGGCGGTTAAGGGGTGCTTACAATTATTCGATTGTAAGCTGCTTTAAGAAAGGAGAGGTCTTCTTGCGTTGCCTATTCCAGCGTAACTGGCATTCTTCCGTACGTTTTGACGAGGGACAGGGAGAACAGGAGCTTCTGGTTGAGGTTACTTACTGCGGAACAGATCGTGAAGCGTGCGCACGTCTATTTATTGATCCGCAAACATTGATCATTAAAGATGCATACTGGGAAAAATATCGGACGCCGGGAGAATCAGGCTATCAGGTGCTAAGAATCCCTCAACTGTCGGGAATGGAGGCTTATTTCAAGGCCGGGCCCGTTTTGCGCGAAGCCCTTGCTCCGCTGCAGGATTCCTATGCTCACAGTCTTTTTGCCGAAGCTGTGCGCGGAGTCATTCAGGCTGAGACTTATCTCTTTAAAGAGCGGGGGTTTGCTTCAACTGAAGCCTACCAGAATTACTGGGACAAAAATTATGTCAACACCTGTCGCTATTACAGCAACCTTGACCGTGTCACACAGGCCTGGTACGATTATATCGGTTACAGCGAGCGCCGGGGGAGCCTCTTTAACCGTATAAAAACACAGCACTTATATCTTAACGGGGACTCCTACCTGCTTACCGGAAATATGACCGATTCTTTTCACGGTGTTTCTGTAGAGCTTGAACTGGAAAAGGACAAGTATAAGGTTAAAAGTGCCCGGGGGGAACTTGTGAGGGCCCCCGACCCTGTTTGTGCAGAAGCGGCTGACCTGATCGCGGTGCTGGCGGGGAAAGAATTGGCCGGTTTGACAAAGAAAGATATTGCCCAATGGTTGGGGGGTGAAAACGGCTGCATTCACCTCGTCGACCTGGTGTTTGATGGACTGGAAACCCTTAAGCTGGCTCAGGCCTGACGCGCTTTTTTATTAATCAATAATACTTCCATATTATTGTGATACTATGCTTTTTCCAAACAAAATTTTAATTTGGTCGCAAGCGAATTCCCAGGGTCAACCGTTATAGTATATCCGCTTGCAGCCTTTCCGGTTGCCGTTTGCACTTCAGGAAGATATAATAAATATATAATTATGACTGGCCCAGAGGAGTTATAGCATGACGGCTAATGAGGGGAAAAGACGGGTGGTTATCGAGATACTGGGTGAGGAGTATATTATCCGTAGCTCCAGCTCCAGCGAGCATGTGCAGGAAGTGGGAAAGTATGTCGACCGCCTGATGAATGAACTCCGGGAAAAGTACCCGGCCATGAGCATACAAAAAATAGCCATACTGGCTTCATTAAACCTGGCCAGCGATTTATTGTTGCTGCGCAAGCAGGGTAAAGGGAAACGCAGGAAAAGGTGAGCAGAAAGAATGAACTGGCTCGATTATGTCTTGATTTTTATCATAATCTTGAATTTTTATAACGGATGCAAGTACGGCCTCTTGCGACAGGTTGCCGGACTGCTGGGCTTATTTATAGCCCTTTATGCTGCCCTTTACTGGTCCGGTGATCTGAAAATGTACCTGCAGGAATATATCAAATTGCAAGAAGTTGTTACCGTCCTGTCGTCGAACGGGGAGGCTTCCTTATGGTTGACAGAGGTTATATTCAATATCGCCGCTTTCCTGATCATTTTTATAGTGCTTTCCCTGATTTTTGGGCTTATTGCCAGGAAACTGAGCTTATTCAATAAAATTCCTCTTGTCGGGCCGTTAAACGCCTTGCTGGGCGGTATTCTCGGTGCATTCAAAGGTATCCTGCTGGTGTTTTTAATAGCAGCGCTTATTTCCCTGGTGGAAACCGGTTTCTGGATGAAGGCCATAGAGGCATCTGCGATAATATCCCTTTCCCGTCATTACATGCCCCTGTTGTTTGGCCTGATTTTTGATTTTGTGGTGGGCAGACTGGGAAAACTAGTTTAATGTTAAGACATGGAGAAAATGACTTACCAAATCCTTAATGAACGCTTTTTCCTGTGCGATACAGTAGAGGTAGCCCGAAAACTGCTGGGGGCAGTGCTGGTTCACTTTTCTCCGGAGGGGCTAACCTCGGGAATAATCGTGGAAACAGAGGCCTACCTCAGCCGGGATGATCCGGCCTGTCATGCCGCCAGGGGAAAAACCAAACGAAACGCCGTAATGTTCGGCCCTCCCGCGAGGGCCTATGTTTATTTTATCTATGGCAACCACTACTGCTTTAATGTTGTTACGGGCAGGGAAGGGGCCGGGGAAGCCGTTCTTATTCGCGCCCTGGAACCGCTGGAAGGGCTGGACCTGATGCAAAAAAGGCGCGGGGAAAGGCAGAAAAAAAACAACCTGACCAGCGGCCCGGGAAAGCTCTGTCAGGCGATGGGGATCAGCATCAGGCATAACGGGAGTTCTCTACTGGAGTACCCTCTTTTTCTTGCCGCCGGGACGGCGCCGGAAGATTCCCTGATCGGTGTTTCCGGTCGAATCGGTATCAACCAGGGACAGGATAAACAATTGCGGTTTTTTATCAGAAAAAACCCTTTTGTATCACGGTAAGGTGGCCTAAAATGAAAAAGACCATGCGTATTCTGGAGTTTGAAAAAATAAGGGAGCAACTGCAGAAATTTACCCTAACGGTTCCCGGCGCGCAAAAGGTGGCGGCAATGCACCCTCTTACGTCTATTGGGGAAATCACGGTGCGACAGCAGGAGACCTCTGAAGCGGCAGGGATTATCTTGCAAAAAAACATCAACTTTAGGGGCAGCAGCGATTTAATGCCGCTATTTACGCGGGCCGAACGGGGCGGGTTGCTGGGCCCTTCAGAACTTAAAGAGATAGAAAATTTTTTAAGAGCGCTGGAGTCTTTAAAAAACTATTTTTTAAAAGAGAGCGAAATGGAGGAAAGGTTCCCCCGTATTTTTAAACTTGTGCAGGGGATGCAAATATTTCCTCATTTAACTTTGGAGCTGGAGAAGTGCTTAACCCAGGGGGGAGAAATCAAAGACAGCGCCTCCGGCCTGCTTTTTTCCCTGCGTTCGGAGGAGAGAAGCCTCCAGGGAAAAATCCGACAAACCCTGGAATCGTACCTGCGAACACCGCATTACCAGAAGTATTTACAGGAAAATATTATTACCATGAGGCATGAACGCTATGTCCTTCCCGTAAAGCAGGAGTTCCGCCGCCAGATTCCCGGCGTGGTACATGACCAGTCCGCCAGTGGAGTCACTCTTTTTATTGAGCCTCTTCCGGTTTTGGAGCTTAACAACCGCCTCAGGGGAATTAAGGGACGCATTGAGGAGGAAATAGAAAAGATCCTAAGGAGACTTACCACGCTGATCAGTAATCATTATCCCGGCATCATATCCAGCTACGAGGCTTATGGTGAGCTCGATTACATCTTGGCCAGGGGACGCTTAAGCGTACTGCATAAAGCAAGAGAACCATCGCTGAACAACAGGGGAATTATCGTTATTTCTAAAGGGCGCCATCCCCTGCTGCCGCCGGAGGAAGTCGTGCCCGTCGATGTTCATCTCGGAAGGGATTTTAATACTTTGGTTATTACAGGGCCGAACACGGGCGGTAAAACGGTTACCCTTAAAACAATCGGGCTTTTTATCCTTATGGCCCAGTGCGGCCTGCATATTCCGGCAGCAGAGGGGACCGAGCTAGGCGTTTTTGAGAGTGTCTGGGCAGATATCGGGGATGAACAAAATATTGAGCAGTCTCTTAGTACATTTTCGGGGCACATGCTGAACATTATTGAAATACTGTCCAAAGCAGCTTCTTCCTCGCTGGTGCTGCTGGATGAACTGGGCGCGGGGACCGATCCCTCAGAAGGTTCAGCCCTGGCCATGGCGATCCTGGAGGAGCTTCACTCCCGTGGGGTAAGAACGGTGGCCACAACACATATAAATGATCTGAAGGTGTTTGCTCACCTTAAAGAAGGGATGGAAAACGCCTCCATGGAGTTTGATCCCCTGACGCTGAGGCCTACCTTTAAACTGCTCATCGGTGTTCCAGGACAAAGCAACGCCCTCAATGTGGCTGAAAGGCTGGGCATGCCCCGGGAATTGACGGTAAAAGCCCGCTCTTATATGCGCAAGGAATTTCTTGATCTGCAAGAGGCTGTCTCCGGATTGGTGGAAGAGAGGCACAGGCTCTCTGCCGATCATGAAAAGGTAAAAGAACTGAAAATAGAACTGGAGATTCTTTCCGCCGAAATAGCAGCGGAAAAAGAGGCTTTAAAGCAGAGACGAGCAGAAATGCTCCGAAAGGCACGTGAAGAGGCAGCAGAAATAGTCAGGGCGACCCGCCGGAAGACAAATGAAATACTGCATAGGTTGAACAAGGCCGAGAAAGAAAATACGCTCGCTGAAGCTCTTGTGCTGGGGCAGGAAGCCAGGCAGGACCTAAAAGAGATTCAGGAAGAAATCCAGCACACATTGGACCAGGAGTCCGGAGAGGGTGTCCCCTTGGAGCTGGAGGAAGCCAAAGAGGGACAGGAAGTGTATATCAAAAGTCTGCGCTGCCGTGGCACAATAGTAAGGGTGCTTTCAGCAGGAGAAATTCAGATCCAGGCCGGAACACTAAGAGTTAGCACTGTCCTCGACGATCTCTATAAATGTGAAAATAACCAAAATGAGCCCGGGAAAAACCTGCGCGTCCCGGTGAAAAAAGGACAGCCCTACGGGGACTTATTATGGGAAAAAAGCACCGCTGTCAGCAGGCGGCTGGATCTTCGCGGGTTGACCCTGGATGAAGCGATTTTCAGGGTAGAAAAACACATGGACGATTCTATACTGGCAAACCTGGATAAAATAGAAATAATTCACGGCAAAGGAACAGGGAAACTGCGCAGTGGATTACATCATTACCTGCAAAGCAAAGAGCAGGTCGAAAGCTTCCGCCTTGGCCTTGAAGGCGAAGGTGGAAGCGGCGTTACCATTGTAAAATTAAAGAAAATGTAAATACCCTGGCCTCGGCCGGTATTCCGATACACCCGGCGACCGAAGGCTTAATGCCTTCGGTCGCCTCTCCTGTCTTCTCTTTCATTCCCGTTCCAGGGCGGCCGGAAGTCCGGACCCGGTGGCGTTTCGGATGGCCCGCCATCACGGTCATCGCCGTGCTCCTGATTATCATCGCGATCCCGGCCATTGTCATCGTTCCCCGGCCATCCTTCCCGATGGGGAACAGTCAGTACCCATTCCACGGGTGCAGATTTTACACCTTCCGTATTCATAGCCACCAGTGAATAGATATATGTTTTCCCTGCCTCAATATTGGCGTCAAGATATTGTGTAATAGAACCAGGGAGTTTCTGTAAAAGAGTGAACTCCTCTTCACCCTCCATGCACCGGTATATACTGTATTCAACCGTATCGTGATTATAATCCCATATTAAATGAGCCCTGTAGGGGCGGTCCAGCAGGTAGACGATAAACCCTGCAGGCATGGATGCCGCTTCAGTATGCACGTGACAGACCTCTGTCGGCGGCATTAATTCAGCATCTTGAGGTCCTCTCCCCACACCGGCGCCCCAGCGTCCATCTGTCAGCTCAAATTCAGGCCTGTTGAGAAAAACCTTGGTTTCGATTTCGCTTTCCGGGCAGAATTCCCCGGGGAGGAGATTCTCCGCAGTGCAGACCTCAAGCTCTATATGCAGGTCACAGGTTTCCTGGGGAACCATTCCAGAGGGAAACAACTCGCCAACAATACAATCCTCCGGGCAGAAAGGCCCTGGTCTCAGGCCTGATTTTTTGCAGATGCTGATGGGCCCGCTGATGCCTGAGGGCCTTTCAAAATCGGAAGGGGGGACATCTTCCAAAACTTGTGATAAAATGGCGTTCATATACGTGATGGTCGTGGCATTTCCGCCAATGACAGTTCCCAGCTTGGTAATGTCATGACCCATCCAGATGGAAACAACAATATCCGGGGTATAGGCTACAAAATAAGCATCCCGATTGTCATTGGTTGTACCTGTTTTTGCTGCTACGGGCCGGCCTATCCTCAATTTGCCCGCTGTGCCGCGCCGCACAACATCTTTGAGTATGTCTGTCATCAGGAAAGCGGACTGCTGAGAAAGAATCGCTTCGGGTTCACTGTGGTTTTCATAAATAATGCGGCCGTCGCGGTCTTCGATACGTTCTACTGTATGTAATTTTACTTTTATTCCCTGGTTGGCCAGGACAGCATAGGCCTGGGCCATATCCAGGGGCGTTACACCATAGGTCAGGCCTCCCAGGGTTGTGGCCAGGTTGTAGTCGTCTTCATGAATGGTTGTTAGGCCCATTCTTTTGGCGTATTCCAGTCCAATATGGGGCGTCAACTTTTCAAAGGCTCTTACTGCCGGAACATTCAGGGAGGGAACTACTGCTTCGCGGACCGTAACGAGACCGCGGAACCGCCGGTCAAAATTTTCCGGAGTCCAGTTGCCTCTGATAAAAGGGGCATCGTCAAGAATCGAACCCGGGGTAAGCAGGTTTTCTTCAAAAGACGGGGCATAGGTAACAATGGGCTTCATGGAGGAACCCGCCTGCCTGCGGCTCAGAAAACGCAGATCCTGATTATTCTTACTGTAGCCTCTGCCGCCGACCAGAGCGAGTATTTCCCCCGTTACCGGGTTGGCCACGACTGCTGCTGCCTGAGGCTGAAGTATACCCTCCTCTGAGATGGCCTCCTCAGGATAACTCTTATAATTATTGCTTTCCATCAACTGTTTCAACAACTGCATATCCACCCTGATATTTTGTGGGTACAGCGTTTCATCGTTGAGCACATTTTCTGTAATTGTCTGTGCCTTCACATCCAGAGTGGTATATACTTTAAGTCCCATGTTGTAGATGGCTTCGTACGCCTCTTCACGAGTTTCATACTCCGGCAAGGAAAGCAAAATATTTACCAACTCGTGGTGCAGGACATAGTCTACAAAATATGGATAGGGATATTCACGGGATTTACGTTCTGCAAGTATTATTTCCTGCTCCTGGGCTTCAATCAGTTCCCTGTGGGTTATATATCCCAGCTCGTACATCTTGCTGAGAACAAGTTTTTGTCTTTGCCGTGAATTTTCATAGTTAAGGTAGGGCGAGTAATAGCTGGGTGAACGCGGGATGCCGGCCAGAAGCGCCGCCTCGGCAATGGTCAGCTCTCCCGTGCTTTTGTTAAAGTAAGTATTTGCCGCTGCTTCAATACCGTAAGCACCGTGAGCGAAGGGGATACGGTTGAGATACATTTCCAGGATCTCGTCTTTGGAGTACTGCTGCTCCATCTTAATGGCCAGCCAGGCCTCCTGGACCTTCCGGCGAAATTTTTTCTCCGGTGTCAAAAACGCATCTTTTATCAACTGCTGTGTGATAGTGCTGCCGCCCTGAACGGCCCATTCGCGCTGGCGCAGGTTGGCCATGAAAGCTCTGGCGATGGCTAAGGGATCTACCCCGAAATGCTCATAAAACCTTTCGTCTTCGATGGCGATAAAAGCTTTTTGCACGTGTTCCGGGATTTTCTCCAGAGGAACTTCGATGCGGTTTTGTTCGTCATAGAGCCTCGCCACTTCATTTCCCTGACGATCATAAATATACGATGTCACCGGGGGATGGAGGGTGCTGCTGTCGAACTCCGGAGCATCTTTAACATAAGAGTAGACAACGGTAAATGCGCCGGCGCACAGAACAACAAGAGCAATAAATATCAGCAGGAGAATTGCCTTAAATATCCTAAACCTTTTTTTGCGTTTCTTTTTTCTCGCAGGATTACTGTTTCCGTCGGATTTTTTTATTTTACGTGTTCCAGGCATCAACGCCCACCTCACTGAACATATTAACCTTATGACGATCCTGCCGGCATGGAGGTTCGCCGCCTGCACAAAAGCGGATGAAATTGGAACTTGTTTAGACTCCGCTGCCGATCCTTGGAAGTAGCGATTGCTGTTGGCGGGCGGCTTGTGGAGCGATGTAAAAAAGTTCACGGTGAAGTGAAGGCTGGAGGCGACCCTGCCGGCACGGACGCCGGCAACCGGCCTCTGACTCTCATGTGGCTTCCGCCTGCTTAAAATAGTTGAGAATGCTTGCTTAAATTCCGTGCGGTGTTCTTCAGGGTGGCGTAAGGTTGTGGCGAGCGGAATGTGCAGCTTGAGCCAGCAGGTTCAGCGAAGCGATGGCTTGAGATGGCCCGGCAGACATGGATGTCTGCCGCCGGCAGCGCGAACATGGAAGTGAGCTCTGCCGGGGAGGCCAATCGAGAGCCCGAGCTGAGCTGTAAAACCTGCCTCAAGCGAACCCTGAAGCGAGCGCTAACCTTTGCCACCCCTCTTTTAATGGGAATTGGCCGGGTAGGTCGCCGTAAGCCTGAGCAAGCCGTAAAACTTACGAGCGGAACGCGGGGCTCCGTCTACAGCAAACATTGCTTTATTTTCATATTATACCATATTAACTTACTCGAGGAAATCGGTTTAAGTTCAGTGTTCAGGTTGCTTTTAAAAAATTAATCATGTATAATTTCTCCAGATACTGCTTTGTTTAGCACGATTTATCATAAAAAACGTCGTGATTTTGGGCAGAAACTCGGCCTGCCGGTCAACTGCAGGCATGGTAAGGCAAAAAGTTCTCTAGCGAAAGATTTTTGTGAAAAGGGGTGGTAAGATGGATATAATGCAAGATCTGGAATTCAGGGAGCTGGTCTACCAGGTTACCGATGAAAAAGAGCTCAGGGACAGGCTCAATGCAGGGCCAATTACATTATATATCGGTTTTGACCCCACAGCCGACAGCCTTCATGTAGGTAGCCTTCTTCCCATCATAGCCCTGCGGCGCTTCCAGATGGCCGGTCATTTGCCTATTGCCCTGGTTGGAGGCGGTACGGGCCTCATTGGCGATCCCAGCGGCAAAGCTTCCGAAAGGAGCTTAAACCCCAAGGAACTGGTGGAGGAATGGACAGGCAAAATTAGAAAGCAGCTGGAGCGGTTTCTGGATTTTGATTCGAAAACCAACCCGGCCCGTATGGACAATAACTATCGCTGGCTGGGCAACCTGGAAGTAATAGAATTTTTGCGCGATATCGGGAAATATTTTCCTGTCGGTTATATGCTTTCCAAAGAATCTGTCAAGGCCAGGCTGGCGACGGGCATTACCTATACCGAATTCAGCTACATGATTCTGCAGTCCTACGACTTTCTTAAATTAAATGAGTTTTACCATTGCGAACTGCAAGCGGGAGGGAGCGACCAGTGGGGGAACATTACTTCAGGGATAGATTTAATCCGCAGGATTGCCAACCGCAAAGCTTATGGGATAACCTTTCCCCTCGTTACTAAAAGTGACGGCACCAAGTTCGGCAAGACAGAGACAGGCACAGTCTGGCTGGACCCGGATAAAACCTCTCCTTACGAGTTTTTCCAGTTCTGGATTAATACCGATGACAGGGATGTAATTAAATTTATAAAATATTTTACATTTCTATCCAGGGAGCAGATCATGGAGCTGGAAGAGCAGGTTAAGAATGACCCGGGTAAAAGAGAGGCCCAGCGCGTCCTGGCCCGGGAAGTCACGCAGCTGGTACATGGCCGGGAAGCTTTAAACAGGGCTGAAAAAATATCTCAGGCTTTGTTCTACGGAAATTTGCGAGATTTAACGGAGGAAGAAGTCGAAGAAGGATTTCGCGATGTCCCTTCGATGACCGTTCAGGAAAACGAGATCAGCGTGGTGGATCTCCTGGTGTCGAGCGGCCTTTCCTCTTCCCGGAGACAGGCCAGAGAAGATATTAGAAACAGGGCTGTTTACATTAATGATGAGCTCAGCGATGATACCGACAGAGTGCTCGTTCACGCAGACCGTCTCTGGGGCGGAAAATATACTATCATCCGTCGCGGCAAAAAGAAATATTTCCTTGTTAAATGGCTTGTTTAACCCTTTTGTGTCCCCAAACCGGCTGTAAATTAATTATTCATAAAGGACCCTTCTAAACATAAATATTAGTGATGGAGGGTTCTTTATGTTTTTACGTCACAAAAGAGTTGTAGCCCGGCTATTCAGGGATCGTTTGCTCGATTACAGCCCCCTGGCCTTTATTATTATTTGCCTGGTTGTATTTCTACTTATTAAAGGTTTCTGGATTATGGAAAAGAACTTGCGCCCTGCTATTCTTTCCATAGCGCAGGTAAAGGCAAACATGCTTGCCATCGATGCGGTTAACAGGGCTATTGTTGAAGAAGTAACGCGCGGAATCAGCTATCAGGATTTAATTTCTATAAAACAAGATGAGACAGGCAAAATAACCATGGCCCAGATTAATACGATGGAAATTAACCGTTTAATGGCGGAGACGACTTTGGCCACGCAAAAAATTCTGGAGCAAATCGGAAAAGAACCGATAAAAATACCCCTCGGAGAGGTTTTCGATAGCTATCTCCTGGCAACTTACGGCCCCGGGATTCCTGTAAAGCTAATACCGGCCGGCAGAGTCAATACCTCCTTGACGGATTTGTTTGAAGAAGCAGGCATTAACCAGGTAAGGCACAAGATTTATCTGGAGGTCTTTACGGAGATACGGATAGTGATCCCCTTTATTTCAGATGTTATAGAAGTACATACCACCGTCCCGCTAACCGATGCGCTCTATCCAGGTGAAGTGCCGGAGACGGTTATAAACCTTCTCACAGAAGCGTTTAAGCCCGGCAGCTGAAGGCGGGCCAGGAAGCCGGGAAATCAAATTTGTGGTATAGCGAGAAATAGCAAGGTATCAACAGCGTGGTAGAGATAAAGTAAAAGTATCGTGATAATCCATCGTTAAGCTCCCTTGTCTCTTTGCCGAAAACGTGCTATATTTACAAACTGTGACACAAAATTAATTTCAAAAGAAATTCACTACGAAGGAAAATGAGTCACAAATTTGAGTGGGTTGAAATATCTTGACAAAGTAAAACAAAGATGTTATATTATCACACTGTGGCGTTAAAACGGCGCCCGGCAACATTAAAGGATAATGTTGGGATGCAAGGCGGTTTCGGAGAAAAACATCTTGACAAACCTGAAAAGAGCTGCTATAGTAAGAAACTGTGGCGCCAACACGGCGCCGGCAACATTATCAAAAGTAATGTTCAAATTAAAAAATGTTGTCGAGTGCAAAGCTTAAAAAGCTTTCACCAAGTTAAAAACAGCACCTTGACAACGAAAAGCAAATATGGTAAGATAAATGGTGCTGTATAGGTTCTTTGACAACTAAACGAGAATAGGAGGAGCCCTGTCAAGGACTCAATTTCTTAAACACGCTGGGAAAAACTTTAAAGTAAAGTAATGTACCTCCTGCCGCAAGGCTGGAGGAGACATAAAGACTTAACTGGAGAGTTTGATCCTGGCTCAGGACGAACGCTGGCGGCGTGCTTAACACATGCAAGTCGAGCGGTTCTTAAGCTGTAGTTTACTATAGCTTAAGAATAGCGGCGAACGGGTGAGTAACACGTGGGCAACCTGTCCGAAAGATCGGGATAACAGTCCGAAAGGGCTGCTAATACCGAATATGCTTACCGGGTCGCATGACCCGGTAAGGAAAGGTAGGCAACTTCTGCTTTCGGGTGGGCCCGCGTCCCATTAGCTAGTTGGTAGGGTAACGGCCTACCAAGGCAACGATGGGTAGCTGGTCTGAGAGGATGGTCAGCCACACTGGGACTGAGACACGGCCCAGACTCCTACGGGAGGCAGCAGTGGGGAATCTTGCGCAATGGGCGAAAGCCTGACGCAGCGACGCCGCGTGAGCGATGAAGGCCTTCGGGTTGTAAAGCTCTGTCAGAGGGGACGATAATGACGGTACCCTCAGAGGAAGCCCCGGCTAACTACGTGCCAGCAGCCGCGGTAAGACGTAGGGGGCGAGCGTTGTCCGGAATTACTGGGCGTAAAGGGCGTGTAGGCGGCTTTGCAAGTCAGTGGTGAAACACCTGGGCTCAACTCAGGTATTGCCGTTGAAACTGCATCGCTTGAGGGTAGAAGAGGAGTGTGGAATTCCCGGTGTAGCGGTGAAATGCGTAGAGATCGGGAGGAACACCAGTGGCGAAGGCGGCACTCTGGTCTACCCCTGACGCTGAGGCGCGAAAGCTAGGGGAGCAAACAGGATTAGATACCCTGGTAGTCCTAGCCGTAAACGATGGGCACTAGGTGTAGGAGGTTTAGATACCTTCTGTGCCGTAGCTAACGCATTAAGTGCCCCGCCTGGGGAGTACGGTCGCAAGGCTGAAACTCAAAGGAATTGACGGGGGCCCGCACAA
>LFRM01206950.1_pt3 | contig 21808 bp, 17 predicted proteins | sample 618341 | NCBI WGS metagenome assembly LFRM01 (sample SAMN03654438, study PRJNA283298) | anaerobic digester metagenome | isolation source: pool of bioreactors CSTR01a, CSTR02a, and CSTR03a thermophilic anaerobic... | place: Denmark: Kgs. Lyngby | collected 2014-05-21 | reverse complement strand
GCTAAACCTGCGTTACAACCGCCACCTATGTATCGTGTACTGATGTTAAATGACGACTTTACGCCGATGGATTTTGTTGTTGAAGTACTTGAAACGTATTTTGCGATGAACCGTGAGCAATCGACCCAAGTGATGCTTGCTGTGCATCAGCAAGGTGAAGCAGTATGTGGCGTGTATACACGTGATATTGCTGAAACAAAAGCGCATCAGGTGATTCAATATGCACGTGATAGCAGCCATCCATTATTGTGTGAAATAGAAAAAGACGTATAACCCGCACACAATTTGAAATGAGGTGAAACCATGTTGAATTTAGAACTTGAGGTCACCCTCAATCTTGCATTTAAAGATGCACGTGTCAGCCGACATGAATATATGACGGTTGAGCATTTGTTAGTGGCCTTGCTGGATAATAGCGAGGCAGCCAAGGTGTTGCGTGGCTGTAATGTCAATCTGGATGCATTGCGCCAAGATTTACGTACCTTTATTAATACCAGTACTCCTCTATTAGCTGAACTATCAGATGAGGCGCAAACGCAGCCAACTTTAGGTTTTCAGCGCGTTTTACAGCGTGCGGTTTTTCATGGGCAAAGCTCAGGAAAAGAAGAAGTGGGTGGGGCTAGTGTCTTGGTGGCAATCTTCAGTGAAGCTGACAGCCATGCCGTGTACTTACTTAATAAGCATGATGTGCAGCGTTTAGATGTGGTCAGTTATTTGTCACACGGCATTGATAGTGAGCGTAATCCATCGGCTGCAGATAATGAGCAGGACGCCACTGAGGGTGCACAAAGCAACCCCGCAAACCCCTTACTCGACTACGCAGAAGATTTAAACGAGCGTGCACGCCAAGGCCGTATCGATCCTTTGATTGGTCGTGAGCATGAGCTGGAGCGTGTGGCACAAATTTTAGTACGCCGTCGTAAAAACAACCCCTTATTAGTCGGTGAAGCCGGCGTGGGTAAAACAGCGATTGCTGAAGGTTTAGCACGACGTATTGTTGACGGTGATGTGCCAGAGATTTTACTCGATAGCGTGGTGTACTCACTTGATTTAGGTGCGCTATTAGCCGGTACTAAATACCGTGGTGATTTTGAAAAGCGCCTTAAAGCCTTGCTCAATGAATTACGTCAACGCCCAAATGCGATTTTGTTTATTGATGAAATCCATATGATTATTGGTGCTGGCGCGGCCTCGGGTGGGGTGATGGATGCCTCGAATCTGCTCAAGCCTTTATTATCATCGGGTGAGATTCGTTGCATTGGCTCAACCACCTATCAAGAGTTTCGTGAGATTTTTGAAAAAGACCGTGCTCTGGCACGCCGCTTTCAAAAGGTCGATATCAACGAGCCGTCAGTTGAAGATACTTACCGTATTTTGCAAGGTTTGCAGGCGAACTTTGAGCAGCATCACCAGATGAAATACACCGATGCTGCATTACGTGCGGCGTCCGAGTTAGCCGCTAAGCATATTAATGATCGCTTTATGCCTGATAAAGCCATTGACGTAGTGGATGAGGCGGGTGCTTTCCAGCGTTTACAGCCTGAAGAAAACCGAGCTGAATGCATTGATGTGGCGCAAATTGAAGCAGTGATTGCCAAGATTGCCCGTATTCCAGCGCGTCAGGTTAGCAGTTCGGATAAAGAGCAGTTGCGTCATCTTGAACGTGATTTACGCTTAACCGTATTTGGTCAAGAAGCTGCAATTGATGCTTTAGCTACAGCAATTAAACTGTCGCGTGCTGGGCTTAAATCCGCTAATAAACCTGTGGGTTCTTTCTTATTTACCGGCCCGACTGGGGTGGGTAAAACAGAAGTGGCGAAGCAGTTAGCCAACTCATTAGGTATTGAGTTGGTACGTTTTGATATGTCCGAATATATGGAACGTCATACGGTATCGCGTCTGATTGGTGCGCCACCGGGTTATGTCGGTTTTGATCAGGGTGGTTTACTGACGGAAGCCATCACTAAGCAGCCACACTGTGTATTGCTGTTGGATGAAATCGAAAAAGCCCACCCTGATGTCTTTAACTTGTTATTGCAAGTGATGGATAACGGCACACTCACCGATAACAATGGTCGCAAAGCGGACTTTAAGCATGTGATTTTAGTGATGACCACGAACGCTGGAGCAGAGTCTGCTTCACGTGCATCTATTGGTTTTGCTAAGCAAGATCACAGTACTGATGCAATGGAAGTACTGAAGAAAACCTTTACTCCTGAGTTCCGCAATCGCCTGGATAGCATTATTCAGTTTGGTCGCTTAAGTCCAGAAACATTGCAGTCTATCGTTGATAAGTTCTTAACTGAACTGCAGGCGCAGTTGGAAGAGAAACGTGTGCAACTGGATGTGACAGATGCAGCGCGGCGCTGGTTAGCTGAGCATGGCGCTGATGCGGATATGGGTGCAAGGCCCATGGCACGTTTGATTCAGGAGCATATCAAGCGTCCACTGGCTGAAGAGATTCTCTTTGGTGCGCTGGCTGAAGACGGCGGTATTGCGCATATTGATGCCAAGGCAGATGGCTTAGTATTGACCTGTGCAAAGGAGCGCAGTGCAGAGCTTGTTTAATATAGTTATGTTATAGATCAACATGCCAAAGACCGCTTATATTAAGGTCTTTGGCATGTATCCTGCTTATATCAAGAGCAAGCTTGAATACACTGTTAATCAGTCAAAAAAATAGCGCTTATGTGCGCTTATATATTTTGAAGTGATTGTAGCTCGTCTCAGTTGCGAGTTAACTAGGTTATTAAGCGTTTTATTCAGCTGTTTTGGGATTAATAATTATGAGTCAGCCGTCCGCCAAGCGTCAAATGTCAGTGCAGACAAAGATTAATATTGCCCTGCTTTCAGTATTTTTTGTGGTGTTGTCCGCTTCGCTGATTTTTTCTGCAAATAATGAGAAGAAATTAGTTCTAGGAGTTGTAGAGCAGCAAACCAAAGATGCGGCAGACAGTTACTTTGATAGTATTAATACTATGATGCTGACGGGAACTATGGCGCAACGTAATGTGTTGCGCGATAAGATTTTGGCACGCCCAGGCGTGACTGATGCGCGTATTATTCGTACTGAAGCTATTACCTCGGTGTACGGTGCAGGTTACGCTCACCAAGCCCCTGCGGATGAGTTGGATCGTCGAGCTTTAACCGGTGAGGAAATTATTCATATTTCCAATGATCAAAACGGTCGATTGTTAACCGTTATTAATCCAGTGCGCGCGGAAAAAGATTACCGTGGTACTAATTGTTTGCTCTGTCACCAAGTGCCGGAAAACTCGATTGTCGGTGCGGTGCGCATCAGCTATTCATTGGCAGCATTAGACAACCAAGTCGAGCGTAATTTATGGACGTCAGCAGGTATACAGCTCTTATTACTGCTGGCGGGCTTGGCAGTGATTATTTTAATTGTGCGCCGCACAGTGATTCAGCGTATTAATGCCATGCGCCAAACTATGGAAGAGATCGCGCGCGATGACGATTTAAGCCATAGCGTAACCATTGGCGCACGTGATGAAATTGGTGCGATGGGCTGGGCGTTTAATCGCATGATCGATAAGTTTAAGCACAGTTTGCATGCGGTGTCTGATGCGACTCAACAGCTCAATGGTGTCTCTGATCAAGTGGCCGCAGTAGCAGATTCAACTTTAAAAGCAGTGGTTGAGCAGCGTACAGAAACCGATATGGTTGCCTCAGCGATGAATGAGATGAGTGCTACAGTGCAAGAAGTGGCACGGCATGCAACGCAAACGGCAGAAGCTTCGCAAGGGGCGGATGATGAGTCCCGAGCGGGTGTTCTTGTGGCCGAGGAAGCCATTGCCGGTATTAGAGATTTGATTGCTGAAATTGAAAGTGCTGCGGCTGTGGTGCAGCATGTTGAAAGCGACACTGCCAGTATCAGTGAAGTGCTTAATGTGATTAAAGGTATTGCCGAGCAAACCAACCTATTAGCGCTTAACGCAGCGATTGAAGCGGCACGTGCCGGTGAGCAAGGTCGTGGTTTTGCTGTGGTGGCCGATGAAGTGCGCACTTTAGCTTCACGCACACAAAACTCGACTGAAGAGATTCAGACGATGATTGAGCGTTTGCAGCACGGTGTAAAAAATGCTGTGGATGCGATGGCTGGCGCACAAGAACGAGCTGTAACGGGCTCTGAAAGTGTTGAAAAGGCCACCCAGAGTTTGCATGTGATTGCTGCAGAAGTCGCTACGATTAACAATATGAATTTGCAAATTGCGACTGCAGCAGAAGAGCAAAGTGCCGTGGCTGAAGAGATTAATCACAATATTACTCGCATCAGTAATATTGCTGATAACACCTCATCTGGTGCCACACAAACGGCACGTAGCAGTGAGGATTTGCTGCGCTTAACTGCAGAGCTACGTCGCTTGGTCAGCCAGTTTAAGCTGTAATCTACTGGTTTAGATCAACTATAGAAAAATAAAAAAGACACGCTACGGCGTGTTTTTTTGTAGGCTGCGCAATTGTTCTTGCAGTGCACTGATAGTGCGATTGGTTTGTGCGCGGTAGGCATCAAAATCAGCCAGTGATGGACCGGGTGTTGCGCGCGGAGCAGGTTTTACCGCGGGGAGGTTATCCAGTTCACTGCGCAAAATAAGCACATCTTGCTGCAAGCGTGTCAGCTGGTCGCTGTTTGAACTGTTGCTTTGTAATGCTGCTAATTTATCCTTGATACTCTTGATATCAGTACTGAATTGTTCAATCTGCGCAAATTGCTCTTGGTAGGTGGCTAGGTTACCTTCGAGTTTTTCTATCTGTGCCTGCTGCTGGTCACGATTTTTGCTCAGTTGCGACTCCAGCGCTGCCAAGGTTGTGCCGTGCTCGGCAGTTGCTGACTTTTGCGCAATGATATCCTGAGCTTGTTGTGCGCTAACCGACTCTTGTGTGGTTAGGGCTTGAGCATGCTGGGTCAGCAATTTTTGCTGTTGGTCTAAGGTGCTCTGCAATAGCGCTGCCTGTTCAGTGCTGCTGTTCAAGGCGCTACTCAGTTGCGTTAATTTAGATTGCTGTTCAGAAGAATGCAGCTGTTGTTGCTTAACCCGATCAACGGCATTCACTTCAAGTGCTGCAAGGCGCTGCTTGAGTGTTTCGTTTTCACTTAAGACACTATTGTGTGTGGCGCTGACTTTACCGGTGATTTCGTTAATACGACCTGTGGCATCTTCACTGGTTCTTGAAAAGCTATCTTGAGTGGCAATCAGTTGCTGTTCGAGTAATTGCATACGCTGCACACTCCACCACGCAAATCCAGCGCTGGCGCAGAGCAGACTAAGAGTTAAGACGCAGAGCGCGGCAATACTTTTAGATGAGCGCTTCTGTATGTTGGTCTGTTGTGTATAGGGCGTATCAAAAGAATGAGCTGAAGCAGAACTCAGCAGCGGTTCAATGCGGTCATTGTTTAAATGGGGTTGGCTATCCAAGTCATTGCTGTCATGACGCATAGTGAAACACTCCTCAAGCCGGTTAAAGGTTAAATATAGTACAGGGCAAAGGGTCTTGCCGCTATTGTGACCCAATGTAGATGCTGAGTCGTTGAGGAAGTTCAGCCAGCCCTTGTTATGGCTTGATAAGTGGTGGTGTATAGTCAGTTTAGCGATTAAACTGCAGTTTCTTTTTCTAATCTTATAGGTGCGCGATGAGTCTTTTTATGGTTGCTGTATTCATCGTGGCAGTTTTATTAGTGGCCTGGTTAGTTAGTCTTTATAACGCTTTGGTGCGTTTAAAACATGGCGTGACGAAAGCTTGGTCCAATATTGATGTGTTACTTAAACAGCGCCATGACGAGCTGCCTAAGCTGGTAGAAACCTGTAAGCAGTATATGCAGCATGAAAGGCAAACCTTAGAGGCAGTGATCAGTGCACGTAATGCTGTATCTAGTGCGCGTGAGCAGCATGATGTCGGCGCGTTAGGTACAGCTGAAACAGGTTTGCGCGCGGGCCTCGGTAAGCTCTTTGCGCTGGCTGAAAATTACCCTGAACTCAAGGCCAATGAAAGCTTTAAGTTATTGCAACAGCGTATCAGTGCTTTAGAAAATGCCATTGCTGATCGTCGCGAGTTATATAACGAAGCGGTTAATCTAAATAATGTACGTATTGAGCAGTTTCCTGATGTGTTGATCGCGCGACGTTTTAACTTTATTGCGGCGGAGTTATTGCGTTTTAGCGATGCTGAGATCGCTGATGTTGATATCAAAAGCTTATTTAGCTAACTCATGACGGATACGTTTGGCGCTATCGTTGCTTTATCAATTACTGGCGCGGCCTGTCTTGGCAGTGGCTGGTGGTGCATTGATAATCTGAAGAAAGCACGTTACTTGCTGGATACACCCACTTCAAAAATACGTTCAGCCGCTCAAGGCTATGTTGAGCTGTATGGCGTATTGAAAGAGGGGGCTGGACCGATGTTTGCCCCTTTAAGTGGCCAGGCCTGTGTTTGGTGGTCCTTTAGTATTGATCATCAAGTTCAGGCTGAGCGTAAGCAGCAGCGTTGGAAGACTGTTGAGAAAGGCAGCAGTAGTGCATTGCTCTGTCTGAATGATAGTACGGGTGATTGTCTGATTGATCCGCAGGGCGCACATATAATACCCATGACTAAAACGGTCTGGTACGGCACAGCACGGCATCCATTAAAAAATCAAATGCACACGCATTTTCTGCAAACTCTTTTGGTGGGTACTAAACGTTATCGCTACACCGAGCAACGCTTGCATGCGCATGAACCACTCTATGCTATTGGTGATTTTGTGACGCGTGGTGCTGGGCGTGAGGCCTTTGATTTAACCGCCAGCCAAGGTGCGCTCATTCGTGAATGGAAAAGTGACTTCGCCGATTTAGTGCGCCGTTTTGATCAGGATGGCAATGGCGAACTGGATCAGCAAGAGTGGCAAGCGGTACGCGACAGTGCCAAAGAGCAGGCGCAGCGTATGCAACAAGCACGGCAGATTGAGCCGGCCCAGCATTATTTGCGTAAACCGCAGGAAAACCGCCCCTTTGTTTTATCCAGCTATGGTGAAGACGCCATTGCTAAACGTTTGCGCTGGCAAGCGCTTTTGGCCGGATTAGTGTGCGTCGGCAGTGCATTGGCTTTTGTTTATATCCTCAATACAGCGTTTTAAAATTTAGGCTATTGAGCGCAATACAGTTCTTCTAAAGTGCTCATCAGTACACGGACTTTTTGAATTGATTCTTCATATTCATCATCGATATTCGAGTCGTAGACAATTCCGCCACCACCCCAGCAACTGATTTCAGCCTGATTGGCCAATAATGTGCGGATGGTAATCGAGCTGTCCATTTCACCGCGTGTATCCACATAGAAAATACTACCGCAATAAATACTGCGTACGCTGGCTTCCAGTTCAGTAATGATTTGCATCGCGCGGCGTTTAGGTGCGCCCGTAATTGAGCCACCAGGGAAGCTGCCAATCAGCACATCCAGTGCATTATATTGGCGTGCCAGAGTGCCGGTTACACTGCTGACCATATGATGCACATTAGGGTAACTTTCCAGTGCAAACAGCTCGGGAACTTGAATACTGCCAGTGCTGCAGTAGCGGCCTAAATCATTGCGCAGTAAGTCGACAATCATTAGATTTTCAGAGCGGTCTTTAGGGCTGGCTAATAAGTCATCAGCCAGCGCTTGATCTTCCGCCGCTGTTGCACCACGGGCACGCGTGCCTTTAATCGGGCGGCTTTCCACTTGACGCTGACGCACTTGGATAAAGCGTTCAGGCGATAAACTGACAATAGCTTGCTGTTGATTGATGCGGATAAAACTCGCAAAAGGTGTTGGGCAGCGTTCGCGTAAGCTGCGATAGGCGTGCCAAGCATCCCCTTGATATTTACTGCTAAAGCGTTGTGTATAGTTCACCTGATAGCAGTCGCCGGCAGCAATATAGTTATGCACGCGTTGCAGGTCATTACGGTAACGCTGTGCGCTGATGTGCGGCTGAAAGCGCTGGCGCAGTACAAAGGGCTCTGCGTTATTGGTTGGAGGCTCGCTTTTAAACAGCGCCAGCAATTGTTGTTGACGCTCTGAGTCAGCACTAGGATGACACATCAGCCAGCAGCGTTGCAGTTGGTGATCACTGATAACAGCCCAGTTATATAAACCTACTGTAGCGCTGGCTAAACCCTCAATCTCAGCACATTGCGCTAAAGTATTGAACTCATAGGTTAAATAGCCGATTAAACCGCCGATAAAGGGCAGTTCAATGCCTGCGGGGACCGAGCTCTCAGGCAGTTGTGTCAGCAAGCTTTGGCAGCGCTGGCGAAATACATCAACGATCTCGTCAGGCTGGGGTGTGATGGACTGCAATGGTTCTGCGCTGAGAATATCAAAACGTCCACGTTGACTGACAGGGTAGCCTGAGTCCAATAGCACCGCACCAGTTTGGTTGTGAATGTGCTGGAAGTAGTAGGCTGGGTCAGCGTGGTATTCAAGAGGGAAAAGCTGGCAAGTTAGCATAAGTACTTAGGTGGCCTTCAGCGCAGTTTTGTACTGTGCTGAAGGCCGAAGCCTCACAAATCTTATTGAGAAGGGGTCGCAGCAAATAAAGACTGTGAAAAACGTACCCGCTCTTCAGGCGTCTCAGTGATGCCTTTTTGTTTCAGTTCGGCAATATGGCGTTCTACAGCATGGGCGCGTAAGGTTAAGCCTGCATTGTTAGCGATTTGAATATTCAAACCAGGGCGTGCATTCAGCTCTAAAATCAGCGGGCCTTTTTCTTGGTCTAACACCATGTCCACACCGATATAACCCAGTCCGCATAACTCATAGCAACCTGCAGAAAGCATCATAAAACCATTCCAGTCCGGTAGCTGTACCCCAGCGACCAAGTTGCTGGTATCAGGGTGTTTGCTGATTTTGTTATTCAGCCAGGTACCTTGTAAGGTTAAACCTGTGGCTAAGTCCACGCCCACACCTATAGCGCCTTGGTGTAAGTTGGCTTTACCGCCTGATTGACGTGTGGGTAAGCGCAACATTGCCATAATGGGGTAGCCCATTAATACGATCACGCGAATATCTGGGACGCCTTCATAACTGATACTTTTAAATAATGGATCAGGTGTGACGCGGTACTCAATTAGCGCACGATCACGTGAACCGCCTAGTGAGTAGAGGCCGGTTAGGATACTAGAGATTTGATATTCAATTTCTTCGTGACTGATAATTTTGCCGGAGACCGTTTTATAGCGGTCTTCAAAGCGGTCAGCAATCACTAAAATACCATCACCACCGGCACCCATTGCAGGCTTGATCACAAAGTCACTACGGCCGCCAAGAATGCTATCTAGTTTTTCTATTTCTTTCTCAGTAGAAATTATGCCATACATTTCCGGCACATTAATGCCGGCTTGGATCGCGCGCTCTTTAGTGAGGATTTTATCATCCACCAAAGGGTACAAGCTGCGCTTATTGTATTTGAGTACATAGTCAGCATTACGGCGATTGATGCCCATAATGCCTTTAGCACTGAGCTCTCTCCACGTTTTAATTAAACCAAACCCCAGCATGGCATCAGTCCTTTAAGAAGGCTTTGAAACGAAATAGCTCGGTTAAGCGGTAGCCGCGGTAGCGACCCATAGCCAACATAAAGCCCACCATAATCAGCAGTACTGCTGGGAAGGTAAAGATAAAGTAGTTCAGCTCAGAAATGCTCATTAAATAATGCGCTAAGGCGGCGGCAAATAAGGTACCCACTGCGACTTTAAACGCATGATTACCACCACGCTCTTCCCACGTAATGGATAAGCGCTCAATGGTCATAGTTAAAATCACCATTGGGAATAAAGACACAGACAAGCCACGCTCTAAGCCTAATTTATGGCTGAATAAGCTGATGACTGCAATCAATACCACAACAAAGGTCAGTACCACCGAGAGTCTTGGCAGCATTTGCAGTTTGAGGTGTTCAAGATAAGAGCGTAAAGCTAAACCTAAAGTAGTGATAATAGTAAAGAGCATAATACCGAAGCCCAACTGTGTTTCACGGAAGGCGAGGGCGATCAAGACAGGGGTAAAGGTTCCTAAGGTTTGTAAGCCACCAAGGTTACGTAAAATCAAAATCACCATAACACCCAGCGGGATCATAATCATGATTTGATAGGTTTGCTGGGTTTGCAGAGGCAAGCCGTACAGTGAGTAATCTAAAAAACCTGAGTCTGCATTATCGCTGCTCAGCTGTGCTAAACGGATCGCGTTAATTTCACTGTTATTGAGAGTGAAAGTGACTGCAGGCTTGCTGCCACCTTCAATATTTAATAAAGGCTCATCACCAATCCACCAGATCATACGGTCATTGGGTAAACCCTGTACGCCAGACTGTGGATTAAAATACAGCCATTTTTCACCATTAAAGCTGCGCAACCAAAGTTCAGGTGACTGGGCAATTTCAGATTGCAGGCGAATGGTATGTAAGCGCTGCATCGGGACATGAGCTATGGATAAAAGGATATCAATCACATCAGCCTTACGCTCGCTGGATGTATCACCACCGAGTAATAAGCGGACATTGTCATCACTGGTGTTATTGACGCGCTTAATGGCTTCACTAATAAAGGTTTCTACGTCGGCTGAGTGTTGGCGGATGGGTGCTAATAAAGCATCAGCTGCAATTTTTTCAGCGCCTACAACCGGTAAGGTCTCACGATAAATTGGACCTTTAGCTTTAACTTGCTCACCACTGTAGCGTTTGGTCATCACCATGCGGTAGTAAAGTGTTTGCTTACCATTAGCGCGGCGGGCTGACCAAGTTACGCGGCGATTATCATCTTGACTATTGACGCTAACGCCATAGTTATTAGAAATAAAACTCTCATTTAGACTGACATAATCTTGATTAAGTGGCGGCACAAACATTTGCAGCTTTACTGGACCGCGACCATTAGCGTTGAAATCAACCTTGGCATCAATATTCCAGAGATTGTCTGTTTCTTCAGCCGACACTGGAATGCCTAAGACGTAAATCTGATAAGCCGTGACTGTTACGCCAATAATGACACATAAGGCGATTAATATTCTAAGGTGCATTGTCAACGAACGCATGGTAATTACTCAGCAAAGGCAGTGGTGGTTTTTTTAGTGTCGCACTCTGGTTGGCCCACAGAGTATTTTAAGCTTGGATCAATAAGCGCGCCAAATCGTTTTAAAGCGCTTGAGCCTAACAGAAAAGGGTATTGAAAGGTGCTGCGGTCGGTTAAATTCACTTCAATGCTACGCAGAGTGTTGCCCATACAGACCGACATGTTGACTACAGGTCGTGGCGTGTAGCTTTTATCTTCTTCAGGGTCGTAATCACCTGAGCGGCGTTTTATTTTACTGATGCGTGCTAAAGGCAGTTCGAAAGCGTGCTCGTGAGCTTCATCCAGCGCTAAGTAAAAGCGCACCCAAGATTTTCCATCACGTTTAAAACGTTCAATATCACGCGCACTGAGGGATGCTGTTTTAGCGCCCGTATCCAGTTTGGCGGACATATGCATATCAATATCAGCGATATAAACATGCTCATTTAAGCCATAGATGTTTTTTTCAGTTGCTGTGCTCATAGAGGGTAATAAAAAAAGGCAGGCTAACAGTGCAAAAATATTAAATCTCATAATGCTCGCAAATATAAAAATATAAGTGTGCCCTATATCACCAATTTACTGGCTAGGGCATTACAGCTTAATACTGCTAAGAAGTAGTGCAGTGTTTAACCATCCATTCTAATCGGCAATGCTGAAAATAACCATGCAATCCTCTGTTTCTAATGCTTTTGTCTGCGTTATTGAGTCATATCCATCGTTTAGCTGGTGCGCATAGATGGACAGCAAGAAGGAGTATCTGTTCATTTATTCGACCTTGGTCGCTATATTGTCAACAATACTCCCTGAGTTGTTGACATTTTTGCGGTTAAAATGTACTTTTTGAGAATATTCAGCTTAAGGTGTTGACACTGTGGTAGGGCTTCTTGATGAGACAATAAATATTAGTGGTGATTCTGCAACCTTATCTGAACAGGTTTTTCGTAGTATCCAGGCCGCGATTGTCTGTGGTGATATTGCTCCAGGCAGTAAAATTTCTGAGCCTGAACTCGCGCGCAGCTACGGCATCAGTCGTGGCCCATTGCGCGAAGCTATACACCGTTTAGAAGGTCAGCGCTTATTAGTACGTGTACCCCATGTGGGTGCGCGCGTGGTGGCCTTATCGCCCACAGAATTAATTGAGCTGTATGAAATACGCGAATCATTAGAAAGCATGGCGTGCCGTTTAGCGGCTGAGCGGATGACTCCAGCAGAAATTGATGAGTTACGAGCGGTATTGGAGACCCATGAGCGCGATGCCGCCTTTCAAGCCGGTGTGGGGTATTACCAACAAGAAGGCGATTACGACTTTCACTACAAGATTATTCAAGGTAGTGGCAACCAGATGCTGGTTAAGTTACTGACTGAAGAGTTGTATCAGTTGGTGCGCATGTTCCGTATTCAATACTCGACCACGCCCAATCGCCCCCAGCAAGCCTTTAAAGAACATCACAGCATATTAGATGCCATTGCCGCCGGCGATGGTGAGCTAGCTGAATTACTAATGCGTCGCCATATCGCTGCATCGCGACGCAATATTGAACGTCATTATCAAGGTGGCAATGACACCGTCCAATCTCTACGAGGTAAATTATGAGCCGTACAACTCCAGGTCAACGTTTTCGTGATGCTGTTATCGAAGAAAGCCCGCTACAAGTCATAGGTGCGATTAACGCAAACCACGCTTTATTAGCACAGCGCGCCGGCTTTAAAGCCATTTACCTGTCCGGTGGTGGTGTTGCCGCAGGTTCACTGGGTTTACCTGACTTAGGTATTACCGGTCTTGAAGATGTGCTGATTGATGTACGTCGTATTACTGACGTCTGTGATCTACCTTTGCTGGTTGACGTGGATACCGGTTTTGGCTCATCTGCGTTTAACGTGGCACGCACCGTGAAATCCATGAGCAAAGCGGGCGCTGCAGCCATTCATATTGAAGACCAAGTGGGCGCTAAGCGTTGTGGCCACCGTCCGAATAAAGAAATCGTGACCCAACAAGAAATGGTTGACCGTATTAAGGCAGCCGTCGATGCGCGTACTGATGATAGTTTTGTGATTATGGCGCGTACCGATGCCTTAGCCGTTGAAGGCTTGAACTCTGCGCTGGACCGAGCTGCGGCTTGTGTTGAAGCCGGTGCCGATATGGTCTTCCCAGAAGCTATTACTGAGCTGGAGATGTACAAGTTGTTTGCTGAACGCGTGAATGCGCCGATTCTAGCGAACATTACTGAATTTGGCGCAACACCACTCTTTACTGTGGATGAGCTGAGAACAGCTAATGTGGGCTTAGTGCTCTACCCGCTGTCTGCATTCCGTGCGATGAACAAAGCGGCGGAGAATGTATATGAGGCAGTACGTCGTGACGGTACGCAAAAAAATGTGATCGATACCATGCAAACGCGTATGGAACTCTATGATCGCATCAACTACCACGCCTTTGAGCAAAGTTTAGATGCACTATTTGCACAGAAAAAAAGCTGATTTTTAATCACCTATAGAGTGATAGAAATAATAAGAATAAGAGGGATACCGTCATGGCTGAAGATAAGAAGAAAGTATTGAGCGGCGCGGGTTTGCGTGGTCAGATTGCAGGGCAAACAGCGCTCTGTACCGTGGGAAAAGAAGGCGCAGGTTTAACTTACCGTGGTTATTGTGTGCGTGATTTAGCTGCTAATTGCAGTGCATTTGAAGAAGTGGCTTATTTGCTCTTACGTGGACACTTACCCAATGAGAGTGAGTTGGCGGCCTATCTTAAGCGTTTACATGCAATGCGTGATTTACCAGCGACTTTAAAAGAGGTTCTTGAGCGTATTCCAGCTGACGCACACCCCATGGATGTGATGCGTATTGGTACTTCAATGCTGGGTACTTTAGAGCCTGAGTTGAGTTTTGATCGGCAGTTGGATGTAGTTGATCGTTTATTAGCAGCCTTTCCTGCGATTTTATTGTATTGGTATCGTTTCAGTCATGATGCTGTGCGTATTGACTGCATGACTAACGAGCCTGATATTGGCAGTCATTTTCTCGCGTTATTGCATGATAAGTCACCCAGCGCCTTGCACCGTAAAGTGATGAATGTCTCACTGATTCTTTATGCCGAGCATGAATTTAATGCATCAACTTTTACCGGTCGTGTCTGCGCTTCAACACTGTCTGACCTGTATTCATGCATTACCGGTGCGATTGGCTCTTTACGTGGCCCATTGCATGGTGGCGCAAATGAAGCGGCGATGGATCTAATTGATCGTTTCAGCTCGCCCGAAGAAGCTATTGCTGAGTTAGGTGAAATGGTTGCGCGTAAAGATTTGATTATGGGCTTTGGCCATGCCATCTACCGTGAATCCGATCCGCGTAACGAAGTGATTAAAGGCTATGCAAAACAATTAGCAGACGAGGTTGGGGACACTGTGATTTACCCTGTTTCAGAAGCTATTGAGACCTTTATGTGGGACGAGAAGCGTTTATTCCCCAATGCTGATTTTTTCCATGCTTCAGCCTATCGCTTTATGGGTATTCCAACCAAACTGTTTACCCCGATTTTTGTTTGCTCACGCGTCAGCGGTTGGGCAGCACATATGTTTGAACAGCGGGCTAATAACCGTATTATTCGCCCCAGTGCTGAATATACTGGTGAAGAGCATCGCCCAGTGCCGCCTATTGGCGAGCGTTAAGCGTTTGAACGCTTAAGCTGATCCGTAACCGGCTGTAGCAAAACGCAGCCGGTTTTCGTGCATCAGTCTGTTGTGTTCACCCGTGATTACCTGATGGATTTTAAAACGTTATGAATATTCAATTCCGTAAAAAACTACCTGGCACAACACTCGATTATTACGATGTGCGTGAAGCAGTTGATGCCATTGAGCCGGGTGCTTATGCCAAGCTGCCTTACACATCACGCATATTTGCAGAAAACTTAGTGCGCCGCTGCGAGCCCAGTGAGCTGACGGATTCGCTTAAGCAACTCATTTATCGCAAGCGCGATCTAGACTTTCCTTGGTACCCTGCACGCGTTGTTTGCCACGATATTCTTGGCCAAACGGCGTTAGTTGACTTAGCCGGCTTGCGTGATGCCATTGCCGAGCAGGGCGGCGATCCGTCTAAAGTGAACCCCGTAGTACCCACTCAGTTGATCGTTGACCACTCATTGGCTGTTGAGTGTGGTGGCTTTGATCCTGATGCATTTGAAAAGAATCGCGAGATTGAAGACCGTCGTAACGAAGACCGTTTCCACTTTATTGAGTGGACCAAAACAGCCTTTAAAAACGTTGATGTGATTCCTGCTGGTAACGGCATCATGCACCAAATCAACTTGGAGAAAATGTCTCCAGTGATTCAGGCGCGTGACGGCGTGGCTTTCCCAGATACCTGTGTTGGTACTGATAGCCATACTCCACACGTTGATGCCCTGGGCGTACTGGCCATTGGTGTGGGTGGTTTGGAAGCAGAAACTGTAATGTTAGGTTTGCCATCCATGATGCGCTTACCGAATATCGTTGGTGTTGAGCTGGTTGGCCAGCGTCAGCCAGGTATTACTGCAACTGATATTGTTTTGGAAATGACCGAGTTCTTGCGTAAAGAGCGTGTGGTTGGTGCTTATCTAGAATTCTTTGGTGAAGGTGCTGCGACCCTATCGATTGGCGACCGTGCGACCATCTCCAATATGACGCCTGAGTACGGTGCAACAGCGGGTATGTTCTATATTGATGAACAAACCATCGAGTATTTAAAGCTGACAGGTCGTGAGCCAGAGCAAATTGCTCTGGTTGAAAACTATGCTAAAGTTGCTGGCTTGTGGGCGGATAGCTTAGTTAATGCTGACTATGAGCGCGTACTGAAGTTTGATCTGTCTGCAGTCGGCCGAAATATGGCTGGCCCATCCAACCCGCATGCTCGTGTTTCTACCAGCGATTTAGCTGCCAAAGGCATTGCTGGCGAGTGGATTAAAGAAGAAGGTTTAATGCCAGATGGCGCAGTAATTATTGCTGCCATCACCAGCTGCACCAACACCAGTAACCCACGTAACGTGGTGGCTGCGGCGTTAGTGGCACGTAATGCGAATAAGTTGGGCTTAGAGCGCAAGCCATGGGTGAAAACCTCCTTTGCCCCAGGTTCTAAAGTGGCTGAACTCTATCTGAAAGATGCCAACCTGCTGGAAGAGCTTGAGCAGTTAGGTTTTGGTATTGTTGGTTTTGCTTGCACCACCTGTAACGGTATGAGTGGTGCACTGGATCCTGTGATCCAGCAAGAAATCATTGATCGTGACCTGTACGCCACAGCCGTACTGTCCGGTAACCGTAACTTTGATGGCCGTATTCACCCTTATGCTAAACAAGCATTCTTGGCTTCACCGCCATTAGTGGTTGCTTACGCCATCGCCGGTACCATCCGTTTCGATATTGAAAAAGATGCACTGGGTTACGACAAAGAAGGTAATCCAATTACCCTAAAAGACCTGTGGCCAACCGATGCAGAGATTGATGCGATTGTTGCTGCTAGCGTTAAGCCTGAGCAGTTTAAGCAAGTCTACATTCCGATGTTTGACTTAGGTTCCATCACTCAATCACCTAGCCCGCTGTATGACTGGCGTCCGATGAGTACCTATATCCGCCGTCCGCCGTACTGGGAAGGTGCTTTAGCCGGCGAGCGCACCATGAAAGGTATGCGTCCACTCGCGATTTTGGGTGACAACATCACCACTGACCACTTGTCGCCATCCAACGCAATTATGATGGACAGTGCTGCCGGTGAATACCTGCACAAAATGGGCTTGCCAGAAGTTGACTTCAACTCCTACGCTACCCACCGTGGCGATCACCTGACTGCACAGCGTGCCACTTTTGCTAACCCAAAACTCTTTAATGAAATGGTTTTGGACGAGCAGGGCAAGGTGCGTCAAGGCTCATTGGCACGGATTGAGCCAGAAGGCCAAGTGACCCGTATGTGGGAAGCGATTGAAACCTATATGGAGCGCAAACAGCCACTGATTATTGTTGCCGGTGCTGACTACGGTCAGGGCTCGTCGCGTGACTGGGCTGCTAAAGGTGTGCGTTTGGCCGGTGTTGAAGTGATTGCGGCGGAAGGCTTTGAGCGTATTCACCGTACCAACCTGATTGGTATGGGTGTGTTGCCGCTGCAATTTGCTGAAGGCACCACCCGTAAAACATTAGGTTTAGACGGTACTGAAACCTATGATGTTGAAGGTGAGCTTAAGCCGGGTAATACCATGACTTTAGTTATCACTCGTCGTAATGGTGAAATTGTCCGTGTGCCCATGCTCAGCCGTATTGATACGGCAGCCGAGCAAGTGGTTTACGAAGCAGGCGGTGTACTGCAGCGTTTTGCGCAAGAGTTTCTTGCGCAAACCACCAGTGCTTAATGTTCATTAAAGCATGACCGAACCCGCTCAATAAGGTGACTTGTTGCGCGGGTTTTTATTTTCTGCTGATTGCGTTGAGGCAATCATGCTTATTTTACAGTTCGATTAGGGAGATTCCACTATGAGTCAGGTCCCACAGATTAAAATCCCCGCAACGTATATTCGTGGTGGCACCAGTAAGGGTGTGTTTTTCCGTATTGATGATTTACCGGTAGCGGCGCAACAGCCTGGTGCGGAACGTGATGCGTTATTGCTACGTGTGATTGGTAGTCCAGACCCTTATGGTAAGCAAACCGACGGTATGGGTGGTGCCACCTCGAGCACCAGTAAAACAGTATTAATGTCGAAAAGTGCACGTGCTGATCACGATGTGGATTACTTGTTTGGTCAAGTGTCGATTGATAAGCCTTTTGTTGATTGGAGCGGTAACTGCGGTAACTTAACCGCAGCAGTGGGCTCGTTTGCGATTTCGAATGGCTTAGTCGCTGCGGATAAAATCCCGCAAAACGGTATCTGTACCGTACGTATTTGGCAGGTCAATATTGAAAAAACCATTATTGCTCATGTGCCTATCACTAACGGTGAAGTGCAAGAAACTGGCGATTTTGAGCTCGATGGCGTGACTTTCCCCGCAGCGGAAGTGCAGATTGAGTTTCTCGATCCAGCCGATGGCGATGGTGATGATGCGGCGATGTTCCCAACGGGTAATGTTGTGGATGATCTTGAGGTACCAGGCGTTGGTACGCTAAAAGCGACGCTGATCAATGCCGGTATTCCAACCATCTTTGTTAATGCAGCAGATATCGGTTACACAGGTACTGAGCTGCAATCAGCGATTAATAGCGATAAAGCAGCACTGGCTAAGTTTGAGCTGATCCGTGCACACGGCGCAGTGAAAATGGGCTTAATCAAAGATGTTGCTGAAGCAGCGGCCCGCCAACATACGCCTAAAGTGGCCTTTGTTGCAGCGCCTGCCGATTACACAGCGTCCAGCGGTAAAGAAATTAAAGCCGCTGATATTGATGTGCTAGTGCGCGCGCTATCAATGGGCCAGTTGCACCACGCTATGATGGGTACTGCAGCAGTTGCTATTGGTACGGCTGCCGCTATTCCTGGCACCTTGGTCAACTTGGCAGCCGGTGGTGAAGACCGTCAGGCAGTTAACTTTGGTCATCCGTCTGGCACCTTACGCGTCGGTGCAGAAGCTGCGCAGGAAAATGGCAAATGGGTGGTGAAAAAAGCCATTATGAGCCGCAGTGCGCGTGTACTTATGGAAGGCTGGGTACGTATTCCAGGTGATAGTTTCTAAGTTTTTGTGGGTTGTGTGACATCCCTCTAAACCTAAAGGTATGAGGTTTTCCACATCAAACTGATAGATCAAAAAGGCGCTCTCGATGGGCGCTTTGTTGTATCGGCTCTACAACCTTTGTCCTGTGGCTTCAGTGAACTCAGTGTGCAAAACGATTGAGGATGTTGCTATAATGAATGAGATGCTTTCAAAGTATGTTATTTTTATCTTCAATAGTTTAAAGCTATTAATAATATAGTTATATACATATTCCTAATAAGAATTAGCGTGCTATATTGTGTGCAGATTAAGCAAACAACCCAGGAGTAACACTATGCAAAATACTGATACTGCAGTTTACGGTTTACCGCGTTTGAATGAACGTGCACCAGAATTTAAAGCACCGACCACTGATGGTGAGAAGTGTCTCGACGATTACAAAGGCAAATGGCTGGTGTTGTTTTCACACCCCGCTGACTTTACTCCAGTGTGTACCACTGAGTTTGTTGCCTTTGCTAAAAAAGCACCTGAGTTCAACAAGCGTAACTGTGAATTATTAGGTTTATCTATTGATAGCACCCACTCACACATTGCTTGGATGCGTAACATCGAAGAAAAATTCGGCGTTAAGATTCCATTTCCAATTATTGCTGACCTGAAAATGGACGTTGCCCGTGCTTACGGCATGATCCACCCAGGCGCTGCTGATACCTCCGCCGTACGTGCGACCTTTATCATTGACCCTAATGGTATCTTGCGCGCCATGGTTTACTACCCAATGAGCAACGGTCGTTTAATTGACGAGTTCTTGCGTCTGTTAGATGCACTGCAAACCAGTGACGAGCACAAAGTTGCTACGCCAGAAGGTTGGAAGCCAGGTGAGCGCGTTATCGTGCCACCAGCAGCGACTGCCGCTGAAGCGGATGCACGTGTTAAGTCAGGTGAGTACGAGTGTGTTGATTTCTACTACTGCACTAAGCAGCTGTAAGATAACAGCCACTTAGGGTTGATAGCCCTGATAGAAAAACCCCAGTATCGGTAACAGTACTGGGGTTTTTTATGGCCTACAGTATGTGCTTTATAGGCTATTGCATTGTGAATCGCTGCTTAAACTCAGTGATAAGTTGAAGCAGCTGAGTGGCTCAGATCACTCTTTCATTGGAAAGAGCTTTGTTGAGAACTTCACATATAAGGCCGCTGATTGCACTTGAATGATATAAGCCAAGGCAATTAATAAGGCCGCTTGTGCGCCGGCTTCACCGAAGGCTGTCATCGATAATGCCAGAGCAATCGACAAGTTACGCATCACTGTACCGTACACTAAAGCAATACCATCACCCCTGTTGAAGCGCTTGCGAGCAATCACAGTACTGACGATATAGTTGATGCTATATAGCAGTAACAAGGGGGCTAATAAGCGCAACACTAAACTGGGTGATTCCAATAGGTCTGGACCTTTCAGCGCCATCGCCACAAATACAATACCCAATACGCCTAAGCTCGACAGGGGTGGAAATTTAGGTGCATATTTTTTCTGGAAGCTTTCTAAGCCATGACGGCGCACCAAGAGGGTACGAGTCGCTTGTCCAGCAGCCAAGGGAATGACAATAAACATTAAGATCTGTTGGAAAACTAAACCCAATTCCACTGGGATTTCTGAGCCCAGCAAAGCTTTGACGTAAAATGGAGTGAGCAGAGAACCTAAAAACAAACCCACTAAGGTCAGCTTGATCGCTGCGGGCAGGTTACCTTTAGCAAAACCCGTCCAAGAAATGGTCATACCACTGGTTGGCAGCAAGGCTGCTAATAATAAACCCAGTGCTAATTCTGGATGTTCAGCAAAGAAAACACGACCCAGTGCAAAAGCGACCACTGGAATAAACATAAAGTTGATAACAATCGCCCAAATTTGTACGGCGTTATCACCACCAACTAATAGCTGCTTGGGTTTGATCCCGACCATCATTGGATAAACCATCAACAGTGTAAGAGGGGCAATCAAGACGCTGAGGTTGTCCGTGGGTAATGTTAAACCAGCCGCTAAACCCAAGAGTAAAAATAGCGGGATACTTAAGCTTAGGTTTTTACTTAACCATGTAATGTATTTCATACCGACCTCTATCGTGTGCAGTTGTATGGATTAACACTGCAAGGATGCAGAACACTAAAAACATATTATACCTTTTCATAAATTATTTGTAGGGTACGCAAGGTCGCAGTCTGTTCTAATAAACACTCAAGACGCGGAGAAAAGAGTCTTTAGCGCTTTTGCAGGGCTGCAGTATGCCACGCTCTAGGTATACAATGTCTTGTAGGTGTCTGCTAAATCGCCGAATTTACTGCAATATAGCGCTATTAAGTGCTATAGAATCTGTTGTTGCTTAAGAGACTTAGAGCAATAATCCTAGGACTCATTTTTTAGGTATTTTATTTGTTTACTGATCTGGTTTTTGAAGAAGGATTTACCAAGGTGGATGCTGAACTTGATGTCATCTTTGTACCAACCGATGAATTAGTGGTTGAAGCCATGCTGAAAATGGCCGCTGTGACTGCCAATGATGTGCTCTATGACTTGGGTTGCGGTGATGGTCGTATTGTTGTCGCTGCCGCGATGGAGCGTGGCGCACGTGCGGTGGGTGTTGATATGGATCCGCGCCGTATTGCTGAGGCCAATGCCTTGGCGCAAACGATTGGTGTTGAAGATCGCGTCGAGTTTCTGCAAGAGGATTTACTGACGGTTGATTTCAGTGAAGCCACAGTGCTGACCTTGTATTTACTGCCCTCACTGAACGTGAAGTTAAAAGCACGCATTTTGACTGAGCTTAAGCCCGGTACACGTATTATTGCGCATGCCTTTAATATGGGGCGCTGGCAACCTGATGCTAAACGCGCCATGGGCGGTGTGTATTTGTATAAATGGGTGGTTCCCGCACCGCTGCAGGGGACTTGGGAGTGGCTCAGTGATGAAGGTAAAGTCTACCGCGTGGAGTTGGATCAAACCTTTCAAATGCTCAGCGGTCAGGCTTGGATCGATAACGAGCAGGTGGAGTTGGTTGAAGCCAA
>LFRM01408626.1_pt1 | contig 21812 bp, 20 predicted proteins | sample 618341 | NCBI WGS metagenome assembly LFRM01 (sample SAMN03654438, study PRJNA283298) | anaerobic digester metagenome | isolation source: pool of bioreactors CSTR01a, CSTR02a, and CSTR03a thermophilic anaerobic... | place: Denmark: Kgs. Lyngby | collected 2014-05-21 | reverse complement strand
ACAAAGTAGATATAGAACTAGAAACTTTTGTTCATGGTGCAATGTGTGCTTCAATTAGTGGAAGATGTGTCTTATCTAACTTCTTAACATCTCGCGATGCTAATCGTGGTGGATGTAGTCAAATATGTCGTTGGGAATTTGATTTAAAAGAAACTAATAATAATAAAATATTAGCCGAAAAAGATTTTACTTTTTGTACAAAGGATTTAATAATGTTAAAACATATACCAGAAATGATTGATATTGGTATTAGATCTTTTAAAATAGAAGGTAGAATGCGTTCAATATATTATATTGCAACTGTGGTTAGTATTTATAGAAAAGTAATTGATGAATATTGTAATAATCCAAAAAATTATAAATATAATGAACAATATGAAAAAATATTAAGCAGATGTGCCAATAGAGAATCAATTGATCAATTTTTTGAAACAACATGTAATAAAAATTACCAATATTATATAGGTAGAGAAGAAATGTCTAATCAAGATTTTTTAGGAGTAATTAAAGATTATGATGAAGTTACTAAATTGGCAACCATTGAACAAAGAAATTATTTTAAAAAAGGTGATACAGTTGAAATCTTCGGACCAAATATGGAAACCATAACATTAGAACTTAATGATATATATGATAAAAATAATGATTTAATTGATATTGTAAGACATCCACTTCAAATTGTTAAGATTAAAATTCCTAATAAAGTAAGTGCAAACAACTTAATTAGAAAAAAATATTGAATATATTTTTATTAAATGAGTAAAATAGTTTAAGCTTTTATATAAAGCAATTTTTTAACAAATACTTAAGTTGACAAATATTGTAAAGTGTAGTATTATGTTTTAAGTTTAATTTAAAAGAGGTGATACAAATAATGAATACAAAAGAAGTTTATTTAACAGAAACTGGTTATGAGGAAATAAAAAAAGAATTAGAATTTTTAAAATTTACCAAAAGACCAGAAGTTATAGATGCTTTAAAAGAAGCTCGTGCATTAGGTGATCTAAGTGAAAATGCTGAATATGATGCTGCAAGAGATGAACAAGGATTACTAGAAGGAAAAATTAAAGAACTAGAGCTAACGCTTGAACATGCAACTATAGTAAAGAATGTTAAAAAAGATAAAGTGGCTATCGGAACTAATGTTAAGTTAGAATATTTAGAAGATGGTGATACTGACATTTATTCAATTGTTGGAAATAAGGAAGCGGATCCATTTAAAAATAAGATATCAAATGAATCTCCAATTGCAAAAGCAATTACAGGTTTAACTGTTGGAGATATCGCAACAGTAGATAGCAAAAATGGAAAATACGATGTTAAAGTTATAGAAATAAGTTAAAGGAATAATTTCCTTTTTTTTATGATATAATTTACCAGTTATTGTTTAATTAAAAAAACTCTTAAATTTAGACATAATAAAATTTTAGACCATCAAGAGGACTTGAACCACTAGAAAACAAAAACAAACTAATTTTTGGTTTTAAATCCTTGTAAAATAAAGTAATATATTATATACTATTTAAGTATGAGGAGGAATTTATGGAAAATAAAAATATTAAAACAGTAACAATTAAAATTGAAGGTAAGGATTGGGAACATGCTTTAGATCATGCATTCGAACATGCTAATGCAAATGCCAAGATAGATGGATTTAGACAAGGAAAAGCACCAAAAGATGTTTTTCTAAAAAAATATGGAAAAGAATCTTTATATATGGAAGCTGCAGATCATGCCTTAAATGATGCATATACTAAAATGATACAAGAAAATAAAGACTTAGAAATAGTTTCTCAACCAGACGTTAATTTAACTAACGTTGATGAAGGCGGTGTTGAATTCTTATTTACTTTAACTCTTAAACCAGCAGTTAAATTAGGTAAATACAAAAATTTAAATGTTAAAAAAGAAGAAGTTAAAGTAACAAAAGAAGAAATTGAAGAAGCTTTAAATCAAACACTTGAACAATATTCTGAAAACAGTGTTAAAGAAGGCGAAATTGCCCAAGGTGATACTGCAATCATTGATTTTGAAGGTTTTAAAGAAGACGTTCCATTCGAAGGTGGTAAAGGTGAAAACTATTCATTAAAAATAGGTAGTAACACTTTTATTCCAGGATTTGAAGAACAACTTATTGGACTTAAAAAAGGTGATACTAAAGACGTTAAATTATCATTCCCAGAAGATTATCACAGTGAGGAATTAAAAGGCCAACCAGTTGTTTTTAAAGTAACAATTAATGACGTAAAAGAAACTGTTGTTCCTGAACTTAATAAAGAATTTTTTGAAGATTTAGGACTTGAAGGAATTGATAGTAAAGAAAGTTTAGAACAACAATTAAAAGAAAACATAGCTGCAAGAAAAGAAGCAGATGCTGAAAATAAATATATCGATCAATTATTAGAAGAAGGTTCTAAAGAAACAGAAGTTGATATTCCAGATACTATGATTGAAGATGAATTATCAAGAATGATTGGTCAATATGAAGAAAAAATAAAAATGCAAGGAATAACTTTAGAACAATTTTATCAATTTACTAATTCCGATGAAAATGCATTAAAAGAACAAATGAAACCAGAAGCTACTTCACGTGTTAAATTTCGTTTAATGTTAGAAGAAATTGTAAAACAAGAAAAAATTGAAATATCTGACGAAAAAGCTAAAGAAGAAGTTTTAAATTTAGCTACAAAATATCAAATGGATGAAGAAGAATTCTTAAAATTATTTGGTGGATTAGATATGGTTAAATATGATTTACAAATTCGTGCTGCAATTGAAGTTATGAAATAATAATTTCAATTATATTATGGAGGTTAGTTTGTGAGTAAACTAAAGTTTAGAGCTGTAGGGCTAATGCTTTTAATTAATAGTATTGTTTATTTCATTTTAACAATGATTTTTATGTACCAATTCTTTAGTATGTTTAGTTATATTTATAGGGGTACATCACTCTTTATCTTGTTAATGTCACTATCACTACTCTATATACACGTTGCTGGTGGTGTTAGATTTTTAGAATTTAGCAAGATGGATGATTTGGAAATAGAAAAAAATAAAAATAGAGTTTTGGGCTGGACGGTAGCAACTTTTTACGCGAATTTTATAATTGGAATATTTGCATTTCTTGCATGTTTTTCAATCGAAAAAAATTAAATATATAAGTATCTAAACATAAAAAAATATTAGGCAAGTTGTCTAATGTTTTTTTTCTTTAGCCATGATATAATAAAGAAGAAGGTGATATTCATGGTAGTTGAAGTATTAGTAGAAATAAAGGCTAAAAGAATTGACAAAACATTTACTTACAAGGTTTCAGAAAACCTTGTTAAAGAAATTGAAATTGGCAAAAGGGTTTTGGTGCCTTTTAACAATCGTAAATTAGAAGGCTTTATTTTAAAAATAGAAAATGATAATACTAATTATGATTATGAACTTAAAGAAATAATTTCAGTTATTGATGAAAAGGCTGTCTTAAATAAAGAACTTATTAAATTAGGAAGATATATTAGTAAAAAAACTTTAAGTCCACTTATATCTTCATATCAAACTATGTTACCTAATGCCTTAAAGGCTAAAAAAGGATTAGTAGTTAATAAAAAATATGATAAATATTTAAAACTAAGTGATACTTTTGATGACACTAAAGTTAATAGTAATAAGCAAAAAGAAATAGTTGAATTAATTAAAAAAAACAATCGTTGCTTGAAACAAGATTGTCAAAAAATCTCACAATCTGCTCTTAAAACTTTACTTGATAAAGGATTAATTATTGAAGAATCAGAAGAAGTATATCGTTTAACAGATAATATAACAAAAAAGACTAATAATATTATCTTAAATAAAGAACAAAAACAAGCAGTTGATAGAGTAACAAGTTGTTTGACAGACTTTCAACCATTTTTATTACATGGAGTTACTGGTAGTGGGAAAACAGAAGTTTATATGAATATTATTGAAGAAGTTTTAACTTTAAAAAAGGAAGCTATTGTTTTAGTTCCTGAAATTAGTTTGACCCCCCAAATGGTCAATACTTTTAAAAGTCGTTTTGGTAGTCAAGTGGCTATTATCCATAGTCGCTTAAGTATGGGAGAAAAGTATGATGAATGGCGCAAAATAGAAAAAGAAGAAGTATCAATAGTAATAGGTGCTAGAAGTGCAATATTCGCTCCTTTTAATAACCTTGGTGTTATTATTATTGATGAGGAACATTCAACTACATATAAGCAAGAAAACACACCTCGATATAATACTATTGATATTGCTATATACCGTGCTAAAACACATAAATGCCCAGTTGTACTTGGTAGTGCAACACCATCAATCGAAAGCTATACCCGTGCTAAAATGGGTGTATATGAATTGCTAGAATTAACTAAAAGAGTAAATGATAATCCGCCCCTTGTTAAATTAGTTGATATGAGAGAAGAAATAAAAAGGGGAAGAAGAATTTTTTCAAAAGTATTAACAGATAACATTATTGAAACAATTAACAAAGGTAAGCAAGTAATTATTCTTCTAAATAGAAGAGGGTATACTACAGTTATGACTTGTGATGACTGTGGTAATACAATTAAATGTCCTAATTGTGATATACCTCTTATTTATCACAAAACAACAAATACTATGCGTTGTCATTATTGCGATTACAATATTAGGAAAGTTAATCAGTGTCCAAATTGTCATAACGATCATCTAAATCAATTTGGTTTAGGTACTCAAAAATTAGAAGAGGAAATAATAAAAACTTTTGAGAATGCAAAAGTTATTAGAATGGATGTTGACACAACAAGTAAAAAGGGAAGTCACGAAAAAATAATTAATGATTTTAAGTCAGAAAAATATAACATTTTAATTGGTACCCAAATGATTGCTAAAGGACTTGATTTTGAAAAAGTTACTTTAGTAGGTGTTTTAAATGGAGATGCTTCATTAAATATTCCGGACTTTAGAAGTGCTGAAAGAACATTTCAATTATTAAATCAAGTATCTGGTAGAGCTGGTCGAGGAGACTATGCTGGTAAAGTTATTATCCAAACTTTTAATCAAGATCATTATAGTATTATTTCTGCTATTAATAATAATTATTTAGCGTTTTATAATGAAGAGATGAATATCCGAAAACAACTTGGGTATCCACCTTTTTATAATTTATCACTTATTAAAATTTCAAGTGTTGATTATAATTCAGCTCAAAAGGAAGCTACCAAAATAATTAATTATTTAAAGGCAAAAGTGGATAGTAGTGTTTCTTTACTAGGACCAAGTTCATCTAGTATGCCTAAAATAAATAACATTTTTTACCTCCAAATTGCAATAAAATATAAAAATACTAATAAGCTAATGCCAATCCTTAATGAAATAAATAATTTATATAAAAGCAACAATAAAGTTTTTGTTGACATCGATGTCAATCCAATAAAATTATAGTTATTATGAATAAAATATGATAAAATGGAAGTAGGTGATTATATGGACTACAGTAATATAGAAGTAACAAAAAGATTAAAAATTATTTTCATGGGTACACCAGAATTTAGTGTTCCTATTTTACAAGGGTTAATTGAAAATTATAAAATAAGAGCGGTTATTACTCAACCAGATCGTGAAAATAAACATGGAAAAAATATTGTTCCACCAATAAAACAGCTTGCCTCAGATAATGTTATATTAGTATTACAACCAGAAAATATAACTAAAGAAATGAATAATATTTTATCATTAGAACCTGATTTAATTATTACATGTGCTTATGGTCAAAAACTTCCTAAAGAAATTTTAGAAGCACCTAGATTAGGATGTATTAATGTTCATGCTTCACTTTTACCAAAACTTCGTGGTGGGGCTCCGATTCATCGTGCAATTATTAATGGACATAAAAAAACAGGAATTACAATTATGCATATGGATGAAGAACTAGATCAAGGGGATATCATTAGTCAAGAAGAAATAGATATTTTAGACAGTGATACAGCATCTACGTTACACGATAAATTAAGTATTCTTGGTCGTGATTTATTATTAAAAACATTACCAAGTATTATTGATAAAACAGCCCCCCGAACTCCTCAAAATAAAGACGAGGCAACTTTTGCTTTTAATATAAAAAGAAAAGATGAAAAAATTGATTTTTCAAAAGCTAAAAAACAAATTTATAACCAAATTAGAGGCTTGAATTCTTGGCCTGGAGCATATTGCCATTTTAATGGTAAAATATTAAAGGTTTGGGAATCATATCCAACAGATCGCTACTTTCAAGGTCTTTTTGACGGTCAAATAACCAACATATACGAAGATGGATTTGGAGTAAAAGTTAGTAATGGTGAAATTATTTTTACCGTTGTTCAACCAGAAGGTAAAACAAAAATGAAAGCATATGATTTTATAAATGGATTACAAAATCAAGATTCAATTATTGGAAAAATATTAGATTAGGAGTTAATATGAAAAAGAAAGATGGAAACAAAAAAAATATTTTAGATATAATAAAATTAATAAAAAATAATGACAGATATCGTTCAATATTTGTACTTGGTTTATATTTTGTATTTTTTGGACTTGTTATCTCATCATTCTCATCTAAAACATCCGATCAAAAAAAACCAAATACAAATGAGGAACCAGTCTCTGTTTTAGAGGAGTATAAAACATTATCAAATTATAACTTTGAATATCAAATTGCTTATACTGAAAATAATGAATCACTTATTTATAACATTAATGGGGATTCAAACAATAATATTGTTTCATTTTATAATGAAGATAATAAATATATAATTGAGAATAATATTTTATATCATATAACTGAAGATTTAAAAGAAAAAATTGATAATCAAGTTATTGTTAGTAGTTTTGGTTTTACTCCGAGTTATATATCCCAAGTAATAGAAAAATCTGTTTTAGAAACAAAAACAGAAAACTACGACAAGAAAACAACAAATAAATTATATCGGATTGAATTACAAAGCTTAGTTGAATTAGAAAACCCAGACCAAATTGATATGTTAATATTGACTGTTGAAGATGAAGAAAACATCAAAGAAGTAACAATTTATTTTGAAGATTCAAGTTCTAACACAGTTGCACTTAATGACCTAGAAGAAATAAAAATTAAATATTTAGAAAATTAAATATTTTATAGTAGGAGGATTTATGGAATTAATTATTATTTTTGCCTTGTTAGTTCTTGTTGCCTTTGTTTTGAAAAACTTTAATAGTTTTGTATACTTATTAGTAATAGTAGATATATTTTTTAGGATTGTTCATTTTTTAAAAAACAATATTGCTTCATCTGAACTACAAAGATTTGTTAGCAATAACATTCCTGCATCAATACCAAGTTTAATCAATCAATATACAAGTGGTATCTTTAATGAAATATTGATCTGGTTCTATGTAATTAATTTTATTATTTTAGAAGTTTATCTAATCAAAAAATTAATAAAAAACAAGTAACTAATAATGTTAATTACTTGTTTTTTCAACCTCAAAAGCACGTCTTTATACTAAATAAAATATTAAGTTGTAAACACATTGTAAGTATCATAAGTATTTGTTGTAGAATACTTTTTTTATGTTATAATTAAATTTCCTGGAAAAAAACATTTTATAGTAAGGATGATTTAAATGAACATAAATATTTTCTTGATGGGAGCTAGTTTAGCGTATTTGATCCTAATTGCATTTTTATATTTTGGGAAGGGAAAAATAGATACTTTTGAAATAAAACTTTTCAAATATATCTTATTTGTTGCTATATTTGGAGTAGTTATAAATTTACTTGGATTAGGAATTAATTTATATACCGAAGGTAATAGTATTAATAATATAGTTTTATCAAAACTATATTATTCTTATTTATTACTAATGACTTATTTATTATCTTCTTATATATTTATTCCAAGTGATTCAAAGTTGGCCACAAAAGAAAAAAATAAATTCAAAAAATTTACTTTTATTTATGAATTAGCAATAATGGTAAATTTAATTTTACCAACAGGCAATAGTAATCAAATATATGCATATGGTACAGATACTAATTTTTCATATTTTATTATTGGAATTACAATTTTAAGTTGGATACTTTATTTTATTAAAAATTTAAAAAAATTAAAAATTAAAAAATATATAGCTATAATTACTTTTATTATATTAGTTGGACCAATAATCTATATGAGTAATAAATATTCAGAAGTTTTTTTAATATCTGCTTTAATTTCATTTATAGTAGTTATTATGTATCACACTATTGAAAATCCAGATGTTAAGATGTTAAATGAATTAAAGGTAGTTACAGAACATGCTAAAAAAGCTAATCGAGTTAAGTCAGAATTTTTATCAAATATATCACATGAAATAAGAACTCCACTTAACGCCATTGTTGGTTTTTCTGAAGTTATTAAAGCAGAAACAGATATTATAGAAGCGCGAAAGGATGCTGAAGATATAATTAAGGCTGCCGGAAATCTACTTGAAATAGTTAATGGGATATTAGATATATCAAAAATAGAAGCTAATAAAATTGAAATAGTAAACACAGATTATAAACTATTGCCAATTTTGCAAAACTTAGAAAAACTAATGATAACTAGAATAGGTAAAAAACCAATCAAACTTGTAACTAATTTTTCACAAGACATTCCCGCTGTTATGAACGGAGACATAGCAAAGATAAAATTAATAATAACTAATTTATTAACTAATGCTATCAAGTATACGAATCAAGGAGAAATATATTTTAATGTAAACTGTATAAATTCAAATGATTTTTCATCTTTAGCAATATCTGTTGAAGATACAGGTAGAGGAATAAAAGTAGAAAATATTGAAAAATTATTTACAAAGTTTAATAGACTCGAAGAAGATAAAAATAGTACAATCGAAGGAACCGGTTTGGGCCTAGCAATAACCAAATCATTAGTAGAAATGATGAGTGGAGAAATAGTTGTTCAAACAAAATATGAAGAAGGTTCTAAATTTACAGTTTATTTAAATCAAAAAATAATAAAGCTTCACGGAACTAATGAACCAAAGAAATCAATTGATGAAGAAAAAGTTGACTTCGCAGGTACTCGCATATTAGTTGTTGATGACAATAAATTAAATTTAAAAGTTACTGATAAATTATTAAAAAAACACAACATTGAAACAAATCTTATTCTTAGTGGAAAAGAAGCAATTGAATTAATCGAAAAAGAAGAAAAATTTGATTTGATATTGCTAGACGATATGATGCCTGAAATGACAGGAACAGAAACTCTAGGTATATTAAGAAAAATGAATGTTAATATTCCTATAATAGTAGTTACTGCCAATGCTTTAGAAGGTGCTAAAGAGAAATATTTGAAAAAAGGATTTGATGGTTATATTTCTAAACCTATTGCTATAAATGAATTAGAAATAAATTTAAAAAAAGTTTTAATGAAAAAAAACAAATTTTAAATATATGCATAATAGCGTGTGTTTTTTTATTCCTAATATTCTCATATAAAAATAATTATACAAAACAATTTCATAACTTTATATCTTAAATAATACATGGTATAATTAAGTAGTAGGTGATAACATGTATGAGTATATAATAGGGAAGGTTACAAAAATAGAAAGTAACTATATTGTTTTAGAAAACAACAACATTGGTTATATGATATATTGTCCTAACCCATATGTATTTAACGAAGACAAAGAATATAAAATTTATTTATATCAACAAGTAAGAGAAGATGAACTTTCATTATTTGGTTTTAAGTTGATTGAAGAAAAAGAAATGTTTTTAAAACTGATTGAAGTAAAGGGAATTGGTCCGAAAATGGCTCTTCCAATGCTTGCAACAGGAACTCCTGAAGGATTAATTGATGCTATCGAAAGGGAAAACATTTTATATTTAAAGAAATTTCCAAAAATAGGTGACAAAATTGCCCGCCAAATTATTTTAGATTTGAAAGGTAAGCTCGTAAGTAAGAATGATGTTGGTGTTAAGGGTGTTGATACTGACGAACTCACTGACACTTTAAAAGCCTTAGGTTATAAAAATAATAATATTAATAAAATTCTTCCGAAGATTAATCATGAATTATCTTTAGAGGAGCAAATAAGAGAAGCGTTAAAATTATTGTTAAAATAATTAGAATGGGAGGATAAAATGGAAGATAGATTAATAACGACTGAAAAGTTAGCAGAAGACAAATTTGAATTATCAATTAGACCAGAAACTATAGATGAATATATCGGACAAACGGAGTTGAAAGAAAATTTAAATATTTTTATGAAAGCTGCAAAGATGCGTGATGAACCATTAGACCATGTTCTTTTATATGGACCTCCGGGGTTAGGAAAAACAACCCTTGCTTATATTATTGCCAATGAAATGGGTGGAAGCATTAAAACAGCCAGTGGTCCCTCGATTGAAAAAAGTGGTGATTTAGCAGCCATTTTATCAACTCTAGAACCAGGTGATGTTTTATTTATTGATGAAATCCATCGTATTCCAAGGTTTATTGAAGAAATATTATATCCAGCAATGGAAGATTTTAGATTAGATATAATTATTGGAAGTGATTCAACAACTCGTAATATTAGATTAGATTTACCGCCATTTACTTTAGTTGGTGCAACAACAAGAGCGGGAGATTTAACTGGTCCTCTTCGTGATCGTTTTGGAATTGTTTCTAAACTTGATTATTATACAATTGAAGAATTAACTAATATTGTTAAAAGGACTAGTCGTGTCTTGAATTGTGGAATTGATGAAGAAGCTGCTATTGAATTAGCAACTAGAAGTAGAGGAACCCCAAGAATCTCCAATCGTTTATTCAAAAGGGTTAGAGATTATGCCCTTGTTATGGGGAACGGGTATATTGACCTAAATATAACTAAACTTGCCCTAGACCGCTTAAAAATAGATAAACTAGGCCTTGATCATACAGACTATAATTTACTTAAATCAATTATTGAAAAGTTTAATGGTGGTCCAGTTGGAATTGAAAGTATTGCCTCTAGTATTGGTGAAGAAATAACAACTATTGAAGATGTTTATGAACCTTACTTACTTCAAAATGGATTTTTAAAAAGAACTCCAAGAGGAAGAATGGTTACTAATAAAGCATACGAACATCTAAACATAAAAAAAACGGAGTGATAAAGTGAAAGTAGCAGATTTTGATTTTAATTTACCAGAACATTTAATCGCTCAAACACCAATAATGAAAAGGGATGGTTCAAGACTGTTAGTTTTGGATAAAAAAACCGGTGAAATCAACCATCAAAAATTTACCGATATCATTAATTATTTAAATAAAGATGATGTTCTTGTTATTAATGATACGAAAGTAATGCCGGCTAGATTGATTGGCATTAAAGACGAAACAAAGGCTGTTATCGAACTTCTAATGTTAAAAGATTTAGAAGAGGATAAATGGGAGTGTTTGGTTAAACCTTTTAAACGTGTAAAAGTTGGTACTAAAATTATGTTTGGTGACAATAAATTAAATGCAACTTGTTTAGAAAAAAAAGAAGAGGGTATAGCAATCTTCAAATTTAATTACGATGGTATTTTATATGAAATATTAGATGAATTAGGAGAAATGCCCTTACCACCATATATTCATGAGGTACTTAAAGATAAAAATAGATATCAAACAGTATATGCTAAACATATTGGAAGTGCTGCTGCACCAACAGCTGGCTTGCATTTTACGCCTGAATTATTAGAAAAAATAAAAAAAGCAGGTGTAAAGGTTGTGCCAATTACTTTACATGTTGGCCTCGGGACCTTTAGACCAGTTAATGTTGATGATATTAATAATCATAAAATGCACTCAGAATTTTATAGTATGAACAAAGATACTGCCGATGTTTTAAATTTGGCAAAAAAAAATAACAACAAAATTATTAGTGTTGGAACAACTACGACTAGAACTTTAGAAACAATTATGCGAGATAACTTTGAGTTTAAAGAATGTAGTGGGTTTACCGATATATTTATTTACCCGGGATTTGAATTTAAAGCAATCGACTCAATAATTACTAACTTTCATTTGCCAAAATCAACGTTAATGATGTTGGTCAGTGCTTTAGCTAATAAAGATAGTATAATGAAAGCATACCAAGAAGCCATAGAGTTGGAATATCGCTTTTTCTCATTTGGAGACAGCATGTTAATAAAGTAGGTGAATTATGAATAAAATAATTGTTATTGTTGGACCAACAGGCGTTGGAAAAACTAAATTATCAATTGTACTTGCTAAAAGATTAAATGGTGAAATTATTAATGCTGATAGCACCCAAGTATTTAAAGAACTTGATATTGCAACAGCCAAAGTAACTTCAGAAGAAATGGAAAACATTCCTCACCATTTAATTGATATTAAATCAGTTTTAGATGATTATACAGTTTACAATTATCAACAAGATTGTAGAAAAGTTATTGATGAAATATTAAGTAGAAAAAAAACACCTATTATGGTTGGTGGTACAGGATTATACATTAAAGCTTGTTTATATAATTATGAATTTTCAGAAGAAACAGAAAAGAATAATTATGACAATTTTAATAATGATGAATTGTATCAGATGTTGTTAAAAAAGGATCCTAACACTAAAATACATATTAACAATCGGAAACGAATTGAACGTGCTTTAGATTATTATGAATTTAATCAAAAGCCAATGTCTGATAAAAATAAAAGTGAGGAATTACTTTATGATGCAATATTTATTGGACTTACAACTTCAAGAGATGTATTATATGAAAAAATTAATAGTCGTGTTGATAAAATGATTGAGTTAGGACTAGTTGAAGAAGCAAAAAAAATATATGATTCAAACGTTAGAACAAAAGCTATAATGACTCCGATTGGATATAAAGAATTATTTGATTATTTTGACAATAAAAAAAGTTTAGACGAATCCATTTCTTTAATTAAACAAAGAAGTAGAAAATATGCTAAACGTCAGTATACTTGGTTTAATAACCAAATGATAATTAATTGGTTTGAAACAAATTATGATGATTTTGATAAAACAATTGAAGAGATAATTAATTTTTTAAATTTATAATATAAAAAAGGTTAATAATAAAACAAGAGATTCTTTCTCTTGTTTTATTTTATTTCTACTTCTTTACTTGTTTTTTTAAGAGTCTTTAATTCCCTAGCACTCATCATAATAGCTTCACCATTATCTAAAGTTATTTTTTGTAAATTAGGTTTTTGTGCGCGTCTTGTTGCATTTAATGCATGCGATCTTTTATTTCCAAATAAAGGTTTTTTACTTGTTACTTTTTTAGCCATAATAAACTCCCTCCTAGTAATTTCATTTGCTATATAACTTTATCATAATAATGCTTTTAAGTCAATAATTATAGCTGTTTTATTATTAATTTAAATAAAAAGATGGTATAATTAGAAGTAGATAATCCTGAAACTAGTTGGAGGTGTAATATGAATTATGTTCCTTTAAATATTAAAACTCATTACTCATTGTTATCGAGTATGATAAAGGTTGAAGATTTAATAGATTTTGCCAAAACAAATAATTTAAAACAATTAACTATCACAGATAATAATATGTATGGAGTTATGGAATTTTATAAATTGTGCTCCCTTAATAATATTAGACCTATTGTAGGATTAGAAATAAAAATTGATGATTTAATAATAATTTTATATTGTTGTAATTATGAGGGCTATAAAAATTTAATTAAAATTAATACGTTAAATACAGAAGGTCAACTTACTTTAAATAACTTAAAATTATATAGTGATAACTTAATTTGTATTGTACCTTTCAAATCAATTCAGTTATATGATGACTTAAATAAAATGTTTAAATATATTTTTAAAAGTTATACTTCACTTGATGAAAGATCTAAACTAAATGACTCCAATTTAATTTATATGAACGAAACACTATATTTGAATCACAATGATAATAAATATATAGAGTACTTATTTGCTATTAGAGATGGAAAGACTGAATCTGAAATAACTAATGTTTTTTCAAATAATTATTTATTATTATATGATGAAGTTTTGAAAAAATATCCCGATGATTTAAAAAACAATTATAAGATTTTTGAACTATGTAATCTTGAATTAAAATTTAATCAAGATTTAATTCCAAATTTTGAATGTCCAAATGGAGAGACAAGTGCCTCATATTTAAAAAAACTATGTATTAAAGGTCTTAAAAAAAGATTTGGAAATCAAGTTAAAAGAATATATATTGACAGGTTAAACCAAGAGTTAGATGTAATTAACAAAATGGGTTTTTGTGATTACTTTTTAATTGTATGGGACTATGTTAAATATGCCAAAGATCAAAACATTTTAGTAGGACCAGGTCGTGGTAGTGCTGCTGGTTCGTTAGTTTCATATCTTTTAAATATAATTGATGTTGACCCCGTAAAATATAATTTATTATTTGAAAGATTTTTAAATCCAGAACGTATTAGTATGCCTGATATTGATATTGATTTTGAGTATAACCGTCGTGAAGAAGTTATTAATTATTGTATTAATAAATACGGAATAAAAAGGGTTGCACCAATAATTACTTTTGGTACATTAGGCTCAAAACAAGTTATCAGGGATGTTGCCCGAACTTTGGATATTGATTTAAAAGTTGTTGATTATATTTCTAAAAAGTTAAATGCTAAATTAAGTTTAATTGAAAATTATAATCAAAACAAACAACTTGAAAAATATTTAGAAAACAAACCAAGACTACTTGAATTATATAATATTGCAAGTAAACTAGAAGGTTTAAAACGTCACAGTTCAGTTCATGCAGCTGGTATTGTTATGTCTAAAATAGATTTAGATGAAATAATTCCAATTGACAAAAGACATGTTGATTTTTATACAACTGGTTATGATATGGATTTTTTAGAAGATGTTGGACTTTTAAAAATGGATTTTTTAGGGCTTAAAAACTTAACCCTAATTACTGAAGTTTTAGCGGATATAAAAAAGGTTTTAAATGTTAATATTACTTTTGAAGAAATACCATTAAATGATTCAAAAGCGTTAAGTATTTTTACTGGTGCTAATACAACTGGTATCTTTCAGTTTGAGTCAGATGGAATGAAGAATTTTTTAAAGAAATTAAACCCAACTAGTTTTGAAGATATAAGTGCAGCTAGTGCCTTATTTAGACCAGGTCCAATGCAAAACATTGATTCTTATATAAATAGAAAACATGGAAAAGAAAAAATTGTAGATATTCATCCAGATTTAACAGAGATACTAAAACCAACTTATGGAATTATAGTTTATCAAGAACAAATAATGCAAATTGCAAGCATTATGGCTGGTTATTCTTTAGGAGAAGCTGATTTATTAAGACGAGCAATGAGTAAAAAACAAGAATCGGTTATGATAAAAGAACGCGAGAAATTTGTTAATAGTAGTACAAATAAAGGATATCCACTCGATGTTGCTAACAACGTCTATGATTTAATTTTAAAGTTTGCAGCATATGGTTTTAATCGTTCACATGCAGTAGCATACTCTGTTATTGCATATAAGATGGCTTACTTAAAAGCACATTATCCATTATTCTTTATGAAGTCCCTATTATCAATGGTTGTTGGAAGTGAAATAAAAACCAAAGAATATGTTTATGAATGTAAAAACAATAATATAAACATAATTACTCCAGATATTAATTTGAGTTTTCAAGAATATACAGTAACAAAACAAGGTATTATTTGTCCACTATCTATAATTAAAAATATTGGAGCTGCCGTAGCGAGCTCAATTGTTAATGAACGAGAACTTGGCAAATATAAAGACATTTATGACTTCATTAAAAGAGTGTATGGTAAAAGTGTTAATAAAAAGACAATGATAAGTCTAATTAATGCTGGCTGTTTTAATTCAGTTGGACTAAATAAAAAAACAATGACTGAAAACTTTGATATAATAATTAACTATGGAGAGTTAATTAAAGATATTGGTGAAGAGTTCGCACTTAAACCAGAAATTAAAGTAATGAACGAATATGGTAAAAAAGAATTAATGAAACTTGAATTAGAGACATTTGGTTTTTATATTAGTAACCATCCGGTAACTGAGTATAGTATAAAATATCCAAATGCTATTAAGTTGAATGATTTAAAAAAATATTTTGATAAAGTTATAGAATTGATTGTCTATGTTGATCGTATTAAAGAAGTTAAAACTAAACATGGTGATGTTATGTGTTTTATAACTGGTAGTGATGAAATAAGTACTGTTGATATTGTAATGTTCCCTAAAACATATGAAAAATATTCTAATACTGAAGTAGGGGATATTATCAAACTTTTTGGCAAAGTAGAAAAAAGATTTGATAAGTTACAAATTATTGTTAATGAATTAGAAAGATTTGATTAGTAGGTGGTAAGAATGGAAAAATTAATTATTGGCTCTCACGTGTCATTTAATAAACAAGATCAATTATTAGGAAGTGTTGAAAAGGCACTTAGTTATGGTGCAAATACATTTATGATATATACAGGTGCTCCTCAAAATACAGCTAGATCGCCAATTTCAAAAGATCACACTTTAGCGGGACAAAAATTAATGGAAGAAAACAATATGGATATTAATAACGTTGCGGTACATGCTCCATATATTGTTAATTTAGCAGGTACTGGTGCAAATTATGACTTTGCAATTAGATTTTTAACAGAAGAAATAAAAAGAGTTGAAGAACTGGGAATATCTAAATTAGTACTCCATCCAGGAAGTCATGTGAAATTAACCCGTGAAGAGGGTATAAACAACATTATTAATGCTCTTAATATTATTGTGAAGGAAGATAACAAAGTTGATATATTACTTGAAACAATGGCTGGTAAAGGTACTGAAATAGGAATTACATTCGAAGAAATAAAAAGGATTATTGATGGTGTTAAATATAATGAACATATAAAAGTTTGCTTAGATACATGTCACATTAATGATGCGGGTTATTTAGTTTCTGATTTTGATAATGTTTTAAAAACATTTGATAAAGTTATTGGACTGGATAAATTAGCATGTATTCATGTTAATGATAGTATAAATGATATGGGTGCTAAGAAGGACCGCCACGCTAATCTAGGTCATGGTACTTTAGGATTTAATAATTTAATAAACGTTATTCATCATCCATTACTAAAAGACGTTCCTAAAATTTTAGAAACGCCTTATGTTACATTTGATGATGAAAGCAAAGAAAGACTTTATCCACCATATAAGTTTGAAATAGAAATGATAAAAACTAAGATTGAAAACCCTACTTTAATTGAAGATATTAGAAACCACTATAAATAGTTTTCAAATTTGTCTTTGAATGAAACATATAATTCTTCTATTTTATGATAAGTTTTTGGTGCTAACTTTTCCTTAATATCATTTAAAATACCACGAGGGTTACCATAAATAATGGTGCGCCAATTATTTTTGATATTATTATAAATAATTTCTGTCTCATCATTATTTAATGTGACTCCACTTGCTTCGGCAAAATTATTTATATCCCCATAAGTAAGATTTGTAATATACTGTTTAATTAAAAATTCATTCATTTTTACACCTCAAAATAGCATATGTTTTATTGGTAATATTAATGAGTGTTAACAACTATAAAAGGAAAGGATGATAATATGTATGATATTCCAAGACTACCATACTCATATGATGCTTTAGAGCCTAATATCGATGAAAAAACAGTGAGTATTCATTATGAGAAGCATCACCTTAATTATTTAAACAATTTAAATAATCTTTTAAAAGAGATAAACTTTAATAAAAATTATAGCCTCAAAGAATTGGTTCAAAACATTGACGAAATACCAATTGAAAAAAGAGGCAATATTTTGTTTAATGCAGGTGGCGTATTAAACCATAACTTATATTGGTTAAGTATGAGCCAAAATAAGAATAATCATCCTATTGGTAAACTTGAAGTTGCTATTAATGATAAATATGGTTCTTTTGAAAACTTCAAAAAAGAATTTATAAAACAAGCAACCTTATTAAAAGGTTCAGGTTATACTTTTCTAGTTATCGATAAGAATAACAATCTTGAGATAATAAATACATCTAACCAAGAAACTCCATATTTATATGGATTAACACCAATTATGACAATTGACTTATGGGAACACGCCTACTATCTGTTGTATCAAAATCGTAGGACTGATTACATTAATAATTTCTTTAATCTTATCGACTTTGTCGAAATAAATAAATTGTATGAAGAAACATTATAAAAGTAATCGACGACGTAAGCAAACTAATGTAAAATTTAGTTATTATAAAAAATATAGAAATATTAAAGAAATAATTGAAAATAGATACAGCGTATTAATAGGAATAATAATTTTTGCAAATTTAATAATTGTTGGAAACTTATTTTATATTCAAGTTATAAAAAAAGATCACTATGTTAATCGTGTAAAATTATTAAATCAAAATCTAGTTTTAGGATCAACCGCGCCTCGTGGAAGAATCTATGACCGCCATCACCGGCTAATAGTTGATAATAAGCCAGTAAAAGTTATTTACTATAAAAAAGCTAGTGATGTTTCCAAACAAAAAGAAATAGAAATGGCTTATGATGTTGCAAAAATATTGGATGTAGATCATGGTAATTTATCAACAAGAAATTTAAAAGAGTTTTGGCTTAAAAATAACAATGAACAAGGTGTTTCTAAAATAACTGATGAAGAGTGGCAAAAACTAAAGGAAAGAAAATTAACTCTTGATGATATTGAAGAGTTAAAAATAAAAAGAATTACAGAAGAAGAATTAAATGAATATAATGATCTTGATAAAAAGACTGCATACATCTATTACTTAATGAATAAAGGGTATTATTATTCAGAAAAAATAATAAAAAAAGATAATATAAGTGATGATGAGTATGCCAAAATATCTGAAAACATTCATAACTTAAAAGGGTTTAATACTCGTTTAGATTGGGAAAGGGTTTATCCTTATGGTGATACTTTTAAAAGCATTTTAGGTGGTTTATCTACAAGTGAATCTGGACTCCCATATGAATTAAAAGATTATTATTTATCTAAGGGTTACGGTTTGGACGACCGAGTAGGAATTAGTTATTTAGAGTATCAATACGAAGACTTTCTAAAAGGTGAAAAAAACGTTTATGAACTCCTAAGTGATGGAAGTTCAAAGCTAGTAAAAGAAGGTAAGAGGGGTAATGACATTGTCATCACTCTTGATATAGAACTACAACAAGAAGTTGATAAAATTTTAGAAGCAGAGTTAAGGGCTACTAAAAAGGAACCAAATACAGATTATTATAACCGTTCATTTGTGATTATAACGGAACCTAAAACAGGAGAAATATTGGCAATGTCTGCCAAACAAATTGTTAAAGACGACGATGATTACAAGATTTATGACTATACACCAGGTGTCTTCAGTACATCTGTAGTTATGGGGTCAGTTGTTAAGGGAGCTTCTAATATTGTTGGATTTAATGAAGGCGTTTTAAAAATAGGAGAAGTAAGGGACGACTTTTGCATTAAAATTGCTGCTACTCCTAAAAAATGTTCATGGCGTTACTTAGGAAAAATTGATGATGTAGGAGCATTAAAATATTCTTCTAACTCATTTCAATATCAAACAGCAGTTAAAGTCGGTAAAGGAAGATATGTATATAATCAACCATTAAAAGTTAATGAAAGTGCATTTGATACATACCGTAATACTTTTGCTGAATTTGGACTTGGTGTTAAAACTAAAATAGATTTACCAAATGAAGGATTAGGATTTAAAGGAACAAGTACTTTGTCCGGCCATTTATTAGATTTTGCAATTGGGCAATATGATACATATACACCAATTCAATTATCACAATATATTGGAACTATTGCTAACGGTGGATATCGAATTGCTCCCCATTTATTAAAAAGTGTTTATGAGCCGACTAAAGAGGGATTAACTAACGTTATTTATAATAAGGAATCGGAAGTTTTAAATAAATTAAGTGCTAAACCAGAACACTTAAAAAGAATTCAAGAAGGATTTAAACAAGTAGTTGCAAGTGGCGGAACTGGGACGGGCTATATACCACCAAGTGCAAAACCAGCTGGTAAAACCGGAACTAGTGAGAGTTTGATTGATACTGATTTCGATGGAAAGGTAGACACAGAAACTTATAGTAATACATTTGCTGGCTATGCGCCATATGATGATCCAGTTGTTGCTTTCACAGTTATATCGCCGGATGTTTCAGTAATAAATTCAAGAAGTAGTCACAGAACTACTGTTAATCGTAGAATAACGTATAGTGTTTCAAAAAAATTCTTTGAAATTTATAAATAATTTGTTATAATATTAACGTATGTATTAAGGAGGGAAAATAATGGCTAAAAAAGGAGAAGCACGAGAAAGAATAACATTACAATGTACTGTATGTAATTCAGAAAATTATCGTACTGAAAAAAATAAACAAAACACTCCCGAAAGAATCGAATTAAAAAAGTTTTGTGCAAAATGTAAAACTACAACTTTACACAAAGAAAAGAAATAAAATATACTAAGAGGAGAATGACATGGTAAATGTTAATGATTTAAAAAATGGAATGACAATAAAATTAGATGGCAATATTTATCTAGTAATTGAATTCTTACATGTAAAACCAGGTAAAGGTCCTGCTTTTGTCAGGAGCAAATTAAAAAATTTAAGAACAGGTTCCACAATCGAACATACATTTAATGCTGGCATAAAAGTTGAAAAAGCATCAATTAACCGTACAACAATGCAATTCTTATATGCTAATGGAGATGCATATAATTTTATGAATACAGAAACTTATGATCAAATTGAAGTTCATAAAGACCAAATTGAAGATGAAGCAAAATACTTAAAAGATGGATTAAATGTTGAATTAACTTTCTATGAAAATGAATTACTAGGTATTAACTTACCGGAAAAAATTGAATATAAAGTTACTAGTACAGAACCAGCGGTTCGAGGTAATACTGTTAATAATGCGACAAAAGAAGCGACATTAGAAACAGGTATAATTATTAAAGTTCCATTATTTATTGAACAAGATGAAATGATTATTGTTTCAACTAAAGATGGAAAATATGATTCAAGAGCATAAAACATTATGCTTTTTTTTATTATTAATCATGAATTTAACTTTGTAAACGAAATGACAAATATTGACTTTTGAGAGGTGTGGAGATGAATGTTAATTCGAAATATGATAAAATGAGGACAAGTACAATAAGGAGTGAGTGAAGTATGAAAAAGCAAGGATTTACATTAATAGAATTATTAGCAGTTATTGTAGTACTGGGAATAGTAGCGCTAATAGCGGTTCCGAGTGTTGTTGAAACAATTAATAATGCTAAAAAAAATAATTTTAAAAATGCAGCTTATGGAATAATACGAACAGTAAATTCAAATTATCAAGAAAGACAAATGAGTTACGACCCTTTAGAAAAAGTTACGTTTAGTTATAAAAATGGTGCTGAAACTTCAGATCCGAGTGGTTATAAATTAGAATATAGTGGTTCAACACCTCAAAACGGTAAAATTATAGTAAACGAAGATGGTCAAGTGGCTTTAGCGCTTCATGATGGAACATATTGTGTAGAAAAGGGTTATGTAGATAGTGAAGTCACTTTATCTGAAAAACTACAAGAGGACTGTGTAATACCAATACCCCCATTTCCTTGTGGAGAATTATTAATTGATACCCGTGACGGAAAGGAATATGAAACTGTTAAAATTGGGGAGCAATGTTGGATGGCAGAGAATATAAAATATACCGAAACTGGATGTTTAGGTAAAACTTGGGA
>LFRM01398350.1_pt1 | contig 21818 bp, 14 predicted proteins | sample 618341 | NCBI WGS metagenome assembly LFRM01 (sample SAMN03654438, study PRJNA283298) | anaerobic digester metagenome | isolation source: pool of bioreactors CSTR01a, CSTR02a, and CSTR03a thermophilic anaerobic... | place: Denmark: Kgs. Lyngby | collected 2014-05-21 | reverse complement strand
ACACGCCTTCTTTCAGCACGAATGACTTGTTGATTGCGCTTAGATTGTTCTTCTGATTGAGCGTTAGCACCGATACACGCACCTTTCCAAGCTTCGACTTGCTCTGGATAAAGGCCATTTCTACGGCAATACTCACTGAGTTCTGCTTCCGACATCGGCGCAGTCTCAAGAACAATGCGGAACTTTTCTTCACTGCTCCACTGATCAGGTTTAGCTGAATTAGATGGCAAAACGGCACCTCGTACTCTGGCTGCTTTTCGCCAATTGTACAGAGTTGCAGTGCTAATGCCTTCTTGGCTAGCCAACTCGGCTACGGTCATGTTGTGTGGCGGTGCCATTTTTTTAAGAATTGCTTCTTTACGCTCTGGTGAATAACGGGCCATGATTGTCCTCTGAAATATTCAGGCGACAACTAGGCTGACACATAGGGATCCATGCCAAGCTTGAATAACTCGGCGTCACACCGTCGCACAGCCGTGCCCGCGTCTCGAACGATAACGCCTACTCTGAATCCTTGTTCCGTACCTGCAAATACCATCCCGCCTTCCCTGTGGCTGGCTTTGCCGACCTGACCGACGCCCGCAAGTGGGTGGGGCAATTCGTGTATTGGTACAACGAACAGCATCGCCATAGCGAGATCCGTTACGTCACGCCCGCTCAGCGCCACGCCGGCCAGGATCACGCCATTCTTGCCCGGCGCCATGCCCTTTATCAGATCGCTCGCGCTCAGCATCCTGCACGCTGGTCGGGCAATACTCGAAACTGGCAACCCGTAGGCAGCGTTTGGCTGAATCCAGAGAAGGAAACGACCGTTATCCATGTGCATAGTGAGCTAGAAGCAGCATGACTCATGTTCCAACTACATTGACAGACGCCGCAATGCGGGAAACAGATGCACCAGAACTTTAGCTTTCAGCCACCAACTGGGCTTTGAATTCAGGGGTATATTGGCGACGCTTACGATAAGGCCGAGTTGCTCTTACGTTGCTCATAGATAGTGTCCGCTAAGAAATAAGTGGACACTATCTTGACGGCTACGCCGCCAAGCTCAAGATGGGTTTGCCGGACGCTTACTCCCTTTGAGAATTCTCATGAATAAAATTGGGTTGAAACTTTCTAGATTTTCACCCCCAAATACTTTTCAAGCGCATCGTAGGATTCAGTTTGTTGGCTTTGCTCTTTTTTACTACGGATGCCTGCACCCAGTTCGCTGAGCGAACTGGATTTTCCTATATTGTCTGACCTAACACTATTTTCATGAGGAAAGTTCGCCTGAGACGCTTCAGCCTGCTGTGTTAGCACAGCTTCATCTGCTGATAAATCAGTGCTAACAGTCTCATTAGATGCGGCTGAGCCACGTTCATCTTGTGAACTAATGCCAATCATAATCGCCAACATATGGAACACATACCGCAGTAATGTTGACGAGTACTGGCTCAAACGACGCTTATGATTGAAAAGAAGATCCTGTTCATTCGCATGCCGCAGTATGAGATAGGCTTGGATGCTCTTCCCTGTTTTGACACGCTCAAGCACAGGCTTCGTAATGCCTTTAACGCGCCACAATTTGATCTCTTCCTGAGTCGACTTAGGCGTAACAAGCAGCTTTAACTGCCAGCGAGCATAGGGAATTACGCTATGTAAAGTAGCAATGAATTGTTCTAGCTTCGATGGGTCGGTAAAGCGGACACCGGCTTTAGATAAACTACTGTTGTAAATCCAGTACTGAATACACCACAGAGTATTAGTTTTATTCTTACTATAAAGGACTCTTAGCTGGTTGATTGTTTGATCAACTTCAGCTGCTGTTGCTCGATCTTGTATCTTCACAGGCAGCAAGTGGAGGCCAAGTACCGTAGGCTTCATTTTGCTCGAAAATAACCTTTGGTTGCCTCGGCTGGTTTTTAACTCTTGCAGCCCTTTGGCACTTTCAAACCATCGTAAAACCTGTTGCTCATTGAGTGCATAACGCATTGCAACTACAGCGACTGACTCACCGTTTTCAATATCACTTAACGCGCTATAGCAGTCTGTTACGCTGGCAGGTCTTGCGACGCTTGTCTCTACAGGTTCTTCACTAAACGACTGCTCTTCGTCTGATGCCTTTATGACTTGAATATGTGGTTTCAGTCGCGAAATAATCTCTGGCTTTATTGCTAACAACTGTAATGTATCGCTTTTTCTTTTAGCTAAATGCTTATTAATAAACTCCGTTGATAAACCGCTAAAGTAACGTGCCTTTCTGACACTCAGGGTAGGGCTATAGCCTTGAACCCGGTCCCAAAGCAAAAAGCTAACCTCATGTATGTAATGAAGGAACGTTGTCTCTGGAGTTAAGTGGCCGGCTAGCCCTGATACGGCATGATAAATATCGCGGCGGCTGTCAGGATTAGCGCAATACAGCTCTTGACGGATTTTGTCTGCATGCTCAGGTGCGTAGCCCGTAAAACTTGCCACAAGCTCGTTGTTTCCGTGCATAACAAACATCAAGTTTGTCAATGCACTATGCCTGAGGTGGTGAAAAGTCAGCTCACCCACCCCACATTGCGCTAGCAGGTACTTAATTAAATTACTTACCATCGTTCCGCTGTGGGGTATTGTGACTGCGTGCGGATCAGAAAAAACCAGCGTATTGGCTGTATGGGGGTTTTGACTACGACGACGCCCTATATAGTCCTTAAACTGCTGTAATTCTTCAGATAACAGAAGTGCATAGGTCGGTATTTTACGTCTCGCAGAATCTGTTTTATTGTTGCCATAACGGTTGTTTACAACGTAAATCCAAGCCTCTTCAGACTCTTCAATATCTGACAGCCTCAGCTTAAGCAGCTCGCCACGGCGCATGCCGGTACGATATGCCAGCATCAGCATTATTTTTAAACCCTGCTGTGTTTTTTGCTCTAAGCCAGTTAACTTATCCAGCCTTTTTAACATGGCTTGATAAACATCTTCGGTGACATAGCCCACACGCACTTGCGCTTGGTTTTCCGTGGTGCTCGTTGTCGAGAAAAAACTGTTTAACGCAGGCAGACCATAGTGCTCATGGGCAAACTGATGCAAGTCACGAAGGCGGCGATGCAGATAATTCCGAGCTTTTGTGTCCGCCTTGCTCGCAAGAATCTGCTCATATATATGCTCCAACTCACTTTCATCCAACTCATCAAACTCATCAAACTCTTGCGTTTCCGTACGATAGAGCCATAAGTGAGCAATCTCATGATAGTAACGATTGACCGATGAAACTTTCAGAGTGGTCAAACAGTGGAGCAGCCAGTGAATGAAGATTTGAACGTTTAATTGAGTATTACTGCTCAGTAGCTCGTTGAGCTCTTGAACTGCTTGCGATGATGAGCGTTTAAAACCAGCGTGCTCGACACGCAAAGCAAAGCGGACACGCTTGAGCACTCCATCAATGCTATTGGGTGTCTTTTTTCTACTATCAAGATCCTTATCTTGCTGAGTAAGTTCTTGGTCATGTTTTTTTAATGGCGGCGAGAAAAGGCTAGAAGCCACAGTTCGAAAATCAAATTCTGTTTTTTCAACGTCTGGCTGACGATGTAAGAACCAACCTTTTAGCTGTTCTGGTAACAATGATGTTGTTCCGATCCTACCTGATGCACACTCTAAGAGAGCCTGGGGAATATCAACCTGTGGCAGCACTTCAGTGACTGATTGCGCACCACTGCAAAATGCTCGAAGGCTATTGTGACCTGTTGTTTGCTTAGCAGTCAGTAACCTGACTTTAATCAGACTCCAAACGTCATTTTGTTCCAGCTCATTAGTGCGCTCCAGCCCATCAGGCTGCTTGCACTTATACAGTGACAGTAAAAGGCCTAGCGTTTGATTATCTAAATAAAAACGATGCAGTGTTTGCCAGCTCGTTTTTCCATCTTTTTTTATTTGATAGTTAAGTGCGTCTTTATCGCTGGCCCAGATCAGGTCAATCCAGATGAAATTATAGATTTTTTGTAAAGGCTTACGATTATTTATGAGCGTGTTCGCTAAGCAGGTGAGTGCTCTTGGGTTCGCTAAGCCGCCGTAATAAACAGCTGAGATCAGCACATCTGCTAAACGCTCAAACCATGCGGATGGTGGTGCTGGGCTTTTGTCTATTTTATCTAACCAGCTTTGATATAACTGTCCGGCTTCAATACCCGCTTTAAAAAACTGATGATTACGGCTGCTGTTGGATCTCGGCACGCTTACGATTGTAGAGGGAATATCGAGAGACCAACGCCCGGCTTCATTGCCCTGCGCAATGACTCTAGCTAGATACTCGTAGGCGAGCCTAAGACGTTTTATGTCATTATATTGCTGACGTAAATACTCGCGAAACTGACGTGTTTGGTCTAAAAAAACTACATTGTCTGCAGTTTGGCCTTTTTTCAGCTCCGGTAGGTGCTGGCCAATCCATACCTGCATAGATCCGCGCACCTGGGCTGCATTATTTTGATGCTCGGTTTTATTTTCTTTAGCTCGTAAATTTGAACCGTATAAATCCATGCTTTTACTCCTATCTAGCTCACACCCCAGCCCGCAACAGCCTTAATGCCTAGCTTATCCATCTCTCGCTCTATTTTATTGCTGATAAGCCACATATATTCCATGCTGAGTCCGCTGAACTGGTTATAGCCCTCCTGCCCCAGCTTGGCATGGCCCATCCAGGCGTCAATTAACTCGCCAGGCACAGTACTTCTAGACAGAAACGTACGTAAATAGTGACGATGCCAGTTTGCTGGAATGTTAAATAGGGCTCCTAAATATTCCTGAACAGCTTTAGGGGAGAGCGGTTGAATTTGATAGCTACCTGAATCATTTTCTTCAAACAAAAAAAGTAGTCTATTTTTTCCAGCTAGTGTTCTAGCTACTGCATTTGCTGCATTTGGATTTATAACGCAGAGCCGTAGCTGCAGTTCTTTGAGGTGCTCGATGTACAGGTTAAGCTGCTGGATGGCTATCTCAGGCAGCCGCAGCACCCGTGCCGATGTTGACGTTTGCCGCGATTCCTTATCAGATATAAAAATCTTTTTATTGGCTAAATCGATATGTTCTAAATCATCAAAAGCATCACGGACTGGACGGTGACCCGTTGCAAAATTCAGTAGATGCAAAATATAAAGTGTATAAGCATTGTGAAATTTAGCTATATCATCGCTGCTTGTCTGCACTTTTGAGGCCAAATGTGCGAAGAGTGCACTTACCACCTCAGGCTTAACAATAAGCTGAGATCCTCCCCTGTGTTTTATAAGGGCTTCTTTCTTGAAATCTTCTATTTCAAGAGCAAACAATTCATTCAGGAACAGCTCATACGCTTCAAATACTATTTTATTTTCATACTGGTAATAGTAGGTGCCTGCCTCCTGAATGCTAGGGTTACCTGTTATCAGTGCATTAACGACATCGTCAACTCCTCGCTGATGCAAGAAATTACTTAAAAATGCAGCAATACGATTGCTCGTCAATCTGGTTTTATTAACGCGGTTTACCTCATCAATAAAACTGATGGCTTCCTGCTGTATATCTGCTGTTAGAGCCGGCAACGTCAGCATGTAGCTATTTTTAGGTGGCGGCGGCAACGGTAAAATTACAGGGCTTGTTTGCCTATCAATGAACAGCTCTAAATTACCCTCCAATGAATGCAGAGGAAGATCCGCACGGTAGACCCAATATATGTCACCATTTTGCTGCAGAATTACAGCGTCACCGGGCTGTTTTAAATCATTCGTATGATCTATTTTACGCGCGCGCAATATTTGATCTATTCGTCGCCCAGTTGTCAGCATTAAATGTATGAGGAAAACAATCGTTGGCTGAGTTTCTGCCTTTCGCTGCAGAGCTTCTTTTAGACAATGAATATCATGTCGCGTTAACTGACTCATTGCCGTCACGAGCCGCTTTTCATTGCGCTCAATATGGCCTGCAACTGTTTTAGCATGCACTGCGCTCAATATAAATGAGCGACTTAAACTAACGGGGGTAGATGCATCTGGATGTAGGCTCATATAGGAGCGGTCAGAGGCGTTATCTGAAAGAAACTCTGCCTCATTAAATGTATTGAGAGCCTTGTCAGGCTGTTCACGCATTATTGAGTGAGTAGCTTCTTCGTCGTCAACCCTAGCTGATTGTGTATTAGTAGTATAACTACCTCTTTTAACTGGGCCGCTGTTAGCGTCAGCATCCTCAGTATTTTGCCCCGCTTCTTGTTGGTTTTCCCCCGCCGCACTGCCGCGTTCTCCTCGATCACGTACATTATTGAGTTTCCCACCAGCAACGTCCGCTAATACCAGATGAATAGGCTGCAGTCTTCGCTGTATATATTTTTTTAGTGGTTTCGGCTGGTGTTCAAAAAAGTCATGAAGCTGCGGAACAATCGGTTTTAGATGCTGTAATGCGTCTGTAATTTTGTTTTCAATGATAGCGATTTCTTCAAGATTTTTACCCTTCTCCTTGTCTTGTAATATAAGTCGAAAAGCATTCAGTGCGCTTTTAGTCCGATCCGCGCTAATTTTAGCTTCATATTCTGATGATTTAAAAAGTCTTCTATGCTCCATAGAAACAATTAATATCAGGGACTGCCATCTAATCATCCGATTTTGATCAGACGAAACGCATAAAAATGCTTCGAATGCTGACTCTGTAATCTGCTGACTGGTCTGCAAATGCTTAAGTATTTTATTAAGATCAGCTTTACCTACTGTAAGCGACAGCGAGTCATCAGCCTGCCCTAAATAGCGCTCATATATTCGGCTCTTTAGGTCTTCATCAGTACTGTCATTGAGAAAGTTAGTTACAAGTTGAACTGCACGTAGTTCCAAGGTTTTTAGAGTATCTACCGTGTGTGGGATAGTGAAAAACTTACTAATCATCGGTAGAGTCCTGTTTCTTAAGATCGTCTAATAAGCGTGCCAGCGGATTGTCCTGCTCATCATTTTGATGGTTTTTAATAGCAAATTTACGTGCATAACCTCGAGTTAAATCACAGAGTCTTTGTAAGGCCGGCAGAGATTTTCTTGGTCGAGGAAGCGCAAATATTTTGCCCCAAAGCGCTTTATGCTCATCTAGCAGCTCGTAAAAATACTGATGTTTTTGACCTATATCACCTCTGATAAAAGAAGCCTTACTGAGTTCGTTTTGCAGTGCCCACAGTTCAATTTCACCCGGTTCTTCTTCATGTATAACAGCCCAAATCGTTGTTATATTTCTACTCCTCAACTCACTCAGCAACTCCCATCCAGCAAAAAATAACAGCTGGTTAGCACCTGTTTTGACGACATGAATGGGCATGCTTTTTTGCATGAGAAGCAGCATTTCATCGCTAAAAAGAGAGTAGTTTTTTGACTCATAGGCCGCAATAGACTTGGTTAATATTCGGCCAATATCTGGGTGAGGCGTTAAGTTTTTGATTGCGACGGTGGTGTAGGTGCCAGCCATGGAATTCACCCTAGAAAAGCCTCCCAGCAGTATGCTGAAAAATTAGGCGGTAGTCAAAAGCGGCTCGCTAGAGAGCCAGTCAATTGTGACCAAGTTGAATCATGACCAGCCTAAATAGCCTTATAGTGCATAAAAATGTTTTATACTCAAACTGAGTAATTCAGAGCTAATGCTTTGATATATAAGGATAAGTCGGTTTATGTAACAGGAGGTATTTTGAGATACTTAGGCGGGGCAGGCCTTCGGAGGGCAATACTCTATCCAGCTGAGCTACTAGTGCAGCGGCGTAATCATACAGGTTTTCAGATGATTGCACACTCTGCCTTTTTCGCTGGAGACCAAATTGAGATCATTTTGGGGGCCAGTCTATTTTTAGCCTTTTCATCTAACAAAAAATGACCACCCTCAGAATCTCGCACTTGCTCGGCTAATTCAATTGTAAGCAAGTCATTTATAGCTAGGTAAGCTTACTCTATCTGAATAATTACAGTCTTCACTAGCATCACTACACAAGCATTGCACCATTTTCCTCCATAAAGTTGATCCACGCTACTGGTAGCCCAAACTTCCTATATTTATACCGGAAATAGGCAGACATATTATCTTCATGTGTCGAAATAATAACCTGCATGCCTGAAAATTCAGTACGTAAAATTTTAACAAATCCAGCAACGTTAATTTCATCTAATGTTTGTACTGAATCATCTATTAGCAACAAATTGTGTTTCCCATAGCGCTAGTTAAGAGCGAGGACAAAAGGTAATACCAATGCAGAAAGCTGGCCAAAACTCATGGAAAAAAATATCATGATTTTGTCCTGACGTTCATGGAAAGCGATTAAATTCTCATCATTCTCAATAAAAACGCCTAATCCTTGCTGATAGCTTTGCATTAAAAGCCCTGAGTAAATATGAAACAAGATCTCGATCTATTTCACTATTGACTCTAGATAGAGCTTCTTCTTCCATTATTGTATGCCCTTTAGATTAGAGAAACTTTTAAAATTCTGGGCAGCCTTTATAAATTTATTATCAAAATATTAGCATACTTCGAATATGTAAGTCACTGTCACAAATTTATTTTAAATATGAGTAGGTATCACTTATTTAACTTCATCATATTTTTTAAAAACTATTTATATAGTCGATAAAATCAGTATACAGAAAGCTATCATCCACTTTTTTAAAATTATAGAGCACTAATCCCCCAATATAGATAATGGAAAATCAGTATTAAAATCGTAATTTTAGGCAGTAGATCCTGATACTCAATACCTTCATCTATCCGGCTCTTAGTATATCGCTCTAGCTATAAAAACCTGTTACAAATTAACGCAACTAGTTGAGTATAATAATAAATTATATCCTTTTACTGTCTAAAAGACAGTGCTAAAAAATTTATCAATGGGTTCTTGAGATATACATTTAAAATCAGACATCTGGTTCGTAATCTGACTATTCTTTTATTAAACAAATACTTTCAAAGCTTCAACTTCTTTAGTAATTTAATTTAGTAGTGCATTAGAAATTACCCAGTTATAACTATATTTTTAAAAAGTTTATATAGATCAGATAACAGGAATTATTTAAAATAACTTTAGCATTTCTGCACGTATCGATACTAGATCAGTATCTGCACTCATTGAGGTTATTAGCAGATGTAATCTGGTTTTTTAGCTCCACTTCCACGAACGAAAAATCCGTATCACCAATATTAATTACATTATGCTCGGTGCCTTCCACTCGGTTATAACAAACACCCGCTTCCAGCAGCACTTCACTATTACCCTCTGGCGTTTCTAGTAACATCTTGCCATCAATGATCGGAACAATAACGTAATCATGCATATGGCGATGCCAGCCAGTTTCAGCCCCAGGAGGAAAGTCCCAGCGGGTGACAATGAACTGATGATTATCAATTTGCAGATGGCTACTAGCTTTTGGCCTTTGCATAACAATACCCTTTTTGTCTATATGGCGTGATTGGATGTTGTTCTATCAAGTGGTTATTTGCGTCGAGTATTAAAGACGATATGCCCTAGGCGATAAGCTACGCAGCTCACTCGCAGAGTAACCAAAGTGCTGCCTAAATGCCCGAGAGAACTGGGCCTGACCTGAAAAACCCCAGCGGTAAGCTATTTCACCAATGTTGATGCCACCTGGCGAGGCCTCAATATCGCGGTGTGCGGCCTCCAGACGCTGTGTTCGCACCCAATCGAGCACCGTGTGCCCAGAGCCTGAAAACAGCTTGTGAAGATAGCGTACTGAAATACCACAATATTCGGCGATACGCAGAGGCGTCAGCTCAGGGTCGCATAGTCCGGTTGAGATATAGCGTTCAATACGCATCAAATGCGCAGTTTTCATGTGAGACTGATCGCTACTCAACACTCTTTCATCTTGCTCAAGCACCAGAGAAAGCATGCTCAAAGCCTGCTCAAACAGGTGGTTCTGGTCATTGATACTGCACTCACCTATGCGCTGCGCGCAGATTGTCAGAAACTCGACAAATGCACAGCCAATTCCCTTTTCGGTAGAGAAGCAGTACTGCGAGTAACGTTCAGGTCGTCGAATACGGTGCTTCATTGACTTGCTCGGAATTTTGAAAACCCACATATCATTGGGTGACTCATATCCGAAGCGGTAAGGCGCATCGCCCTGTTCAAGAATTAAGTGTCCCGGAGGGCACTTTAGGCTACGGCCATGCTGTGAAAAAAGCACATGAGTGCGTAGCGGAACAGTAACTAAAAACGAGCCGTGATCATCCTCTCCTATCTGTGATCGACAGCGTGTATATTCGGCTGGATAAGAGCACAAACGTGATATCGAAAAATCACTGCCTTCTGCTTTCGATACTTTTAGAGAGCCTAAAAACCTGGGATCATCATTATCGTAATTCAGTGTCAGCGGAAAATAGGTCTGGGAAATAAGCTGGGTCCAGCCATCTTTGCAATTGGACGTTAACATTGAGTTATTTTTATTCATGTTATTGCCCCCATAATTGTCGCATCAAAATGGGTTGCCCCCTGCCGGAAAAGTCCGGCAGGGGGTCCTGTATCAGTTCGAGTAGTTCACCTTGATGACCTCAAGATAAAGGTACAGTAATTATGCCCAATAATCCGAAGAGCGTCGACGCATAGATTCACGGTACTGCTGTGTCGATTTTGTTAACAAGTCGCCGGTTCCCCAATCAAGCACCACACCGAAACGACGAATCACATCCAACATATGCAGTGTCCCATCGCGGTATTGACTAGCGACTTCCTCTGGCGGACTTTCCAGCCATTCATGGCGATGAGCACGAATCCATTCGCGGGCCTTCAATGTACCTTCCGCATCTATTGTATAATCGTCCATATCCGGATCATTAGCATTGATAACAACACCATAGTCACACTCAGCGCGCGCCACTGAAACATAGCCGTCAATCACATCTTCCAGCACTTCTTCAGAAAGGCGTTCTAACGGGTCACCAAAACCACCACCACCAGCGGATGGTCGTGTGAAAGTATCCCCTGCGCTCACCGGTACATTGGAGAACGCGGCGCCCAGATATTTTTCATCCGCCGTTCCCTTGTTAAGCCATACGCCATGAGGCACAGACGGCAAACCGCCATTGACACCCCAAGTCACTGAACGAGCACGATCACAACAGTAACTCATCACAGTCTTATCCACTTTGGTGATCATCCCTCCCTTCTGAACACCACACCCGCCTCGGAAACGACCGGGCCCGCCAGAATCCATGCTGATCTCATGGCACATGGTCAATACCGGATTGAGGCGTTCTTGCCCTTCCACCGGCTGCACAGCCAAGCCCGTGCCAAACACCGGCGAAGTAGCCGAGGAGCCATCTTTACTCTGACGACCACCCCAGCCACCGGCCATCCAGTCATACCACATAAAAAAGGTACTGGTGTCAGTGCGCTCGTCGTTACCGCCAATCAGCAGATATTCAAGATTAAAAGCACATGCCATCGCGCGCTCAGGCATGATTGCGCTCCACAGTTCGAAGATCCCATTCATGATTTTCTCATAGGGTCCAGAACAGAAACCGGTAACAGCGTGTGGCCAGCCGGCGTTGACCACGCTCCCCTCTTCACCAATATTGGCCATTACCGCACGGTAAAAGCCAGAGTTTAGCGGCACGTCTGGGAAGAATGTCTTAGTGCCCGCATAAATAGCTGAGTGAGTCGTCCCATAAGCGGAGTTGAGAAAGGTGGAAACCGCTGGTGCTGATCCGGACAAGTCATAGTGAATGCCATTGCCATCCAACTTCAATTTGATACGGATTGGTATCATGCCCTCGCCAAGCGCTGGGTCAGTATCGATATAATCGACGGTTTCCCATTCACCTTGAGGCAGACCGGCAAGACTCTTCAGCACAACACGTTCAACATAATCCTGAGTCTCCTGCATGGCCGCAACAACCGTCTCCTTAGAATACTTGTCGACTAGGCGCAAAATTTCCCGCTCACACACCGCTGTAGCTTCTGCCTGAGCGTGCAGGTCGCCCATGGCATTGCCGGGTGCGCGGGTGTTGGACACCAGCAGTTGGGCAACGTCATGCAGAAAAACACCTTCACGCCAGACGCGAACCGGCGTGATACGTAGCCCCTCACTGAAGCAACTACTTGCATTAATATCAAACGAGCCGGGTACACTACCGCCAATATCTGCCCAATGGCCTTTGTTTTGAGCAAAACCAATAATCTCGTCCGCGAAAAAAATCGGACGAATAAAACTCACATCATTGAGGTGGGTACCGCCTCGATAAGGATCATTAATGGCAAAGACATCGCCCTGATGAATATCGCCCTTAAACTCCTCCAGCACAGCCTTACATTGAAAATGCAAAGTGCCCACATGAACGGCAATATCGGCAGTGCCCTGCATCACCGTATTACCTTCGGCATCACATAAGGCAGAAGAAAAGTCTCGCGAGTAAATGACAAACGAATAGCAGGTACGCAGTATCTGTTCGCTCATCAGGTCAACACTGGTGGTAAACGCGTTCTTTAGTACTTCAAAAGTGACCGGATCAAGCACGCCATCTTTCATGTCATGAGCCATTTTCATACGTTCTCTCCTGTCTGAAAAATTTCGATTCTAATGTTTTTCCACTCATCGATAGAGGCAGTCATGTTGGGCGGAACAACAGTGGTAGAATCAAGTTGGTCAATGATCGCAGGGCCCGTCAGCTCAAAACCTACTGGCAATATTGCGCGGTCGTATATTGGTGTGTCATGCCATTGACCATCAAAGTAGACATCCCGCCGACCCTGAGGCTCTGCCGTTGCGTTTGGTACTCGCTCATGGGGCATAAACGACGGTTTGGGCGTTTTACCGATTGCGCGCAGGTGTAGCTGATAGATCTCAACCGGCTGATTATCTTGGCGAAACGAGAACTGGCGCTCATGCTCTTTATGGAAAGTTTCAATCGTGTCTTTCAGAGATTGCTCGCCACTGCTCATAGGCACTTCCAGCGAGCGCCATTGTCCTTGGTAGCGCATCGAAATACCTTGCTGGAGCAGCATGTTATTTTCGGAAACGCCTTCATTACGCAGTCGTTCGACACCAGCCTCTTCAAGAGCACGAAACTGTTTGTCAAGATCATCGATGTCGGCACTCTCCGCCTCGGCGGTATACATCACAGATAAATCATGCTGAATATCGACCAACAGGCACCCAAGCGCTGATGTCACACCTGGGTTAGGCGGTACAATTACCGTAGGAATATCCAACTCCTTGGCGACTTCTGCACCATGCAGGGCGCCAGCGCCGCCAATCGCAATTAAAGCGAAATCGCGTGGGTCTAACCCGCGACGAATCGACACCAACCGCACGGCATCGGCCATATTGGCATTAGCCACTTTGAGGATGGCTTGGGCAGCATCTGCAGTCGTCAAGCCCAGAGGTCGGCCAATTTTCTCTTCAACAGCAGCCGTGGCCAATTCTTTATTTAGCTTAATGGCACCACCCGCCAAGATTGTCCCCAAGCGTTGGAGTACTATGTTGGCATCAGTATTGGTAGGCTCCACACCACCACGCTCGTAACATGCTGGCCCCGGTTCAGCTCCAGCTGATTGCGGTCCATTGCGCAAGACACCAGCAATATCAATGTGTGCCAGTGAGCCTCCGCCAGCACCAACGGTCAGTACTTCGATGCTCGGGAAAACAATTGGATGACCATACTCCACACCCCATTGATTGGTCGTTCGCAGCTCTCCATCCTGGATCAGTGATATATCGGTGGAAGTTCCACCCATATCCAGTCCTACTGCGTTCTGATAACCGCATTGCTCAGCGATATGCTTGGCGGCAATCGCGCCTGCAGAAATACCAGATGCTGCCAGACGCACCGGATAGTGCTTGGCCATTGCTGGTGTCATTGAGCCGCCCCCTGAATGCAAAAGCAGCAGGTCATTTACATAGCCGCCAGCGGTCAGCTCATCATCCAGCTGTTTAACATAGTCCGACACAAGCGGCCCGAGAACCGTATTGGCGACGGTGGTGTTGAAGCGCTCATGCTCAAAAATCTCCGGTAAGACTCCAGAGGACGTAGACACATTGGCACCCGGAATTTCCTCCTCAAGAATTTCGCGCATACGTAGTTCGTTATGCGCATTGGCATAGGAATTAATGAAGCAAACGGCGATGGTGGTGGCTCCTCGGCGCTTTAATTTACGCGCGAGTTTACGGGCCTCATCTTCATCTAGCGGGACTACTATTTCACCTGAATAATCCATGCGTTCAGTGACTTCAAAGCGGTCGCGGCGACGAATATAAGGGCCGCTGACATCTTCGTAGGCGTCCCACAAGTTATCCTTGGTGCCATCACGGATTTCGATTACATCGCGGAAACCTTTGGTAGTGACCATAGACACTTTGGGAAAACTACGCGTGATCAGCGCATTAGTGGCAACCGTTGTCCCATGAAAAAAAAGATCGACATCGGCTAACTCAATCTCGGCACGCTTCACGCCATTAAGGACCGCCTGCATAGGATTATTTGGCGTTGAGGGCACTTTCGTGACACGGAACTCTTGAGTTGACGAATTGAAGATACAAACGTCGGTAAAGGTTCCACCAGCATCAACGGCGACTCGAAGACTAGGCATATTAATTCCTCATGTTATTGTTAAGTTTTATTATTGAGTTTTATTGTTGAGTTTTATTATTAATATTTGTTATTAAGCTTTGTTATTAAGCTTTGTTATTAAGATTTGTTATTAAGATTTGTTATTATTAACAGCAACATTGTTGCTCTATTTCGAGCCAATATCTTCTACCCAAACATGATTCATATTAGAAACATTCTTGAGTGTGAAGTATGTACTTATTTAAGGCGCACCTACATACCACGATTTTTTTGCAAACCTGAGACCAATTTCATAAGCGATATAAGCACAGAGGAAGGTTGCTGGTGCCGAAAACCCGGCAATGGCAGGGGTATTCATAATGACAATACCGGTCAACGCAGCAGTACACCACGCTATCAAACCGCAGGGGTTAAAGGCCGGAATATAATCATCATTCAGCTCAACATGACCATTGAAACGCCCCTGATAGGTGCTAGACAGAATATGAGCTAGGGCAATACCCACCCAAGCCACCACGAAGACTCCCTGATACGCCAACGCCTGTAAGATATAGGAGAAAACGTCTGCCATCATCAGTACATAAGCGAGCGCTCCAATCACACACCCTGCCACCATTTTGGATGTTTTTACACCGCTTATCTTACCGATGAAGGACTGGAAGTTGACGGTCGCCAGATAGACGTTAGCTGTATTGATACGGCTCTGCGTCACCCATACTAGTAGCAAGCCTCCTACTCCCATCAAATTTAGCAAACCCAATACAATAGAGGCTTCGGACAGGCCATCGGTTGGAATCATAGAATCCAACAGGATTCCGATAATGGCACTGAACAAGAAGGCGACAGCATAGAACGGTATGCCAAAAGTGATACGAGCATGGAAAGCAGTGTCCTTTTTTTTGCCAAACCGGGCATAGTCAAAGGTATACATCATCAATACCCAAACACCCATATAGTAAGCAAAGGTATGCGCCCAGCCCCACGGTGAGGCACCACCTTCGGGAACACGGGTCAACCAACCTGAAGGGTAACCGAATTCAGCAATCGCCATTCCAACGGCTATCAGCATGCCGATCACGTAGACTGGCAGCAACACACCGTTGAACTTGTCCAGCCAGTGTTGAACACTGCCAAAGATGAGCCCAACAGAAAAAACCACAACTATTGCCGTTGAAACCGCCATGGATATGTTACCGCTCCACTCCGTGAGCATAAGCGCCATGACATAACCTTCAAACACAGCATAATAGAGCGCGGTAGCGAGAAATATCAGTGTGGCAACCACAGCACCAAAATGGCCGAATAACACCTTGGAAAACAGAGCAACTGTCAATCCGGTTTTTATAGAATAGCGACTGATAACACTATTAATAACACCGTAGGCAATCACCGTAAGAACAATGCCAATCAGTGCATTAGTCGTTCCGTAATTACGCGCCATAGCGGCGGCAACCACCATATAAAAAATAGCACTGCATACGCCCCACCAAGCCATCATCAGGTTAACTTTCGGCATTCGTCCTTCTGGTGGCACAGGACATTCGGAATAGTCGAGGCTTGACGCTTCACTCGGATTTTTATGAGTCATTTTAATTTCCTTTTTTATTATTTTATTTCGACATCTGCATAAATCCGATACCCGCCATTATCATCCGGGAAGCATATTTTTGAGATGGGCTTTCATTAGTCGGTTCGTTATTTTTATTTATTTAGATAAAACGCTAACGCCTAAGAACAATGGCCTTTTTCATTCGCAAATGCTTGGCATACAGTGCACAGTCAATTTGCGGTGCGTGCACTCTACGCACTAACATGCGCTCTATGTCGATCTACTTGTTAGTATTCTTAGTACTCTACAAAGAGCCGAGAGAACGAAAGTACTGGCCTTCGAAGACATTTTTTAAATGTACATGCCTTGAATAAGGCAGTTATTTACATAGATCTTGAACAGTATTTTAAATATCAATCAACAGATTCAAACAAAAATTCACTTGATAATTTTTAAATCAAACGTGTGTTTAAAAATCATCAAGCGACATTATTTTATAGGTGATCCTTATAAGTAATGAAGTGCTTTTTTATTTAAAATTAATTTTTGTTTTTTTAGTAGACACTAATTTTTAGTCGATATATGGTCTTCTAGGAATCTAAGCGCTGAGCAACATGCTTGGTAATAAGATTACTAACTATAAAATAAAAATAATTTTAGTAGGTGCTCAATGAGAAATGATATAAAACACTTCTTAGTTAAAGGTTCTGCATTCATACTTTTAGCGTCATGTGCACATGCACATGCTTTAGATTTTGAAGTCAACGACACTAAAGTAAATGTTTTTGGTTATGCGAAACTGGATCTAATTTATGACTTTAAGGATGACCTAGGTAATGCAGTAGATAAATCAAAGATACGTTTAAAAGGTGAGAACGGTTCTAATGGCCACTTTACTGCTCATGCTTATGAGTCGCGTTTAGGCTTTTCAACAACTACACCTACAGCGTCTGGCGATTTTATCACTTACATTGACGGTGATTTTTGGGGGCAGGATGGCGGATCATTCCGACTAAGGCATGCTTACGGTAGCTGGAATGGAATTTTGGCAGGTCAAGCCATGAGTAACTTTTCAAGTCTTCTTGGCTTTACTCCTACAATTGATTTTAACGGGCCGGTTGGACAAAGTAATATTACGCGCCAAGGCCAGTTAAGGTATACGTATAAGGGTCTCTCTATTGCCGCTGAAGACTCTGATAATCTTGGTTCGACAGCAGTAACTGATCTTAATTATACTAAATCAAGACACAGGTTTCCTGATTTTACGGCTCGCTATCAAAGCAGTATCGATTCTCTTGAGTACGCAGCATCTGTAGTATTAAGAGAAGTTGGTTTGTATAACAGTGTAGCTGATAAGGACAAAAAAGCGTTTGGGTACGGTCTTGGTTTGCACGCAAAATTTCATCTTTCTGAAAATATCAGCCTGCAAAGCTCGCTTATGTACGGAGACGGTATTGGTGGTTATATCTATTTAGCCCCAGCTAGCTCCGCATACTATGATTTAGGCGCTAATAAAGTCAAAACCATTAAGGCTCTGGGTGCAACGCTTGGTGTTTCTGTGCAGGCGGGTCCAGGAGCATTTAACGCTGCTTATGGTTTAGGTAAAGTGGATTGGGATGATGCTAAAGCTGCAGGTGCTGTGACGGCAGTAACACAAGATGAAAAACATCAAAGCCTGTATGCAAATTACATCTGGTCCCCTGTCAAGAACGTTGAGTATGGCATGGAAGTAAGTCATCACACTCGTAAGAATATTTATGGGAGCGATGGTTCGGGTACACGACTGCAAGGAATGGTTAAATACAATTTTTAAGTTAACAGCATAGCTTTATCTCCCCGGCTTAGGGCTTAGGCCGGGGTTTTATTTTATCCTTCAATAAAATCTCTATTGATTCATAAAATATATCTGAGCTATCTGTGACATTCGTGTCTCTGAAGCCTTGGAATATGGCATGTTGTGCGTGAATACAGGGCTGATTTCTAATGAGGTTGCACCTTTTGGTGGCGTTAAATCATCGGGACTGGATCGCGAAGGCTCTAAATACGGACTGAATGAGTATTTATAAGTAAAATTTATTAACTTCGGCGGTGTCAGTTGGACCCACCCATTTAACGAATCATTACAAGCTCATTTCCAACACAGTACGGCAATGCTCTGGCGTGATAGAGCGATACTCACCCAAGGTAACCATCCTGTGCGCCTGCAGTTATGCTAACAACGACTCAATGCATTCAGTCCCCAGTTGATAATCACTTAAGCGCGTACGTACACCAGCAGCTTCAAAAAACTCGCGGGTTTTGGCAATCGCGGCATCAATACGCTGCTCGTTATCACCTTCAGTAATACCCCAAACGCGCTCAGCATATTGCAGCAGTTTCGCGTGTTTTTCTTTACAGCGTAATTGCATCATGCTTGGCAAAATAATCGCCAAGGTTTGTGCATGATCTAAACCATATTGCGCAGTCAGTTCATGACCCAGCAAATGCGTCGACCAGTCTTGAGGTACACCAGCACCAATAATACCGCTCAACTCCAACGTTACGACCCACATTAAGTTGGCGCGCACTTCATAGTTATCAGTTTCATTAACAGCTTTTTCACCAATTTCAGTCAACGTTTGCAGTAAACCTTCAGCAAAACGGTCTTGCACCATGCCGCCAACGGGGTAGGTTAAATACTGCTCCATAATATGCATATAGGTATCAACGACACCGTTAGCGTACATATAATATTCAAATCCATTGGCAACTGAGACTGCTTTAAACTCACGAGTGCAACTTCAGCGCAGGCAAGCGTGTTTTACACTAACAACGGTAAGACCTGCCCAGCAGCACCCTGCAAACTCAACTCGCGCGGATGCCGGCACGTTACGGGCTCAGGATTAATATGCACCACCCAAGCACCGTTCTGTAAGGCGACTGAAGGAATTTGTGCGGCAGGATGCACAATGCCTGATGTACCTACCGACAGCAGCACATCACAGTGCTCGGCAGCATAAAAAGCAGCCTCCATTTCAGCGTGCGGTAAGGCTTCACCAAACCAGACCACACCGGGGCGAATCAGACCTTGGCAGTGACTACAGATTGGCGGCGGCAATGCCTGTTCATGGCTCATCTCTGGCGGACCGGTTAAAGCATAGGGCTGCGCACAATCAAAGCAGCGCGGGCTAAAAATACTGCCATGCAAATGCAACACATCCTGACTGCCCGCTCGTTCATGTAAGTCATCGACATTTTGGGTAATCACTGTCAGCTTGGGCACACACTGTGCTAATTGAACAATGGCATGGTGCGCTGGATTGGGTTGGGCTTTAAGCAATAACTGTCGTCGCCATTCATACCAACCCCACACCAATGCGGGGTCCGCTATAAAAGCCTCAGGCGTGGCGAGCTGCATCGGATCAAAGCGCTCCCATAAACCGGTCAGCGCATCACGAAAAGTACTGACTCCACTTTCAGCAGACACCCCCGCACCGGTAAAGACCACTACATGCTGAGCCTGGCGTAATGCACTGATCAACTGATCCGGTATTTCTATATATTTTGTCGACATCACGCTTCTCCAATCACAACACAACTTAAACAATTTATTGGCAAGTGCACATATTTTAACCTTAGAGCCGATAAAATTAGTACAGCACACCATAGCCTTAGCGCGCGATAACCTTCAAACTAGTCAGCCGCCTTACAGCTCTTCATAGCACATAAGCGGCTTACTTTTTGCGCATACCCTTTTGCATAGGCTACAACGTGTTCAATTTCTACGCTTACCGTGCCACTGTTCTAATCCTTATGGGCTTTCTGTTACTCAGCGGTTGCGCTGGAGTCAAAACGGTTTCAGTCAGTACCAATGATTATATGTCACAACGCCGAGGTGATATTTTAACCACCGGTGAAATGAGCTCAGCTGTCGGTGTTGCCCTGCAAGTGGTCGGTATTAATGAAAAACAATGCCGCACCACACCACAACACTGCCGCAGCAGTTTGGCCGATAATATTGGTCTGGATGATGAGCAGCGTATGTCTGCCCTGGCCGAACTGTGGTTACAAGAAGCCTTGGCCATGGATAAAAAAATCAATGAAGGCCTCCTTGCTGAAGATGTGCTCAATGCCTACTTAGAAACTGCGCGACATGCGTACGCCTATTTATTTTTAACACCGCGCTCACCCAGTCAGCGCGCGCTGGAAGATCGACAAACGCAAGTGCGTGACTACTACAACTTTGCCGTACAACAAATGGTGGCGCGCACCTTTAATCATCACCATCAGCACCTACTCGACAGCATTGATCAGCAAGGCAAATTCAGTGTGACATCCAAACAATGGCAAATTAGTGGGCAGATCAATGAAGTACGCTTAGCTGACGGTCAACAAATACCTGAAAAACTGATTCCAGCCTCATCACTGACCTTTAAAGGCCTGCGTAATCAATACCGTCGCGATGGTATTGGCGCAGAATTAGTGGCTGTCACCGCCAAGCGCGTGGTGAATAAAAATAGCCGTGAAGACGCATTTAGTGAAACACCCTTCCCTGCAGTAACCGCTGTTCTGCGCTTTCCCGGTGATACTTTAGATGAAATTCTCAGCACTCAGCATGTCGAGTTACTTGGTTTTGATCCCTATCGCCGTGACAGTGTGTATCTATCAGGAACGCAAGTGCCATTAGCTGCAAACTTCACCTCAGGTTACGGCTTATGGTTGGCGCGCTCAGGCTTTGCCAAGCAATCATTACTGACCTTAGTCGGCCGTGGCGAGGTATTAGAACAGCCGCGTGTGTATTTAATGCAGCCCTACGACCCCAATCGTCGCGTGATTATTATGTTGCACGGTTTAGCCAGCAGCCCAGAAGCTTGGATTAATGTGGCCAATGAAGTGTTGGGTGATGAAACGCTGCGCAAAAACTATCAAATCTGGCAGGTGTATTACCCAACCAATGCGCCCTTAACCTTTAACCAGCATGCGATTCGCCAAGCCATTCAAGAAACCCTGCAGGCCTTTGACTCCAATGGTAATAATCGAGCCTCTAAGGATGTGGTGCTGATTGGCCACAGTATGGGCGGCGTTTTAGCACGCCTATTGATTTCCGATTCAGGTGATGCTTTTTGGAAGCCTATGGTGAGATTATATGGCCTAGAAGGTGAACGTAAAGAAAAAGCCCGCAAAAAACTGAAAGACTATGTGTGGTTTAAGCCGATGCCACAAGTCAGTCGCGCCATCTTTATTGCTGCGCCACATCGCGGTACACCCTTTGCAGAAAACCGCTTTTCGCGTTGGGCGGCGGGGGTGATTAAGCTGCCGGTATCCATGCTGGGGCGTATTACTGAAATCGCACAACTGCTGGTCGATCCCAGTTCAGCCAGCGGCGCTCCGCTCACACGTCCGTTGAACAGTATTTCTAACCTCAGCGATCAAGACCCCTTTGTGCGTTTAGCTGCCGACTTACCCATTTCAAGCCACGTGCCATACCATTCAATTATCGGTAACGACACGCCTGATCTTAGCCTTGAGCAATCCAGTGACGGTGTTGTACCTTACAAGAGCTCACACTTAGCTGGGGCACAATCAGAAAAAGTGATTCGCTCATGGCATAGCGTGCAAGAAACCCCTGAAGCCATTGTCGAAGTACGCCGTATTTTGCATACCCATTTACGCGACACCAACGGATTTTCTTATGTCGATTAAGATGCGCTCTGCCTTACTGATCAGCCTCGATGTGCTGCTATCACTGATGATTGTT